>Ga0153924_1000543_pt1 | contig 23390 bp, 18 predicted proteins | sample TSNJ008MetaG_FD_104709 | JGI IMG/M metagenome (GOLD analysis project Ga0153924, IMG submission 104709) | Attine ant fungus gardens microbial communities from New Jersey, USA - TSNJ008 MetaG | ecosystem: Host-associated > Fungi > Mycelium > Unclassified | place: USA: New Jersey, Wharton State...
ACCGGTGCCCGGATTCGAAGTGCAGCACGCCGCCGTGCTGCATGTGACGATGTCCGACGCTTCCGTCCGGTGCCTGCACCCAGTATTCGGCGATGTGCGTGTGCCCGATGAACACCAGCGGTGCATCCGTAAGCCCGAACGCCTTGGCTGCCGTGCGTTTATCGAGGATGTATTCGAAATAGTTCACCGGCGCGCCGTGCACCATCAAGAATTCAGGATAGCGAATCTCGTAGGAGAGACCGTTGAGCCAGGCTCGATTCTCTTCCGAGAGCACGCCTTGCGTCCAGGTGATCGCAGCGCGCGCTGCGTCGTTGAAGTACTCGACGCCGAAATTCTCGAGTGCGGCCAGATCGTGATTACCGAGCACGGCGTGTTTGGTGCGGTTGCGCAGCAGCTCGACGCATTCGTTGGGGTTGGGTCCGTAGCCGACCATGTCTCCCAAACACAACACCTGGTCGCTCTCGTCGGTCAGCGCGAGGGCGCGCTCGAGCGACTCGATGTTGCCGTGCACGTCGGAAAGGACCGCATATCTCATGCTACGGCGCCCGGAACGGCTGCGACCACATCGCGAAATGCCGACGCAAAGGCGTCGCGCATATCCGGCGTCCCGGCGCTGACGCGAACGTAGCGGTCGAGCGGCGGCAAGCCGGGCTTACGAATCCACACGCCGCGTACGAGCAGCTCGTTCATCACGGCGGTTGCCCGTGCCGCGTTGCTCAAATCGATGCACACGAAATTGGTACTTGACGCAATTGTGCCCAAACCAAGCTCGCGGGCAAGCGCATAGTAGTCATTGCGCGCTTGCGCAACCGCGTCGACCACGTAGCGCCGGAAAGGCTCGTCGGCCAGCGATGCGAGCGCGCCGATTTGTGCGTTGCGGTTCACGCCGTAGTGCAAACGAATTTTCTGCAAAATGCCGATGACGCGCTCGGTGGCGATCGCGTATCCGATGCGAGCGCCGGCCATTCCGTACGCCTTTGAAAAGGTGCGGGTTCGAATCAGACGATCTTCGAGATGCATCGGCAAAAGCGACGAGGAGTCCACGAAATCCGCGTACGCCTCATCCATCAGAAAGACCGCGTCGTGCGGAATCGCCTCAAAGAACTGCTGCATGTCGGAGCGGTCGATGAACGTTCCACTCGGATTGTCGGGGTTGGCAAGATAGATCACCGAAGCGCGCTCGCGTTTGGCGACCGTTGCGAGTTCGTCGAGATCGAGCGTGCCGTCGGGGCGATAATCCGCGGTAACGAGTCGCCCGCCGTAGCCGTTCACGTGATAGTTGAATGTAGGATATGACCCGCGTGTCGTCAGCGCAGCGCCGCCCGGTGCAACAAACGCCCGCACGACCAAGCCCATCAGATCGTCGATGCCGGCTCCGACGACAATCTCCTCGACGCGACAGCCGTGCTTGTGCGAGAGCGCTTCGCGCACCGCATACGATTCAGGGTCACCGTACCACGAGAGCCGATCGAGTTCGGCGGTCATTGCTGCGACGGCGTTCGGGGAGGGGCCGAATGCGCTTTCGTTCGCGCCTAAGCGCACGAGCGTGGTTCGCCCGGATTCACGCATGAGCTGCTCGGGACCGATGAACGGAGTCATCGGCTCGATCGCATCGACGGCTGGCGCAGGCCGAATCACCCGGTTCTATACCTCCTGGAGCAACAGGCTAGACGAACCGGTGCACCGTGACACGCGAGCCCGCCTTGATCTCCTCTGTTTCTTCAGGCAGGGTCACGTATCCATCGGCTCGTGCGGTCAGAGTTACGAGCGAGGAGCGAATTTGCAAGGGTTCGGCAACCCATCCGGCTTCGTCTTGATGCAAGCGCACCGGAACGTACCACGTCCACCCGAGCACACTTCGCGCGCGGGCGGCGAGCCGTGCAGTTACCGTTGAGAGCGGCAGCGGACCGCCGACAAGCGCTGCGATAATCGGTGCCACCACCGCTTCGAGAATGACCAGCGCCGAGGTCGGATTTCCCGGCAATCCGATGACCGGCTTGGCCCCGATCGCCGCAAGCACCGTCGGCTTGCCTGGCTTGACTCGTAAGCCGTGAACGATCACCCCGGGCGAACCCAGCGCCTTGATCGCGGCGGGCGTAGCATCGCGCTCGCCGACCGAGGATCCGCCGGTGAGCATCGCGGCATCGGCCTCCGCGAGCGACTTGCGCAGTGCGCGCTCGAGCGCACCCGGCACATCGGAGACGGTTGCACCGTGAAACGGCTGCGCACCCATGCCTTGCAGCGCTCCCGCAATTGCATAGCGGTTCGAGTCGCGCACTTGACCCACGGCCGGCTTCATTCCAGGCGGAACCAGTTCGTCTCCACTCGAGATGACCGCAATGCGAGGACGCGGATACACGGGCACAACCGTCACACCCAGCGTCGCGAGAACCCCCAATTGCGGGCCGCCGATTCGCGTCCCGGGCTCGAGCACGACGTCGCCTTGGTGCATGTCGCCCGCGCGCGGGTTCACATTTGTCCCCGGAGCGTACGTGCCGTCAACCGTGAGGCTCAATCCCGCCACGCGCGCGTGTTCGATCGGTACAACCACATCGGCACCATCGGGCAAAACGCCGCCGGTCGGAATTGCCACCGCATCGCCCGAGGCTAAGCGCAAGGACCATTGCCGGCCCATCGCGACCTGGCCAACGATGGCGAAACGCCCGGGAGCGCCGGAAGCGGCAATTGCAAATCCATCCATGGCGGAGCGCGGCGCGGCCGGATAATCCGCGTCGGAGACGATCCGCTCGGCAAGAATGCGACCAGACGCATCTTCCAAACGAATGCGTTCAAACGCGCGCGGAGCGACGGGCACGCGCGCCAAAAAGGTCGCAAGCGCTTGGGTCGGCGACGAAAGATTTTCTTCGACAAAGACGAAGCCGCGCTGTTCCATGCTCGATATCGCTCTTGTTCGACGCGATCCCGATCGCGTGCGCTCTTCGGCACGGCGTCGCGGGATCGACTCCACGTTCGTCGACGAGATTCTGCGCCTGGATGGACAGTACCGCTCCGCGCTCGCGGAAGCCGAGCGGTCGAAAGCTGAGAAAAATCGGATTTCAGCCGAAATCGGCAAGGCCGTCGACAAGGCTGCGGCTGCGCGTGATCTACGGCCGAAGCTCGATGCGATCTCGGCGGTCATAGCGGATTGCGACGAGCGAGCGAAATCGCTCTCTCCCGACGTGCCCGGATCGCCGCTCCGGCAGCTGCTCGAAAACATGCCGAATGTGCTCGACGATTCCGTCCCGGACGGAAGCGGGGAAGCCGACAACGTTCAGGTTCGCGCGTGGGGAACGCCGCCGGCGTTTGCCTTTGAGCCCAAGCCGCATTGGGAGCTCGGCGAAGCGCTGGACATCCTCGATTTCGAGCGCGCGGCAAAACTCTCGGGCAGCCGCTTCTCGGTCCTCAAAGGCGCCGGAGCCAGGCTTGAGCGCGCGCTCGCGCAGTTTTTCCTGGATCGCGCCACCGAACGTGGCTACGTGGAAATTGCGCCGCCCGTCTTGGTCAGGCGCGAAACGATGTGGAGTACCGGACAGCTCACCAAATTTTCCGACGCGATGTTCTTCGATCAAGACGCCGAACTATTCATGATTCCAACGGCCGAGGTTCCACTTACCGCATTGCACGGCGATGAGATTTTGGACGGCCCGACGCTGCCGCGTAAATTGACGGCGCACACGCCATGCTTTCGAAAAGAGGCCGGCGCCGCGGGAAAGGACACGCGCGGGCTCGTGCGCCAGCATGAATTCGAGAAGGTAGAGCTGGTGTGGCTGTGCATGCCGGAGGATTCGGACGATGCACTCGAATGTCTCACCGCTGACGCGGAGGCACTGCTGCAAGAACTCGAGCTGCCGTATCGCACGATGCTGCTTTGCGCCGGCGACGTGGGATTCAACAGCGCCAAGACGTACGACCTGGAAGTCTGGCTGCCCAGCGCGCAAGCCTATCGCGAGATCAGCTCGTGTTCGAATTGTACCGACTTTCAAGCGCGCCGCGCGGCGATTCGCATGCGCCGCGAGCCCAAAGCCAAAGTCGAGTTGGTACACACGCTCAACGGCTCGGGCCTTGCACTGGGACGCACGCTGCTTGCGATTATGGAGAATTACCAGCAGGCCGACGGCTCGATCGCTATTCCCGCTGCGCTACAGCCCTACACTGGATTCCAGCGCATCGGCTAGCGCGTCGACCGCTGCCGAGCGCTCGTGCGGCGCGAGGCTGGCCGGATAGTGTGCTTCGATCCGCACGAGCGTTTGAGCGCCGTTCTCTTGCGGTTCGAGTCTTGCACGAACGTGCTCTTGATTGACCAATCCAAATCCCGCTTCGATCGTGTAGGTCGTGCGATCCGCCGTCAACACGTTTGCGCCGAGGACGCGCGGGATAGCCTCCAACGTGCGCTCGAACGCGGCATCGATTTCGAGCGCGAGCCGGACTTCCCGATGCGGCCGTAAACGAAGTCGCGGTCCTCGCCCGAGCAAACCGATCGATTCAAACAGTTCGCGGAAAAACGACGTCAACGCATCATGATCCACGCCGCCGCCAAGCCTAGCGCACAAAGCGCGGCGAGGACACCCGCCGGCACGCTGCTCTGTGGACGCCTGGAGAACGCAATCGTGTACCCGGCTTTGAGCAAGTTATTTGAAGAAGCTGCAATCACGATAGCGACGCTCGCGATGCCAAGACCGACGGTTTGCGCGCCCCCTTGCGCGAGGCTGAGAACAAACGGGTCGATGTCGGTGACGCCGACGACTGCGGCAAGTGCAAGAACGCCGTGAGCACCGGCATGCGCCTGCACCCACTTCGAGATGAGCGAGATCGCAATCAGCAAGAACGCGAACACCAGCGCCGTGCCCAGGCGGAGCGGATTCGACGGTGACACGTCGGGCGGCGTTTTTTCGCCGGCGCCGCGGCGCACGAAGACGAGGGCGGCGATCATGGCGACGATCGCAAGGGTGACCAAGGGGACGAGCAGCCTGTGCGCTAGGTCGACGTCGAAGAACGCCACGATCACGAGCATGCGCAGATACATCATCGCGGTTGCCGCGGCGATTCCCCCGGTGATCTCGGGCGTTACGCCGTCATCATGCGCCGTGCGAGCCAGCACCACCGTCGTCGCGGTGGACGAGTAGAGTCCGCCCAGCGCTGCGGCAACCAAAATGCCGCTTTTGGGCAAGACATAGCGTTGCAACAGGTAGCTGATATACGAGAGCGCCGAGATCGCCACGACCGCAAGCCACACGCTGAACGGCGTGATTTCCGTATGGGGAATGCGCGGAGCGCCGTAGAGCAACGGCAGCACGACCCCAACGAGCACGAGAAACTGTCCGAGCGTAAGCACTTCGGATTCGGGCACGCGCGCGACAAGCGCGTGGAGCACCGTGCGCGATCCGACCAGGAGTACCGAACCGAGGATCAGCGCAAACGGCATCCAAAGCGGCTGCGTAAGCGCGACCGGTCCGAGCACATAAGCGACGATGACGCAGGCTGGAACGATCAAGAGTCCATCGGGACGTTGGTCCGCCTGAGCCAGCGTGTCGCGCAGGTAGATGAAGATCCACGAACCGACGACGAAAAGGCCGGCGATGAACGCCAGCGCATAATGCGGTTCGACCAGATAGAGCGCTGCGCCGGTCAGCGCTAAGAGCGGAAAAGTGCGTACACCGCCGGGGCCTTTGGGCTGATCGCCGCCATAAAATTCCTCGAACGCGAATCCAAAGAAGAGCGCGAGCGCCAAAAGGACTGCGTAATTCACATGCCGCGCCAGATTTCGCGCACGGTCGTGATCACCCAGACTCCTTGATGAGATCGATCAGCCTTTGCCGGTCGAGATAGCGGATGTGCCCACGTTCACGCCGCAACGCATCGCGGGCTTCCAGTTCCGCGATCGCGCGTGCCGCGACCTCTTTGACGGTACCGGCTGCCGCGGCAATCTGGGCTTGCGTCATGTGTGTCAGAGGCGAGAATGCCTGAGTCAAGCCGCGTTCCGGCATCGCATAGGGCAAGAGCACGTGAGCGATCCGCGCGATGATCGGCAGCGTGGCTTGCGTCGCCAGCGTCTGCTGAAGGTCCCGCGTTCGCTGCGTCGATACGCGGGCGATTGCAATCAGCAGTTGCGGCCGTCCGATGCCAGCCTCCAAGACCGACCGGCGCGGAATGCGTAAGACGCGGGCGACTTTTGAGAGCGCAATCACGCGTCCCGCGGCAGGTGCCTCGTCGAAGAGTTCCGTTTCACCGAAGAGTTCGTACGGAAAGATTTGATGGAAGATGCGCGGCCGCGCTTTTCCGTTGCCGCTCGAGAGCGCCAACACGCCTTCGAATGGCACCCCGACGTACGGCCACTCGGTGTTCTCGGCAACGATCGTCTGACCGCGTCGCACCGTCAGCAGCGTTGCGTCGGCTGCCAACCGCTCGCGTGCTGCGTCGTCGAGCGTCATAAAGACGGCGGTGCGAATAATGACTCCGAGCGGCGACGGCGCGTCGGTGTCGACCGCCGTGCGCGTGAGATACACGACCCATTCGCGCTCGCCGGTGCGCCGCGTGTCCACGATGACTTGGAGCCGGCGGCCCTGTTCGATGCGGCCTGCAAGACCGCGGGGTTCGTGATCGGTGGTGACGGCGAGAGTGCCGCCGGGCGGGAGGTTGTCGAATGCATCGAAGACCTTCGCCGGCCGCTCCCACACGGGTAGAGCGCGCAAATCCAGGCGTGGTGATTCCATATTAATTATTTCGATTTCTCGTTAATGATCGGAAGTACTCCCTCGCGGAGACGGCAGTGCCGATTCCGGAGCGAGGGCAACCGGATTCTTCACAGATTTCCAATAGCGTGCGGGCCCGGACGGCAATGCATTCATGTGTTTAAGGAAAAGCGCGAGCGTCCAGATCTGGACGTCCGTGAGCGTACGCGTGAACGCCGGCATGCCGGTGAGCCGGATGCCGTGCTTGATCTTCCAAAACGTTTCGCCCGGCGGATCGTCTTCGACACCGTGGCGTGGAAGCTGCGGTGCATGCTGAAACAGGCCGACGGCGATTTTAGAAGGTCGCTGACCGGCTGTACCGTGGCAAGCTGCGCAATTTTGCGCATAAAGCTTGATTCCGGCCATGTAATTGGCGTCGGTGGGAGCGACGGGATTGGGCTCCTTTGGCATCTCGCGCGCCAGCGTTGCCTTGAGCGAACGCGATGCTACCCATCGCTCGATTCCCGACGGCCGCGCGTCGGCGTTTGCCGGAATCAGTAGGCCCTGGGTGATTCCAACGTACGCTACGAGCAGGGTGACGACGATGGTGGCCAGCACCCCGAGCAAGAAGCCTTTAATCACGCTCCCTCCATTCGAAAGGCGCGGCAACCTTCCCGCGCCTACGTCTTTCTTGAGAGACACGATGGATACGCAAACGAAGGCCCAATTTCCGCGCGAACAGACCAAAGACGGTCGTTTCGTCCGGCAAGACGATCATTTTCGCGGCTGGGTGTCGGCGGATGGCCACACTGGATTTCCGGCAGTCTCAGGTCGTTATCAACTTTTTGTGTCACTGGCATGTCCGTGGGCACACCGCACGATCATCATGCGCAAGCTCAAACGTCTTGAAACGGCGATTCCGATGACGATCGTCGACCCGATTCGCGATGAACGCGGCTGGCGTTACGGTACGCATTTCCTACGCGAGCTGTATGTTGCGAGCGATCCTTCGTATCGCGACCGCGTAACGGTGCCGGTGCTTTGGGACATGCAAACCAAACGCATCGTCAGCAATTCGGACGACGATATTCTACGCATGTTCGAAACCGAGTTCGACGCAATCGGTGATCCGCATCCCGACTTCTATCCGCGCCAGCATCGCGCCGAGATCGATGCGCTAAACACGGAGATTTTCCACGATCTCAATGACGGCGTGTACCAGGCGGGATTTGCAACGAGCCAGGCGGCCTACGAGGAAGCCGCGTATCGCGTGTTCGCCATGCTCGATCGCCTCGAAGAGCGCCTGAAGACACGGCGCTTTCTCTTCGGCAGGGCACCGGTGGAAACCGATTGGCGTACGTTCGTAACGCTGATCCGCTTCGATCCCGTCTACTACGGGCACTTCAAGTGCAATTTGCGGCGCATCGTCGACTACCCGAATCTATACGGTTACTTACGCGACCTCTACCAATATCCGGGTGTCGCGCAGACGGTCGACTTCGATCACATCAAGCGACACTACTATTACACGCACGACGACATCAACCCAACGCGCATCGTGCCCATCGGACCATTACAGTACCTCGAGATACCCGCAGGACGGGAGCATATCGGGTCATAGGCTCGCGGTGGCTAGAGAACCTGGCGCACGCTACGTTAACGAGCCAGACGTGCGAGGATTACGCCGGCGGCCGCTCCGGCAAACCCGAGCCCAACCGAAGCGGCCATATAGATGAAGGCTGGAATCAGGCCTTCCTGGATCAGCGTGAGCGCGTCGAGGGAGAAGGTCGAGAACGTCGTGTATCCGCCTAGTACACCGACCGCCCAAAACAGACGCAGCGTGGGCGTCATGCCGAGCGCGCTGGTCGCGGCCAGCTCCGCGATGATGCCGATGCAAAAGCTACCGCTTACGTTGATGAACAACGTGCCGTACGGGAAGCCGGCGCCGAAGCGCTGGAGAAAGAACTGCCCGACGACGTAGCGCAACACGCCCCCGATCGCAGCGCCCAAACCAACGGCAACGATCGCACGCCAGTCGATCACGTGCGCTCACCTTGCCCGATTCGCATCAGCTCGATTTTCTCGAGCGTGATCAGACCTTCGACAATCATCTCGCGCAAGGCCGGAATGAATGCCATGACCTTGGCGTCCTCTTCAATCACTTCGATGAGTATTGGAAGGTTCGTCGACATGTCGAACGTGCGAGCCGCGTGGACAGTCTTATGTGTTCCGAAACCCTCGATGCCCTTCAGAACCGTTGCTCCCGTGAAACCGGCAGCCTTGAGTGCATCGACGATCGCCATGTACAGGGGACGGCCTTCGTAGCGATCGTCTTCATCGATGAAGATGCGAAGAAGCGTTCCGGTGATTCGATTCGACAAGCGCTGCGTTTTCCGTGAGCGCAAGCGGTCAACCTGCTCGCGGACTGCGATTGTAGCGGCCCTTGCGGCTCGCCGTAAAATCCCTAGCTTCGGGAACGAATCGCGTCAACCGCGGATCGTTGTAACCAAGCCATGCAACTTTTCGATCGGCAGCAGGTTCCCGCAGAGGCTGCGAAGCGCTGCCGGCGACGATTTCCGTATAGAATACGATATCGATCAGCGGCTCTTCCCAGCGCGCGTCGCGCCGTTCGGTAATGAAGGCGATGTCCGTCGGAATCGTTTCGTATCCGGTCTCTTCGCGCACTTCGCGAATGAGCGCGGACTCGAGTGTTTCGCCAAATTTTGGCGCACCGCCCGGAAGGCTCACAACCGGCTCCCCGCGACGCGACTCCAACACCACGAGCACTTCGTCTGGCGGCCGTCGAACGGCCGCGCGGACACGAACGCGATACATCGATGCATCTGTCACGACATAAACTCCAATCGTCAAGCACACCGCTTGAGGATAGGAGCTATCATCCGCGATCGCGGCATTTTCGGCGAGCTCCATCGCCATTTGCGTTGGCCCGATTCATTCGCCTGCGGTCGTGGCCTTCCTACCTCACGTCCGAGGCCGTTGCTTGATGCGGTGGCCCTAGGCTATAGTGAAATCAATGTAGCGATGAAGCTCGCTTAATGCCCTTGGGCTGATGGCTTCTACTGCTAGGAAGCATCACGCTTTGCGTGGGAGCTAATCGTGTTCTCAAGCATTCTTACTGCGAACCGCGACGACGAATCAAATCCGACGACCCAGGCGCCGGAATACTTTCGTGACCTCAATCTCGATCAGATCGTCGAGACGATCGTTGCCGGATATGAGGAATACGATCTTCGGCCGTTCTTCTTTTCCAGGCTTTCCGATAGCGACGCAATCGCATACCGCCAGGAGGTCATGCGCGATGTCGAGCGGGATGAAGTTCGCTCCGGAATCGTCGGCTTCGCTAAGCAGATGCGCGAAGTGCGGCGACACTTGGCGCTCTCGCGAAAACTCCATTACGTGCTTGCGCAACAGCGCTGGTTCGTGCATGCAGCGCAAGCATACGGCGAGGCGATTGAAGAGCTGGACGCGACGCTGCGCAACGCGAGTCCAGCCTCGCGCGGTTTAAGCGCGTTTCTTCTCCATCTCCAAGCCTATCGACAGTCGGCCTCGTTTCGCAATCTCCTCGCCGACATCAACGAGCTGACCGCCGAGCTTGCGCGGATCGAATACTGCGTCCTGATCGACGGAAATACCGTGACGGTTCGTCGATACGAAGGCGAGGAGAACTACAGCCGGAGTGTCGCCGAAACCTTCGCAAAGTTTCGCCCAGGAGCCATCAAGGACTACCGCGCGAAATTTATCTCGCACGACACGCTCAACCACATCGAAGAGCGCATCTTGAGCCTGGTCGCGCAGCTCTTCCCGACGACGTTCGCCAAGCTCGGCCGATTCTGCGACACGCACCGGTCCTTTATCGATCCGGCGATCGGCCGCTTCGATCGCGAAGTTCAATTCTATGTCGCCTACGTTGCGTTCATGAATGCCTTCCGTTCTCGCGGATTGGATTTCGCTTACCCGTCGATCTCGCAGACCGAGAAATTCGTTCGTGTGGACGGCGCGGTCGATCTTGCGCTCGCGGCAAAGGCCGCTGAGCCCGGAAAGATCGTCCGCAACGACATCCTGATCGAGGGAAGGGATCGCGTGCTCGTGGTTTCGGGGCCGAACCAAGGCGGCAAAACGACGTTCTCCCGCATTTTCGGCCAAATCCACCATTTGGCAAGCATCGGCTGCCCGATCGCTGGATCGAATCCTACGACGTTTCTGTTCGATTCGATCTTCACACACTTCGAGCGCGAGGAGACGATTGAAAACCTGCGCGGGAAATTGCAAGACGACCTCGTGCGGATCCATCGCATTCTCGACCAGGCGACATCGCACAGCATCATTATTCTCAACGAGATCTTCACCTCCACCTCGCTGCGCGACGCGAGCTACCTCGGACGCGAGATTCTCGAAAGGATCATCGCGCTCGACGCCCTGTGCGTCTGCGTCACGTTCCTTACTGAACTCGGTTCGCTCGCGGACTCCACGGTTAGCCTGGTCGCAGCAGTTGCGCCTGACGATCCGACCGTGCGGACATATAAGATCGTGCGTCGAACCGCCGACGGCCGCTCGTATGCACTCTCGCTCGCCGATAAATACGGCCTGAATTACGAGCAGATCAAGCAGCGCATAGCGGTGACGCAGTCACCATGAACGCACACCTGCTGTATCGCGATCTTGACTTCGATGGGGAACTCGCCGAGACGCCGCGGTATGCCGATCTTGCGCAGGACTTGGAGCTGGCGACGCTCGTGGAAGCGATGTCCGACGGCGATGGCTACCTGGGAGCCGTCGCACGGCGCGCCTTCGCTCGACCGACGCCCGAGCTCGACGCGATCCGATACCGGCAGGACGCCTTGCGCGACAGCATTTCTATGGAAGGCGTGGTTCGCGAGCTCTACCGCATCACCGTTGACACAATCGAGGAGGAACGCAAGGACTATCTCGGCGTGCTTTCGCGGTATCCGGGAGCCATTCTCCGCCACGCGAAATCCATGCTCGCGTTGTTCGTCCATGCACTCGGGGACTTGCGCCAAATTGCCGATCAGCGTGCCGATGGATTTGAGTCGGAAGCCTTCCGAGAGTTGTTCTCGATGCTGCGCCGGGAATTCGACGACGACTATCTTCGCGCGATTCGCGATCATCTCAACCAACTCGCCTTCCGGCATGGGGTTTTAATCAGTGCCGGCTTAGGCGAAGGCAATCGTGCTCGCGACTACGTCCTGCGCAAACCTCGTCAGGTAGACGAGACCTGGCTGCAGCGGCTTTTTGGCCCAAAGCCAGCCGCATATACGTTTCGCATACCGGATCGGGATGATAGCGGAGCCCGTGCCATCGCCGAGATCCAAGATCGCGGAATTGACATCGCAGCGAATGCCGCCGCGCAAGCCGCAGATCATATCGCGGGCTTTTTCAAGATGCTGCGTTCGGAGCTTGCGTTTTATATCGGCAGCCTGAATCTGCGACGCCGCCTCTGCGACCTTGGCTGCCCAACCTGCTTTCCCGTACCGGTTGCGCCGTCAAGCCGCGAGCGTTCGGCGACCGAACTGTACGATCCGGCTCTTGCTCTGCGCAGCGGCAGCGCTGTCGTAACGAACGATTTGAACGCCGACGGCAAGACGCTCGTGATGATCACCGGAGCAAACCAAGGCGGGAAGTCAACGTTCCTCCGCGCGATCGGCACCGCGCAGCTTATGATGCAGTGTGGAATGTTCGTTGCGGCAAGCTCCTATCGAGCGACCGCGCACGAGCGCATCTTCACGCATTATCGCCGCGAGGAAGATGCCTCGATGACGAGCGGAAAGTTCGACGAGGAGCTCGCACGTATGCGCGCCATATCAGATGAATTGCGCCCGAATTCGCTGGTTCTGTTCAGCGAGTCTTTTTCATCGACCAACGAGCGCGAAGGTGCGGATGTCGCATGTGAGATCGTCAATTCGCTTCTCGACGCCGGCGTTCAGGTCGCATTCGTGACACACCAATACGAGCTTGCGCGGCGATTCCTCGAGGGCGCGCAACGTACGGCTCTCTTTCTTCGCGCGGAGCGCCTTGCAGATAGCAAGCGCACGTATAAGCTCCTGGAAGCGGAGCCGTTGGAAACCAGTTACGGTAAGGATTTATTCGACGAGGTCTTCACCTTGGACGATAGCCGAAGATACTGAGCAGCCTCGATGGTTAGTAGTCCCTCACCAACCATCTTCTCGAGTTCACCGATAATCGGCTCGAGCGCGCTCCAATCGTCGACCACCTCAATGAGGATCGGAAGGTTGGGAAGCCACGAGAAGACCTTTGCGATGTGGACCTCTCCGTGGCCGCCAAAACCCTCGATGCCGCGAAACACCGTCGCGCCTGCGACGCCGCGCTTGCGAAGGAAATCGACGATCGCGGTGTAGGTCGGCTGAAGCCCCGTCCGATCGCGCTCATCGACGAAGATTCGCAAGAGCTTACCGTCTTGGAACGTCTGCGCAGTCTGCATTAGGCGCTCTGCCAGGCCTGCGATGACGGCGGCTTTGGAATCGCCATGGCCTCGGCGAAGGCGGCATCCTGCTCCATCGCCGAGCCTTCGGCTATCAAGGTGAGAATCCGATCCTCCGGCAGCGTCGCGCGAATCAGCTCGAGCGCGCGGTCGTAGCCGCGCCGTTCGGTGGGCTCGCGCTCGTTGCCATTCCTCCGATAGACGGCATCGGCGTATCCGAGCAACCTTGTCGCTCGCACGGGATCGCCGGTTTCGACTGCCAAGTGCGCCAAATGCCCGATTGCAACCGCAACGTACAGCGCAACGTCCGTGCTCATCGCGAGCTCGAGACTCTCGCGCGCGGCAGCCCAGGCTTCGTCGAGCCGCCGCAACGCCAAGAGATAGGCGGCAGCGTTCAGCAGCACGATAGACAAATCTCCCTCCGCACCACGCTCGCGAAGGATTGCCTCCGACTCACGCGCGCAAACCAGCGCGCCGGCATCATCGCCATGGCCGAAGAGAAACTCCGCGCGACTCCATTGGAGCGTGGCAAGTCGCCATCGATCGTCGCATGCCCGCAGAAGTGAGGCCGCCTCGTCAAAGAGCGTGCGTGCGCGCTCTTGATCGCCGGCAGCGCCGATCCAATACGCCGCCCTGCTCAAGGCCCAGCCGATCAGTCGCGGCGTCCGCGTAGCGCGGGCGGCTGCAAGTGCCTCTTCGCACGGAACCACCGATTCAGCTAGCTGACCCGCCCGGCCAAGCGCATCTCCCTGCAACGCAAGGGCCTCGGCGCGACCGACCTCGTCGCACCCGCCCGAGAGGGCGCGCACGGCTTCGGTTGCCGGTTTGGCCGATTGCGCGCTAGCGTAATTCAGTCGCGCTTCGGTTAGGGCCAGCAATCCACGAACGCGGGCTGGTGCATCGTCAGCCAGCGCAACTTTGGCCCTTCCCAGGAGCATGCGTCCCTCACGACGCGCCGTGGCGTACCACAATCCACGCAGACCGGCCAAATTAATTGCCGCAGCCTCTACGTCTCCATCGTCGGCAAGGCCCCACCCGATCGCCGCGCGGTGATTCTCGAGGTCGAGGCGTACCTGCGCGGTCCATTTGTCCGAATCGATCTGCCAGTATTCGTCACCCGCGCGCTGTGCGACGCCGGCATAATAGCGGCAATGCCGCGCAGCAACATCTTCCCGTTCGCCCGCTTCATCTAGCCGCTCGGCGGCAAACTGGCGCGTTGACTCGAGCAAACGGTATCGCTGCTCCTCGCCGACAACCTCGACCACGACCAGCGACTTATCAACCAACGCTGCGAGAAGATCCAGAACGTCGCGATCGGCGAAGCGTTCGTCGATGCAGATGGATTCGGCCGCCTCAAGCGTCCATGCGCCGCGGAAGATTGCGCTCTGGCGTAAGAGGCTTCGCTCACCTTCGCTGAGCAAATCGTAGCTCCAGCCGATCAGTGCGCGCAGAGTTTGATGCCGAGGCTGCGCCGTGCGACTGCCGCCGGACAATAGTTTGAAGCGTTCGTCGAGGCGCTGATCGAGCTGCTGGAGGCTCAGCACTTTGATGCGTGGCGCTGCCAATTCGATCGCCAATGCAATGCCGTCCAAACGACGCACGATATCGGCAACGATTGCGGCGTTCTCAGCGCTAAGCACAAAGCTGCGCTGCGCGGAGTGCGCCCGCGCTACGAAGAGGGCAGCAGCACTGAATTCCAGCACGCGCTCGGGGGTCATTGCTTCGCCCTCCGGCGGAACAGGGAGCGCAGACATGCGGTACGGTTCTTCGCCGGCAATGCCGAGCGGCTCGCGACTGGTCGCCAAGATGCGAATGGAGGGGCAGACGTGCAGGAGGCGGTCGGCCGCGTCGGCCACAGCCGAAATCACGTGCTCGCAGTTGTCGAGAAGGATCAAGAGTCGTTTTGCCTTCAGCGCCGCACAGACACGCTCGATCAACCGCAGGGAGCCACCCTCGTCGGCAACGTTGAAGACCTCGGCGATTGCGCTAGGCACGAGCATTGGGTCGTCGCGTACGGCGAGATCGACGAACCAGACGCCGTCGCCGTCGCCAACGAGCATATCGGCAGCTACCTGCAATGCAGTGCGGGTTTTGCCGATCCCACCGGCGCCCGTTAACGTAACTAAACGCGACTGCTCGATCAGCGCTTTGATCTCAACGAGTTCTTTGTCACGACCGATCAGGGGCGTTAGATGGACGGGGAGATTGTTCGGAAGAACGTCGAGTGAGAGCAGTGCGGGAAACTCGGTTTGAAGACCGGGCGCGCGTAGTTGAAACACGTGCTCCGGCGTACTCAGATCTCTCAACCGGTGAATGCCGAGGTCGAGCAGCGCTGCTTGGTCCGGCAACATGTCTTCCGTTAGATCTTTGACCGCACCTGAAACCAGCACCTGACCGCCGTGCCCGATCGCCAGCAAGCGCGCCACGCGATTGACGGTCGGCCCGAAATAGTCGCCGTCGCGTTCATCGGCTACCCCCGCGTGAATAGCCATCCTCACGTGCAAGCCGCCAACGGCGCTCCAATCCTCGGAGCGAATGGAGCGTTGCGCTTCGAGCGTCGCCGCTAACGCTTCTTGCGCGCGCCCAAATGCCGCGCAGAAGGCATCTCCCACCGTCTTAAAGATGTAAGCGCCGCGTGCTTCGAGCGCTGCGCGGATGAGGGCATCGTGACGTTCCACCGCGGCCGCCATCGCATTGCGGTCGCGTTCCCAGCGTTCGGTACTGCCTTCGATATCCGAAAACAGAAACGTGACCGTGCCGGTAGGGCGTGCCGAAGCCGGCGGGCCTGACTCCACCTGCGTAGCCATGAGCTGGGCTTCGCCCTAGAAGCGCCCTGCCCCGCCGGCCGGCACGCTTTTTGCCACGCGGCCGTAACGCCTGAGAACCCAGGTCTCCGGCAGATGCAGCGCTCGTTGTCGTTCGTGCCGGCATTCAGGCACCCGCGAGCCGATTGTAATTTTGAACGCAGGAGGCACTCCTAAACCTGCGCTATGTCCGTTACAACGCGTCGCCTGGAGGAGGTTTCTCCATGAAGAATCACCTCGCGGTTGTACTTCGGTCACTTATGGTATCGCTCGGCCTCACACTTGTTGGCGCCGCGCCTGCGCCGCCGGCGACGGCTCCAGTTCCAATTGAGGACTTCACGAAGACACTCGTGCCTGCCAACGGGTTGTTCACCGTTTGGCGCAAGGACGGGAAGGTCTACATTCAAATTAAGAAGTCGCAACTCGACACGGACTTCATCCAAACAGCGACGCCCGCAAACGGCATAGGCGGTTACGGTGTTGCCGCCGAGACGCCATACGTTGCGCTTGCACGCATAATGCGTTTCTCTCGCGCCGACAACACGATTGTAATCAGCTGGCCCAACACGTCGTTCGTCGCAGATGGCGAGCCGTCTGCCCAGCAAGCCGTCTCCCAGAGTTTTGCGCCATCGATTGTCGCTGTAACGCCGATCGTTGCGGAAGACGCCAAAACGGGCGATGTCGTCTTTGATGCGTCGCCGTTTCTCGGCGACCTGATCGACATGCAGAATTTTCTGCGTTTCACGCTCGATACGGACAAGGCACCTGCAGCAGCCTATCATCTCGATCCCACCCGTTCGTATTTCGGCCAGAGCAAAGCGTTCCCGGATAACGTAATCCTCGAAGCGGACCAGACGTTTGAATCTGAAGCGCCCCAAACCGAAACGGAGGTGAAGATCGACAACGTCCCAGATCCGCGCAGCGTTCAAATCCGGATCCGATACAACATCCTGCAGGCTCCCGCCGAAGGATCGTACATGCCGCGTATCGCCGACGATCGAGTCGGGTATTTTTCGAACGTCTTACTCAACTACGGAAACGACAACGTCAACGAACGCCAGTTGCGATATATCACGCGCTGGAACCCCGCACGTCTTCCGGTCGTCTATTACATCAGCGACTCCGTGCCGCCGCAATATCGCGACACGATTCGCGCAGCCTTGCTCACCTGGAATCAGGCGTTTGCGAGAATCGGCATACCGAACGCAGTCGTCGTTAAGGATCAACCCGACGATCAAAATTGGGACGAAGACGACGTGCGCTACAACGTCGTGCACTGGCTCACTCAGTCGAACAGCGGTGGTTATGCCGAAGCAGAGGTCGTCTTCGATCCGCGAACGGGAGAACTGCTGAAGTCGTCAATCGCGCTCGATGCAGATCTGCTCCAAGTCGGTTACCTAGAGGGGGAGGATTTCGCTGCACCTACGCGGCCGGAGCCGCACGGATTCGCGGCTGAGGAGGCTGCGTTCGCCGCCGGTGCTCGTGCCACGATGAATTTCGGCGTGTGGGCCCTCGGCGCGATGGGTCAGGCGCCGTGGGGACAGGCGCCGCCGGGATACGTGCAATCGTTCCTCTACTGGGTCGTGCTTCACGAGTCGGGTCATAATTGGGGACTGCAGCACAATTTTATCGGAACCAGCATTTATTCTGCGGCGGAATTGCAGAATGTTGCGTTTACGACCCGCAACGGCGTCGCGAGCTCGGTCATGGGCTATCTTCCGGTGAACCTGTGGCCGCGAGGCACGCGCAACGGCACCTACTTCCAACACGTCCTCGGTACGTACGACTACTACGCAATTCACTGGGGGTACGCACCGGTCCCGAATGCCCAAACGCCGCAGCAGGAGGTACCGACCCTGCGCAGCTGGGCTTCGCATTGGTCCGATCCGCGCTATCGCTTTGAAAGCGATGAGGATGTCGACTGGGCCGATGGACATGCAATCGACCCGCGTGTCGCTCAGTGGTCCTTGAGCAATGACAACCTCTCGTGGTGTGGCTCGCAAATCCAGATCGGGCACGCTATCCTCGACGGACTAGCGCAGCGGTACAATGTTTCGGGCGCGTCTCACGATGCGCAGCGGACGGGGTTTGAGTTTGCGTTCTCTCCGTTCAGTGCATGCGCGCATTTTGCGTCCCACTATCTGGGAGGCGAATATCTCTCCCGGGCACATGTCGGCGATCCCGGTGCGAGCTTGCCGCTCGAGCCGGTTTCCAGAGCCGAGTCGCACCGCGCGTTCCTTATGCTCGACCGCGAGCTGTTTGCCGCGAACGCATGGCAGATCTCCCCGCTACTTCTGCGTTCCATGACATATAGCGAATGGTCTCCGTGGGGCGGTGCGCCGTGGCAGTACGATCCCTCTCCCCGACACGACCTTGCGGTTGCCGAGATAATCAAGGCTTTGCAACAGTCAACGCTGACCTACATGTTCCAGCCACTCCTTCTCGAGCGTCTCGACGATATGCCGATGAAATACCCTGCCGGCAGCACGATGTCGCTTGCGGATCTCTTCCAATGGACCGACGAAGCCGTTTATGGCGACCTTCGCAACGGTGCCGTTGGAAAGGCCGGCGCGATTCACCGCTCGCTGCAGCAGTGGTACGCGCGCAAGCTCGTGAGTCTCGCGGTTGCGCCGGCCGCCGGCGTGCCCTATGATGCGCAAGCGCTCGCGCGCGCAGAGCTCGTACGCGTCCAGAGCGACGTTGCTCAATCCAAAAAGGCAAAGGCCCTTGACGTCATCACGCGCGCTCATCTCGATTTGCTTGCGGCAATCATTCATCAGGCCCTGAACGCAAATCTAACCACGACTGCATCAAGCAAGTAGACAGAATGATGTCGACGTCGCCAGCCCCACTCTACGTTGACGTCGACGAACTCGTGAAGCTCAAGACGGTTCTCGAACGCAAGGGCTGGCCGCGGCGTTGATCTGGGTCGCCGTCGCCATCGCCGTCGCGTGCGTCATCGTTATCATCATCGGTCGTGCGCGGCGTCCGAAGTCTTACACGGACGTCAAGCTTGTCGGCGCTGAAGCGCCGGAAGGCATCCTGCAGACGCGGCCTCTCGCGGCCGACTCGAGGGCGCGCTACGTGGAGGCCTGGAACGCTTTGCAAAGCCGGTTTGCGCAGGACCCCGAGATCGCAATTCGCGAGGCCGACAACCTGCTTCAAAGCGCCATGCGCGAATGCGGATATCCTACGGGCGACTTCGGCGCCGTCACCGACGAGGTCACTCCGGAGCAGCTCGACGTGCTCGACCACTATCGCGCAGCACATCGGCTTTCCGCCAAAAGCGAGACGACCGTGCTTTCCGATGAAGAAATCGAGCGCGCGGTGACGGCGCTGCGCGCCGTCTACGATATTCTCGTCGGGTAACTGCGCTTAGCGGCGGACGGCTACTGAAAGCCGTGATGTCGCAGCCACGTTCTATCGCGCATACGCACGAGCGCCTCGGCAAAAATGGATTGAACATCGGCCAACGTCGTACGCGGGTCGTTGTTGTAGTCCATGAGACGATGATTGTAGTTTCGCCCGGCGCTTCGATCGTCGACGATTTCGCGCACGAGCTCCATTCCCGGCCGCCGATGATCTTCTCCGCCTGAAATCTCGGCCGTCGCTTTTTCCATGGCGCAATAGATGCTCCACGTCGTGGCATCGCTCGGGCACTTGCGATTATCCATGCGATTCCACACGCGCGCAGTCGAAAGTATCGATGCCGCACGCCGGATAATCTGACCGTCGAGTTCGTTGGGCGGAACTTCGTGCGCGGAGTCCACGTCAAACGAAAGGCCGGAGGCGTATACCGTGACGTTCGTCACGGGAAACCAGCCGTAGACCGAGCGGAAGAGACCCTTGCGCCGCTGCGCCACTTGCCGTGCGCAACGCCGCTCGCGCGAGCAAGCCACATCGTGGGATATTCGTCCACAAAGCGTCCGCACGATCCACGCAAGTGCGCCGGATCTCCGGAGAATGCGCAATGCGACGTGGGCGCCGGCGCAACGGCACCCAGGAGCAGCAACAGCAGCGTTAATAACACAGCGTTCCTCTATTGGCTCGGTTCCGTTCTTGGTTAATCCCGGATTCACCGACAAATCGGCTAGTTACGGTCGGCAGTCGGGCAGTCATCTGGCATATAACCTTTCAATTGGTATCACGTGAACGTTCACGCCTTTCTAGGTAGCCGTGGACCGCCGAAGTCGTTGCTCATGTACTAACGCAAGCCTTTCACGATCTGCACTCCCTCGAAACGGCGTTGAGCGGCGATCTGGCTTTTCCGATGGTTTGGGCACGCGCTTGACCAATGAATCGCCACAAGGTAATGGACGTATCGCGCAACCAAGGCGGCCCCGCCGCGGGTCTGGAGGAGACCATGTCGGAAGTTCCCCAGGTGCTCAGCGATTTTCACGTGCTCGTACGTGATTGGTTCGGCGCCTGTATTGGCGAGCCGACCGAACCGCAACGTCGCGGGTGGCCGGCGATTCGCGATGGTGGCGATGTTCTTATCAGTGCTCCAACCGGATCAGGTAAGACCCTGGCGGCATTTACGCTTGCCCTCGACGATCTCGTGCGCCGTGCGGAAAACGGCACGCTCACCGGCGAAACGTTCGTCGCCTACGTTTCCCCGCTCAAAGCACTCACAAACGACGTACAAAAGAATCTTGCCCTCCCCCTCGAGCAATTGGAGGGGCTTGCGATGGAGCGCGGCCTTGCCCTTGCGGAGATCCGCACGGCCGTCCGCACCGGCGATACAACCGTGCCGGAACGTGCAAAAATGCTGCGCAAACCGCCGCACGTGCTGGTCACGACGCCCGAATCGCTCTACATCTTATTGACGGCCGAGCGTTCGCGCCGTCTCTTCGCGAGCGTGCGCACCGTCATCGTCGATGAAATCCACGCGATAGCCGGCGACAAGCGCGGATCGCATCTCGCGCTGACGCTTGCGCGCCTCGACGATCTCGTTCAACGCGAAGGCGGCGTGAAACCGCAGCGCATCGGGCTTTCCGCAACGGTGCATCCGATAGCCGACGTCGCCGCGTTTCTCAGCCCGAACGCGCGTATCGTCGATATCGGACACCGCCGCGCGATGGAACTCGCCGTGCATGTGCCGAGCGACGAATTAGGGCCAGTGGCGAGCGGTGAGATGTGGGGCGAGATCTACGATCGCATTGCGGATCTCATTCTCGCGCATCGCACCACGCTCGTCTTCGTCGCTACGCGCAGAATGAGCGAGCGCGTCGCGTTTGCGCTTACCGAGCGCCTGGGGGAAGACGTCGTCTTGCCGCACCACGGCAGCCTCTCGCGCGAAACGCGCTTTCTTGCCGAAGATCGCCTCAAGAACGGCCAGCTCAAGGCCGTGGTGGCCACGGCCTCGCTCGAGCTCGGTATCGACGTCGGCTCGATCGATTTGGTCGTGCAAATCGGCTCGCCGCGTTCCATCGCCGTCGCGTTGCAGCGGATCGGCCGCTCCGGGCACTGGATCGGCATGCAACCGAGGGGCGCGATCTTTGTTACAACACGCGACGAATTGATCGAATGCGCCGCGCTCGTGCGCGCGATCCGAACCGGCGCGATCGATGCGATTCGCATTCCTGCGGCGCCGCTCGACATACTCGCGCAGCAGATCGTGGCGTCGTGCGCACAGCATGAGTGGGACGACGACGAACTCTATGCGATGGTGCGTAACGCGTATCCCTATCGCGACATGCAGCGCAAAGATTTCGACGACGTCGTCGCGATGCTCGCCGATGGTGTTGCGACGTCGCGTGGGCGCAGCGGAACGTTCCTGCATCACGACAAGGTCAACAGGAAGTTGCGTGCGCGCCGTGGTGCGCGCCTGGCTGCCATTACGTGCGGAGGCGCTATTCCTGAAACGGCTCTCTACCGCGTCGTCGTCGAACCCGACGGTCAAACGATCGGTACACTCGACGAAGATTTTGCGATCGAGAGCATGCAGGGCGACATCTTCCTGCTCGGCACGAATTCATGGCAGATTCGCCGCATCGAGCCCGGCGTCGTTCGCGTTGAAGACGCGCACGGCGCTCCGCCGACGGTCCCGTTCTGGAATGGCGAGGGACTTGGCCGCACGATCGAACTCTCGCGCGAAGTCTGCGACGTGCGCAAGGCGATCGACGAGCGCTCCGATGCGGATGCTCAGGAATGGTTGGTGGCGGAGTGCGCACTCGATCGCGCCGGTGCGGAACAAGCCGTCATCTACATGCGCGCAGGCAAAGCGATTTTGGGTGCGGTGCCAACGCAGGATACGATTGTCGCCGAACGATTTTTCGATGAAGCGGGCGGCATGCAACTCGTCCTGCACACGCCGTTCGGCGCGCGCATCAACCGCGCGTGGGGCCTGGCGTTGCGCAAACGCTTCTGCCGTTCGTTCAATCTCGAACTGCAGGCTGCCGCGACCGACAACGGCTTGGTTCTCTCGCTGAGTGACCAACACGCATTCGCGCTCGAGATCGTCTTCGAATTCGTCAAGTCGGCGAGCGCGGAGTACGTACTTACGCAGGCGCTCTTGCCCGCGCCGATGTTCGCCGCGCGCTGGCGATGGAACGCTATGCGCTCGCTGACGATCCTGCGTATGCAAGGCGGACGAAAGGTGCCGCCGCCGCTGCTGCGTATGCGCGCCGACGATCTTCTCGCGGCGGTCTTCCCCGATCAGGCAGCGTGTCCGGAGAATCTTACCGGCCCGACTCGCATACCCGACCATGTGCTCGTGCGCGAAACAATCGACAACTGCTTGCATGAAGCGATGGACTTCAATCATTTTCTCGAGATCTTGCGCACGCTCGAAGCCGGAGAGATTCGTACGGTAGCCGTCGATACGCCGGAACCGTCGCCGTTCTGTCACGAGATCCTGAACGCGAATCCGTTCGCGTTCCTCGACGACGCACCGCTCGAGGAGCGCCGCGCACGTGCGGTGCAGCTGCGGCGAACGATTCGTGATGACGTCGACGGCGCAGGCGTTCTCGACCCGAGTGCGATCGCGGAGGTGGCAGCAGAGTCGTGGCCGGTCGTACGCGATGCCGATGAACTGCATGACGCACTCGCGACGCTGGTCGTGCTACCGGCCGTAACGGAGTGGGGCGCTTGGTACGACGAGCTTGTCGCGCAACGCCGCGCGAGCACGCTGACCGTCGGCGAGGCCACGTTCTGGGTTTGTGCCGAGCGACTCGATCTTGCGCGCGAGGCCCATTCGCCGAAATCCTCCGAGGAGCGCGAACTCGCGGTAACAGAGATCGTCCGTGGTTGGCTCGAATCGAGTGGCCCTCTGACCGCAGCCATGATAGCGAAGCGCATTGCAGTCGAGCGCGACGTAATCGACGCGGCGTTGATCCGCCTCGAGGCGCAAGGTCAAGTCTTGAGCGGCCGCTTCAGCGGCGGTGATGCGGGCGAGGAGTGGTGCAATCGGCGCGTGCTCGCGCGCATCCACCGGCGCAC
>Ga0153924_1000544_pt1 | contig 23377 bp, 22 predicted proteins | sample TSNJ008MetaG_FD_104709 | JGI IMG/M metagenome (GOLD analysis project Ga0153924, IMG submission 104709) | Attine ant fungus gardens microbial communities from New Jersey, USA - TSNJ008 MetaG | ecosystem: Host-associated > Fungi > Mycelium > Unclassified | place: USA: New Jersey, Wharton State...
CTTAACGTGCTTCATAACCGCGCCTTTCGCACCCGAATACCGGGGAACTTGCGAGAGCAAAAACTGCTGCGGCTCTTGGCAATCCTCTGTGGATCAAGAGCGCTTGCGACTTGGGCGCCGCCCCTGGCGTTGCTGCCGGATCCACGCAGGACAACCCAAATTCGCGCGTACCGCCGAGCCCAACCTCGCGCATCCGCGAGCGTTACCGGCGCCTGCGGAGGATCGAGCCAAAACGTGCTCCGGCGGTGGGATAGCCGAGCGGAAGCGTTGGAGCAATAGCAGCTTGCGCGTTTGCGGCGCGCCACGTCGTGGCGCAGTCGAGTGCATCGCCTAGCACGACGGCATCACGCGCGTGCTCGCTCTCGTGCACGTACTCGGCAGCGCCGCGAAAATCGGCGATCTGGCCCTTGTAGTATGCGAGCAACGCCACCACGGAAAAGACACCGACCACAACCGCGGCCCCTGCGCGCACGCCTAAGCGGTTCCCGATCGTGTACACCAGATACCTCGGTAGGAACAACGGCTCAATGAATGAGATCATGAATAGAACGAGTACAGGGACGACGAGCCATGTTAGCGTCACGGCGACCGAAGTTATGCGGTTCCGTCGAGCCGCAAGTATGACACCCGCGCCGCCGATCGCGACTCTATTCTTCAAGGAGCAGTGCTGCGTGTCTGCGCGCGTATGAATCCAACCAAATCCTCGGGCGCCTTTCGATCGGCCCAGCTACTGCTGCTGCTGCCCCTCGGGACAGCCGGGCCGATGTTCTCGCGAAGGCTGGTCGAGCATGACGCCGCAAGTGGGACAGACGAGATGCATCCAGCACACCGGGTCGCCGCCGCGCGATTCCCCCGCCGCAGTTTGAGAATTATCTGTCGTGTCCGACGTCGGCAAATCGTCGGGTTGTCGCGTCTCAACCATTACGAGTCACATTATCGTCACGACCGGTAATTTGTCTAGGAAGACGAATTCGTCTCCGAAGCAAAAAGCGTTCCCGGTGGCGGCGACGTGCCAAAGCGATAGTTGCCGAAGTCATACTCGGCATCGAGCCTGCTGCGTTGATCGTAGACTCGGAACGAATACGACCAAGTCACGCGTCGCAGCACGATGTAGCCGCCGATGTTTTCCACGTCGAGCGTATAATCGGTTAGCGTATGCGTGAGCTTCGTGTCCGGGAGATAGAACGTAACGTACTCCGCGACCACGACGTGAACGATCGCGAGGGAATGACGATCGATCCAGATCTCTTTGAGTGCTGGGCGATCGAGCGGTGGATCGGGTAACACCAGATGGGCGACGCGCATGCCATCGACCGTGTCGTCGCCGCGGTCGACGCAGCGGTCGTGCGGCCGGTTATGCAAGTCGGCGATCGTCGGCAGGCCCTCGTCGTGCGGCTCGAGCGCGAGCCAGATTTCGCGGCGGCTGCCGTACGGTCCGAGCACCGGCGGCCCGGGCTCGAGCAGTTCGCTGATGAACGGATGATCCCAACGATCGTCGTCGACCGAAGCCACGCCGTCGTCACGATAGGTGATCGACGCGTTCGCCCATTCGAACTGACGCCCGTCGGATTGGACGTTGACGAGTTCCGAGTAGCTGATGTACTCTGCGTGCTGGGCTGCGGCGTTGTGTTCGATCGCCTTGTAGAGCAATTGCCAGCACGTGTCGTCATCGGCGCGAGCAGTAACACTCGAACCAAGCACCAGCACGATGAAGATCGCGCTGCACAGCAGCGAACGGGTCACAGCAAGCCCCTCGTCTACACATCCTCTCGCGCCGCGGGAGGCGTTGCAAGGGGGAAGGGGCCTAGCCGGGCGGGCAGAATCACGGGATGCCCGAAGCGGCCAAAACGACAAAGGGGGCGTAGCTCAGCTGGTAGAGCGCCTGCTTTGCAAGCAGGAAGTCAGGAGTTCGAGTCTCCTCGTCTCCAAAAAGTTCATCGTCGTACCGCGCGCGGCAAAAGGGGTCCCACCGTGAGGGTGGGACACCCAATTTTAGGACAGGAGGTCCGGTACCGGTCGCAAAGCGACCGGCAAAAAATTGGGGGCATAGCTCAGCTGGTAGAGCATCACGCTGGCAGCGTGAGGGTCAGGAGTTCGAGTCTCCTTGCCTCCAAAAAATCCTACGCATGATCGGCAGATAGGTCCGCTAAGACCTGTTTCGCCGCTGACTGGAACCGGCGGTTATCGCCGTACGCGCATGCGACCAACATCGCCCCTTCTAGCGCTCCCACGAGGCTGCGCGCCCGCTGCTTCGACGGCCCGCGAAACGCAAGCTTGCCGGCTCGACGGCCATGCTCCAGCACTGCGGCCAGCCAGACATCGTTTGTGTCAAAGAAGCGACGCAACTCGTCCTGCATCGCGGTGGGCAGTGTGGCGTACTCAGCTGCAAACATGCCGCATAAGCACATCCGATTGTTGCGCACGACCGAATCGTAGAGACCGACGTAGCGCCGCAGCTTCTCGTTTGCCTCACGCGCCTGACGATCGATCTCTTCGAGCGCCTGCAAGAACGCGACATGATACCGTTCGATCAGGGCGCGACCGAGATCCGCCTTCTGAGGGAAATGATAGTGCAGGCTCGCCTTTGTTACGAGGAGTTGTTCCGCTATGTCGGCATAGCTGAAGCCGTTGAACCCTCGCGTCTGCGCTAGTTTCTCTGCGACATCGAGAATACGCAGCCTCGTCGACGTCCCGGCCCTCGAAGAGCTGCCGCCTTTTTTCATCAAAGTTAACCTTGATTATTAACCTTCTAGTAGGTATACTCCTTAGTAGTAGGGAGAATTCGGATGCCTTGGTCCCACAACCTGCTTACGCGTGTTGCCGCGCGAAGCACTTCCTCGCCGCGTTTGCGGCATTCGCGAAGGAGCATACGATGCAGAGCCTCGATCAAAAAACCGAACACAAGACGTTCTCCGAGCCCGATGAAATCCGCGAGTTCCCAAACGGCCGAGCTGAGATTCTTCGCGTCGGCGAAGCCGAAGTCGGTCGCCTGATTTTCCGGCCCGGCTGGCGATGGTCGACCGACGTGCGTCCGCTGGCGAAGACGGCAAGCTGCGAGGCGCCGCACTTTCAGTACCACGTTTCGGGAACGCTTGGTATTCGCATGGACGATGGAACGGAGTTAACCGCCGGCCCGGGCGATATCACGTCGCTTCCAAAAGGTCACGATGCTTGGGTAATCGGTAACGAGCCCGTTGTCGTCGTCGATTGGTTCGGAGCATCCAACTACGCGAAAAAAGCGTAGCGCTAATCGCACGCATGGGAGGCTTTATATGCAAACCTCTGTTAGAAAAGTCATCGACTGTCGCGAATTTCCAAGCGAAAGCAAATGCTCGTTGACGATCGCCGGCACCGAGGCTGAGGTCATGAAGGCCGCGACGGAACACGCCATCTCGAGTCACGGTCACACGGCCGGCCCTGATCTGACTAAGGTCCTTCGCGCCTCGCTGCGCAACGAAAAGTAGCTAACGCAAGAGAGCGCCGCGCCAAGCGGGCAACGCCGTTTAGCATAGCGGACAATCGTGGGTATTGGCTTGCCCATGAAATACGTAACCGTGCTCGCACTTAGCGGCACACTCATCCTTGCCGCCTGCAATGGCGGCACAAACAGCATCTTAGGGACGACCGAACAATTCGGTTACTATGCAATCGGCAATACGACCAACAGCGGCACGCTCGGCAATCCGCAGCCCGTTGGTGGCACGACTCAGCCGGTCAGCATCCCGCAGGGCGTCGCGAATTCATTTGCGATCGGCCTATATGCCGGCTCTCCAAGTTCGTATACGATTACGCCCAGCGACATTGATGCCACGGGCTGTGCGAACAACATCATACCGTGCAACAGCGGTAACCTCTCGCCATACTTGATCGACGGACCCGCGGCATCCAGCATTACCGGAAAATCGCCGTTGCCCCCGGGTATCAGCGCCAGCGCGCAAGCCGGATTTGCCGGCATCTTCGACTCCAATGGAACGTAGAAATCTGTGAGGAAAGTCCCGGCTTCATCGGGTATTGGAGCTAGTTCGCGTCGCGCTGGAGGCGACCAGGCGTTCCAACATCGTCAGATCGGGCTCAGCGCGCCCAATCGGCGGGACGTATAGCGTTGCAATCGATGAAATCGGCGCCTCCGAGAGATCTGCCAGCCGCACGTTGAGAACGCTTGGACTGCAACAGGGATAGCGCGCTGCCTCGTATACGGTGACCGTGTGGTCGTCCGAGTAATCCTCGATCAGCACGCCGGCGAGCACGCCGAGGCCCGCCCGGTTCCAAATCTTTGAATCATCCCGGTGGCCGAACTCTCCAATCACGCCAATCTGCCACAAGAGGAGAGCACAATGAGGATCAAACCGACGATGGTATACGAGAAAGTCCGTCGCCTCGAAGCTCTGGCATCCACTCACGCCCGGGTCGATGCCAAGGTCAGCGAATAGGCACGCGTCCGCGGAGATGCCGGGCAGCATTTGCGCCTCGCATCCCGTTCGGCGCACGCGCCGGATCGATTCGTGAGTCGCATGCGCGAAAACACCCGGATGCCCGTAACCGACGAAACAAACATTCAGACCCGAATCGACCGCACCAACAACGCGTTCGATTATCTGCTCGTACGTTGTCATGCGATTTTTCCCGGGTTCGTAGAGCCCGTTCAACGATTCGGCACTAACATTCACTTGACGGATCCAGTATTCGGTTAGCGCGTCTGCGGAAACGAAATAGACCTTATCCGCCCGCTCGATACAAGTCGTCGCTTCGAGTGATGTCTGCGCTACGACCTGAATGCCTGTGCCGACAACCGTCAGCGCACCGCGAGACATGCTACGCCTGAGGCTTCGGAATTTCGATCATCATCAAGTGTTGGACAAGCGTTAAGCCAAGCTGTTTCGAAAGCGGCTCAAATTCTCGAAACACCATCCCTTTTATGGCATCCGTATCGCCACGGAGCAGAAGATCCTGCTGTTCCTGCGATAATCCGTGTTCCGTCATCAGTTCAACGGCCGATTGCTTCGAACGAAATTTTTCCGCCTCACTTCGATTTCGCGCCAAATATAAAAGAAAATCTGCTAACGACGCCATCGGTGACCTCCTGCGCTGCTGCTGCACTCATCATTGCCCCACGCCAGCCTGTAGGCTAGGGTAGAAGGTCCTGTACGCCTAGCCGAGCAAGCGCCAGCCTGGCGTGCCGCGAAGTAACATACGCTAAGATAGTATTTCCAAGCGGTGCAATGTGTTCCGAGGCTAGTTCGTGGTTCGTGCGCCTATCATGCTCGCGATTCATCTCTTGGGCACACCGAAGTTCAATTTCGGCGGCCCGTTAGAGAATACGCTGCCGCGAAGATCCCTGTCGCTTCTAGCGTATCTTCTGCTCCATCGCGACGGCGAAGTTCCTCGTGATCGGCTTGCATTTACGCTTTGGCCGGATGTTCCCGAAGATGACGCACGCGCGCACCTGCGGCGCGCGTTCTACACACTTGGGCTGTGGCTTCCGGAACAGAAGAGCGCACCGTGGTTCGTTGCCGATCGACGCCACGCTCGTTGGAACGCAAATGCCCCGTACTGGCTCGACGTTCAACAGTACGAAACTCTAGCGCGGGATGGAAGCATTGCCGAGGCGGTCGAACTTTACGCCGGCGACCTTCTCGAGCCTCTTGATGAAGATTGGATCGTTACCGAGCGCGAGCGCCTGCGCTCGATGCAGCTCGCGCTGCTCCGGCGAGTCATCGATCAGCAGCGAACGGCCGGTCAGATAGCCGAAGCAATTGAATCGGTCCAGAAGGCGTTGAAGATCGATCCGTGGCTCGAAGAATTGGTGCGGGAATTGATTGAGTTGCGAGCGCGCAACGGCGATCGGGCAGCCGCCATTCGCGATTATCGCTCGTTCGAACAAGCGCTGAAGCGTGAGATGAGCGCTGCACCCGAACGCGACACCGTAGCGGTTTTCGAGCGCATTTGCGGCGACGAGCAGGACGTTCCACCACCGCTCTCCAGCCGCGGCTTTACGAACAATATCCCCGCTGAACTTACGATGCTCGTAGGTCGCGCACTGGAGGTCGACGAGCTAAAGAAAGCGCTCGAAAGCCATCGATTGGTGTCCATCGTCGGAGCGGGCGGCATCGGCAAGACTCGCCTGGCGCTCCGCGTAGGTGCCGAGGTCACCGAGCGTTATCGTGACGGCGTGTGGCACGTTGACCTTGCGTCCATCTCAACACACAACTTTATTCCGAGCGCAGTGGCCGCTGCCATCAACATCCACGAGTCTCGCGATCGAACGTTGTTCGAGACGGTCGTGCGGGCGCTGAACGGCCGTCGGGCACTCCTCATTTTTGACAACTGCGAGCACCTCGTCGATGAAGCGGCGCGATTTGCGGAGGAGCTCTTACGCACCAGTCCCAAGCTTCAAATCGTCATCACTTCCAGCCAGCCGCTCAACATCCCAGGTGAGTGCGTCTATCGGGTCGATCCATTGACGTTCCCGAGCGATTTTCTCGCATTGACGGCAGAGCAAGCGATCCACTATAGCGCGATTGAGCTTTTCGTCCAGCGCGCGCACGCGGCCGATTACGCGTTTGAGCTCACTGACGCGAATGCTCCCGCCGTCGCCGAGATCTGTCAACGGCTCGACGGAATTGCACTAGCAATCGAACTCGCCGCCGCGCGCGTCCGCGCGCTAAATCCTTCCGGCCTCAACCAAGGCCTGAAGGCGCGATTCCGATTACTGACCTCGGAGAGCCGAACCGGGTTGCAACGCCATCACACGCTACGAGCGCTCATCGATTGGAGTTATGGTTTGCTCGATCAGCGCGAGAAAGGGCTCTTGCGCCGCGTCGCGATCTTCGCGGGATCCTTCTCCCTACAGGCGGTGACCGCAATATGTGCGGATCCGGGCATGGACGAACTGGACGTACTGAACACGCTAGCGTCGCTCGTTGAGAAATCGTTAGTCGTGGCCGAACTGGGAGAAGCGGCGGAGCGTTACCGTTTGCTTGAATCGACGAGGGAATATCTTCGCGAGGAGCTCGATAAACGCAACGAGCGGGACGCGACGGCGAAGGCACATGCGAAATACTACCAGGCCTTCGCGGAATCCGTTGATCGGGAATTTCACAGTACGCCACAGGCCGCCTGGTTCAGCAACGTTGCGCTAGAATACGAGAACTTGCGCGCGACGCTGCTCTGGTCGCTGACGGAGCAGCACGACGTTCTACTCGGCGCAACAATTGCGGGAGACCTCCGGCGATTTTGGTATAACTGCGGTCGCCCCCAAGAGGGCTTGTACTGGATCGAGTGCGCTCTTGACGTTGTCGACGAAGCGAGCACTCCGCAAATCGCAGCAAACCTGCATTTGGCTCGCGCGCTACTCCTGCAAGGGATACACAAGCTTGAGGCCGCGGAGCGCGCATGCCAATTGTTTGAAACGCTTAACGACTCGCGCGGACTAGGGTATGCGCTGAGGCAGTGCGCACTGGCTCTTCCGCAAGAGAATCGCACGAAGGCAGAGGAGCTTTGCACGCGTGCTGCCGACCTCTTGAAAAATGCACCCGACATCGGTGACTTCGCTATGGCGTTGAACACGCTGGGGTCGATCGTCGCCCGGCGCGGCGACTTCGAACGCGCTGCGGAAATCCACGAGCAGGCGCTTACGGCGGCAACGCGTCATGGCGCCGAGTATGCTCTCATACACACGCACTTGTGTCTTGCCGATCTCGAATTCCAACGCGACGCTTTCCAGCAGGCGGTCACGCGCGCCGAGCAGGCGCTGATCCTTGTTGATGCAAAGCACACAGCCCAATTGGCGGCCAATCTTCGGCTCAACCTCGCTATCTACCGCGTTGCCCTCGGCCAGTACGATGGCGCGGCGAACGACCTAGTAGAAGCCCTCGCACTTCTGCGAACCGCCCATGACAGCTCTCAGACTGCAATCGCGCTCCAACACGTCGCGCTCATCGCGGCCATGGCCGGCAAGGTCTCGCAAGCCGCTCGACTTGCCGGATACGTCGACTCGTTTGTTTCCGCAAATAGCATGGAGCGGCAAGCCACGGAAGCATTGGGACGCGAGCGTCTGGCGCAATCGCTTCGCGCCCAGCTTTCAGAAGAGACATATCGGACACTCGCTCGGGCAGGGGCTCTCCTTAGCGAAGAGCAGGCCATTGAAGAAGCGCTGGCCCTGTTGCGGGCCCCGGCTGCGTGAAACGCGATTTACGAGAAGACTCGGCTTATCTCGCTACGCGCGAGTTCATTCTTTCCATATACGGGCAAAGCTTTGGTAAGCTCGCAAGTGTCGAGGACCTTCGCGTCTCGAATGACGGCCGGTGGATCGCCCTTTCGGGGCCATCACTCGATGATTTGACCAGCCTCACACGTTCGAGAATTGCGCTCTACGACGTGGCCGATGGAACGATTGCCATGCTCGACAGTGCGCGAAACGACCTGTGTCCTCGCTGGTCGCCCACGAACATCGTCCTTGCGTTCTTGTCTGACCGAGCTCGAGGTCTTTTTGCTCCCTATCTCTTCGATCCGAAGGACGCACGCATACATGAACTTCCGCGCGTCCCAGGGTCAGCGGAATCCTTGGCGTGGTCGCCGGACGGCACGCGTCTTGTCGTACAAACCGCACAACCGGGAGCCGAGCGCGCAGGTTCGCAAGGGTCCGGAATCGTTTCGGAAGACGGCGAGATGCCGGATTGGGTGCCGGAAGTCGAAGCCACGGCTGCGGAGCATCGCGGGCGAAGTCTTTGGATATGCAGTAGCGACGGCTCTTCCTGCGCACCCATAGGTCCGCCCGAGATGAACGTTTGGGAGTCGCAATGGTGCGGCAATGACGCGATCGTTGCCGTAGTTTCGGATAATCCGTCAGAAGCCGCGTGGTTCGAGGCGCGTCTGGTTTACATCGACGTGTCCACCGGGAGATGCGAGACCATTTATCGTCCCAAATATCAGATCGGTTTGCCGGTCGCGACGCGTGCTGGGCGTTACGTCGCCGCTGTGGAGGGCCTTTGTAGCGACCGTGGTCTCGTGACCGGAGACGTCTTGCTGTTCGATCGCACGGAGGAATGGCGGTACCGCCATATCGACAGCCACGGCGTCGATGTCACTTCGCTCTCTGCGCGCGATGCCGCTCATCTAAGTTTTGCCGGTATTCGCGATTTCGAGGTCGTCGCGGGCGAAATCGACGCAGCGAACGGGATCGCACGCCCCGTGGTATCGAGCAGCGGCTCGTGGCTACGCAGCGTACCCGGAGTCGCCGCCGCCGGCCCCCACGACTATGTAACGGTAGCCCATTCCTATGCGCAGGCACCTGCACTGGTTCGATATGATGCGAAGAGCGGTGACAAGGTTGTTCTGCAAACTCTAACGCAGCAAACCGCCACTGGTGCAATCGAAAAGGCCGGCAATTGCGCGCGGCGCACGTGGAAAGCTGCGGACGGCCTCGAGATCCACGGATATTTCGTCCAGCCGGCGTCAACCGCACCGCATCCGCTCGTCGTCCTGATTCACGGCGGACCGGTGTGGGCCTATACGAATTCATGGCGCCTGAGCGCGCCGCTCGCCGCTTTGCTCGCAGATCGGGGTTACGCCGTCTTTCTTCCGAACCCGCGTGGCAGCGCGGGGCGAGGGCAGGGCTTCGTCCGGAAGATCGTTGGCGACATCGGCGGCGGAGAGGCCGACGACATCGTTTCGGGCGTTGACTCGCTGATACAAGACGGTCTTGCCGACCCCGAACGGATAGCGGTCGTCGGAGCAAGCCACGGCGGTTACCTGGCCGCATGGCTCGTTACGCAATCGAATCGGTTTGCCGCTGCAGTTGCGGCGTTTCCTATATGCGATTTTTTTAGCGGCTATCTTACCGGGACACCCTCCGAGGCACTTCCATGCTTCATCGAGAGCGACCCATTCGACCGCAGCGGCCGATGCTTTACGCGAAGTCCCGTCATGCACGCACAAAAAGCACGCACTCCCACGCTCCTGGTGGCAGGCGCACACGATCGTTGTACGGGCGTAACGCAGGCCCTCGAGTTCCATCGCGCGCTGATACACTATGGCGTTGAATCAGAACTGGTCACGTATCCGCTTGAGGGCCATGGAATTCGCAACATAGAGGCGTCGATTGATTACCTTACGCGGGTCCTGTATTGGCTTGCTTCGCACGGATGTAGGAAAAGGGAGGCACCGAGCCGAGCCTCCCTTTCTTCTTCGTTCCTGTGATTCGCGCCGTTTAGCGGCCGCTAGAAGTCGACTACGTATAAATACGAGCCGGCAATGCGCTGGCAGGCGATAACCTGCGGCGTGAACCGCGTAAGCCGAGCAGAGCGCATCGCGGCGCCGTCGAGCACTACGTTTCCGCTGCTGGCGTAGAGCTCTTCATGAGCTAGGTTTCCAGTAGAGGTAAGGTCGATTTTTACTTGCGATGCGCCGTGGGCGCCTTGATCCGCCGCGATCTGCGGCATTTCGAAGAACGGTGTTCCGTCGACGGCGGCATCCGCGTCGCAGGCCGACCGTGAGTTCGAGATTGCCACGGTAGCGGGTGAAAGCGGGATCATACTGATCGCCGGGGATGTGGTGTAGGCGCGCGCCGTCGCCTGATTCGCGAGTGCGAAAACGGCAACTGCGGCGAGCAGCAGCTTCGGGCCCCAACCCGGGAAGAGCCGGTTTGAGGAGGGTTCGATGCGGCGAACGAGGCGTACGCGGTCCTGGTCGTCGCGGTTCGCGATGCCGTCGCTGGAGCGTTCTTGACGGTCGACGATGGTCTTCATGATGTGATCCTCCGAAAGTTGTGTGACGCTGCACGAGAGCTGATCACAGTCTAGGGAAACGTGCGTGCGCCAACCGTCCGGAAATCGTGCGAAAAACGTCCTCGCGCGCCCGGTGAGTGCTATACTCACTGCGCGAAGTACGCCGGGCGATCGCGCAGATTCTCGGAATCTGTGAGGAAAGTCCGGGCTTCATCGGGCAAGGTGCAGGATAACGTCCTGTCGAGGCGACTCGAAGGAAAGTGCCACAGAAACATACCGCGGGTTCGCGCTCGTCGCGAACCCGCAAGGGTGAAATCGTGAGGTAAGAGCTCACGGAGCGTCGCGGTGACGCGCGCTCGGGCAAACCCCACCTGAAGCAAGACCGCTCGAACGTGGGCCCTCGCGGTTCAGGGACGGCCCGTCCCAAACGAGCTATATCGCACCGAGGCGCACGGTGACGCGCGCCCCAGAGAGATGATCGCCGCGGCTCTTCGGAGCCAGACAGAATCCGGCTTACAGGCGTACTTCGCACGGTTTCGCAGCATTTGGGCCGGCGGTCCTCGTACATCACGGCATGCGAATTGCGTGGCAAGGCTTCGTGGCGGCGCTCGTCGTGCTCGGGCTCGCAGAGGTCGTCCCGGCAACGCTAGCCCTGAACGGCGGCGGAATGTTCGGCTTGACGTTCGTTCAGAGCGGTTCAATCGGCTCGCTCACCGTACAAGCCGTCGCTCCAGGGTCTCCAGCCGAGAAGGCACACATTCGGGCCGGCGATCGCGTGTCGATCGCAGCCACTCGCGAGAACATGCTCGTGAGTCTTGTGACCGAGTCCGGAGACCGCGAGATCGTGCGCGACGGCGCGCGCACGATCGAACTGCGTGCCGCAGCCGCTAACGGCCCGCCTCTCGCGCTCACCGTGATTTCATACCCGGCGCGGCTCGCGTTCGTGATCATAGCCGCCATCGTTGCATGGCGCCGGCCCGACGATCCCGCTGCACGCGCACTATCCGTATTTCTCGCTTGTTTCGGAGTTGCGATTTCCTCCAACCTCGCGCTTTTCCACCCGTTTTGGGCACGGATGCTTACCATAGCATTGGTGCAGGCACTGTTCTTTGTCGGCACGCTCGCTGCGCTTGCGTTCGCTTGCAGATTTCCGAGCTTGCCACAGCACGGGCTCCGCCGCGAGCTCGATCGATGGCTCTGGCTGGTCGCGCTGATCGGCATCGTGCTAGGTGACTCGCCGCTCCTCATTCGATATGCAAATCCCGCCGCGACTCAGAACGTTCGCGCGCTCCTGCCGCTCCCGTTCCTCATCCTTTATGCAGCGGTCATTGTGGCGACCCTCGTCGCCTTCTGGAATTCCTATCGATGGGCGACGGGACGCGAACGCGTGCGAGTTCGTTGGGTTCTTATCACGTTTGCCTTCGGTTTTTCCGGCATCATCATCTACTTCGCGAGCATTCTCGCGCAACGCGGTATGCCTTACCTGCAATTCGCAAGCTTCACCATGCTCGCAATTCCGTTTGGACTGGCATACGCTATCCTGCGCCACCGCATGCTGGATATCGGTTTCGTCGTCAACCGCGCGCTGGTCTACGCAGGCGTTTCGCTCATCGTCGTGGCGAGTTTCACCATTTTCGAGTGGCTCGCCGGCAACGTCGTCGCGCAAAACAGCCGCGCGTCCGTCATCATTCAGTTGTGCGCGGCCCTCGTTCTGGGCTTATTCGTTCGCCCGCTTCAGGCTCGCGTCGAGCGCTGGGTCGACGACGTTTTCTTTCGCGAGCGCCACGCGGCCGAAACCGCCGTCCGCAAGTTCGCCCACGAAGCGCTCCTCGTTACGAGCCCCGACGAGCTTGTCGCGAAAACGGTCGACGTGGCGCAGCGCCATATGCATCTGGCCGGCTGCGCGTTCTACGCACGCCGCGACGACCGGTATGCTCCGCTGCGCTCGACGTTCGAGGAGAGCCCCGAGATCGACGAAAACGACTACGCCGTCCTCGAGATGCGGACGTGGCATACGTCCGTCGACGTAGCGCATGCCAAGAGTGCGCTCCCCGGTGATCTCGCTCTCCCGATGATCGTTCGAGGAACTCTCGCCGGCTTTTTGCTGTGCGGCGAAAAACAGAGCCACGAGGCCTTTGCCCCGGATGAACGCGATGCGCTCGCGCTCCTCGCGCGCGACGCCGGCATCGCCCTTGATTCTCTGCGAATCCGTGCGATCGAACGCGACCTGACCCTGCTGGCCCGAAATGACGACGTACCGGCGGAGGTCCGCGCTCGGCTCGAGGCGCTGGCTACCGACGGCGCAACCGGCGGGGGCAGGGTCGCGTTGTAGCCAAAAGAGATGATCATGAGCGACCAGCATTTTACCCCGGAAATGACCGTCAACCAAGCCTTCGGCGTCCACGCCGGTGCCCGGCGCGTGTTCGCGCGCTTTCACTTAGGCGGATGTTCCAATTGCGCGATCAGCGAGACGCATACGATCGGGCAGATCAGCGAAGACTACGGCATTCCGTTGCCGATGCTGCTCGACGGCCTCAACGCATTGTTCGATCAGGGCTCGCTCGCCATCGGCGACAAAGTTCGCATTCCCGACGAAATTCGCTCGAAGATCCCGCAACTCGCCAGTGTCCCTGAAATCGGGGAGATCACCGGTGTGGAAAACGGCGCGTACACCGCCGAGTTCGGTGAAGTGCGCTTACAGGGGTTGGCGGAGGATTTCGTCCCGGTCGAAGCTACCGCAACGCGCGCAGCCGGCTGAAGACGCGCCCTAGAGGCGCTTCCGTTCGGAGAAGCCTTCGTCGGTGCCGTGCCAGTAGCTCACGCGCGCCTCGCCCGCTTTCCAACACAGATAGATCGACTCGCCGTCGCGGGTCGAGGGGAAGTCGATCAATCCCAGATCGATGTCCTTTACGATGCACCCGAACAATTCGATCCGGTGAATGAGCCGGACAATTTCGCTTTTTAGCTCCCCAAACCGCGGCTCGGGAAACGGTGAACGCAACCCGGCTAGGCGCGAGGTGCGCGCCGAGGGCGGAGCGGCGCGCAGCGCCGGATCGCTCTCCAGTAGCCGGATCGCCAGATCGCGGCGCTTCGCCAGCAACTCGTCGACCAGCGGCGCTAGCTTCGGAATGAGGGCGTTGGCCTTCTCGGGCGAAAAGAACTTCATGCGGCTGCAACGCTCCCTCTGCCGGCCATGAGCTCGGCTCGAATCGTCTTCGTCACCGGGCTCTCCGGCGCCGGGAAGAGCCAGGCGATCAAGACGTTTGAAGACTTGGGCTTTTACTGCGTCGAACACCTGCCTCCGGCGGCACTTGACGCAACTTTACACGTCCTCGACGGTGCACGTATCGACGACGTTGCCATTAATTTCAACGAACACGGCGGGGCCTTGCTCGGCGATGCGCTCGCCGCGATCGATCGTTCCGCGGCGATACGCCGCGTTGACATTCTGTATCTCGAAGCGCGCAACGACGCGCTCGTTCGTCGCTTTAGCGAAACACGCCGCCGCCATCCATTCGAAGAGCGCGGTTCCTTGCGCGACGCGATTGCGGCCGAGCGCGAAGCGCTCTTGCCGCTACGCGAGCGCGCTACGATGACGATCGATACCACCGCGCTCACGCATGGCGGTCTCAAGGAACGGCTTGCCGCTGCCTTTGCTCCCAACGAGCGAGCACAGCTTGCAGTGACGATCGTGCCGTTCGGCTTCAAATTCGGGCTCCCGCTCGATCTCGATCTGCTTTTCGACGTGCGGTTTCTCCGCAACCCGAACTACGTCGTTACGCTGCGTCCACTTACCGGCGAAGATGAAGCCGTCGTAAAATTCATCGAAGCCGACCCGGCCTGCGAGCCCTTCGTGGCGAAGCTCATCGATATCATGGATTTTCTCGTTCCCCAGTATATCGTCGAAGGGAAGGCCCGGGTCACGCTGGGCATCGGCTGCACCGGAGGCCGCCACCGCTCGATCTACATTGCCGGCCGCCTGTTCAAACATCTTGCAGGCAACGACCGCCTTGCGCTGGCGGTCGATCCGAGGGACATAGGAAGGTAGCATGCGCCGCCGCGTTATCGCACCGCTGCAGTGGCTGCTTCCCGGCTTGGGCATCAAGCGCTGGCTCGTGCTGGTCGTCTTCGGAATAGCGTTGCTGCTTGACGGCGTCGACCGCTGGGTAGTCGCAGACGGCGGCAAGGTTCACCTCAACGAAATGATCGATGCGTCGGTCTACGAGTATTTCTCGCCGTCGTACCTTACGTGGATCTTCATCATCCTAGGCATGCTCGCGATCGTATTCGGCGCACGCCGCTGGCTGCAAGCGCTGATTGACGCGGGGCGCCGGAGCGGCGGATTGCTCGATTCCCTACGCGACCGGCGTCTCGAGCAAGGCTATAAGATCGTAGCGATCGGCGGCGGGACCGGTCTTTCGACGCTGCTGCGCGGACTCAAACGCCGCACGACCAATCTCACTGCGGTCGTTACGGTAAGCGACGACGGCGGTTCGTCGGGACGATTGCAAAAGGAACTCGGCGTGCTCCCGCCGGGCGACGTGCGAAACTGCCTAGTTGCGCTTGCCGACGATGAGGCACTCGTCACCGATCTGTTCCGCTACCGCTTCGAAGAAGGCCAAGGCCTCACCGGACACTCGTTCGGAAATCTCTTCCTTGCCGCGATGAGCGGCGTTACCGGGAACTTTGACGCAGCGATCAAGGAGTCGAGCCGCGTGCTTAACATCGTCGGACGCGTGCTGCCGGCAACGCTTTCGGTGGTTCGGCTTTGCGCTGAGCTCGACGACGGCACGATCGTCGAAGGCGAATCGAACATTCCCAAAGCCCAGCGCCCCATCAAGCGCGTCTTTCTCGAACCCGAATCCGCTGCGCCGCTTGACGAGGTGATCGACGCCATTCGCGAAGCCGACGCGATTGTGCTCGGGCCGGGCTCACTCTTCACGTCAATTCTTCCAAACTTTCTCATCGATCGTGTGGCAACGGAAGTTTCGCGCTCAAATGCGATCAAGATTTACGTTTGCAACGTCATGACGCAGCCGGGTGAAACCGATCGCATGACGGCCGCCGATCACACCGAGGCGCTCTTCCGAAATGCCGGCCAGCGCGTCTGCGACTACGTGATCGTCAACGACGAACCGCCGCACAAGTTGCTCGAGACGTATGCCGAGGAGCGTCAAGAACCAGTCGTTCCCGACGTCGAGCGGATCGAAGCCATGGGCTTAACTGCCGTACGAGAACAAATGATCAGTGAGACCGTAACGGTACGTCACGATCCCGAAAAGCTTGGTGCAACGGTCATCGACGTTATCGACGGCGTCGTTGCCGAGCGCGCGACCTACGTGAAACCGGCTCGAGCGTACGCTAAGACGGCGGCTGCTGCATCGCGACGTTGAGCTCGAACGTCTTGCCCGGCTCGGCGTCGACGGTTGCCGAGATGTCGGCGTATCCCTTTGCTTTAACTACGTAGTCGACGATGCCGCTGGGCACTTTCGCGATCGTGAACGTCCCCTTCGCGTCGGTCGTCGTAACCAGCACGGTGTCGACGATGACCGTCGCACCCGCGATGGGTTGATGTGTCGCGGCATCCGTTACCGTGCCGCTGAACGGCGTAAACTGCGTCGCCGGCGGCAAATCGCCGTTATCGCACGCGCTGAGCGTGCATGCCGCAAACGCAAGCATCGCCAGAGCCCGAACGATCTTCCCCATGCGGCGTAGTTCTAGCGGAAGGCCCGCTCTCCCCGGTTGCTGAAGCGCTGGCTCATGTCACTCACCGCCCCCTCTGACCAAACGACGGGCCCGCTCTATTTCGAAACCGCGCTCGATGCCATCGGCAACACACCGCTCATCAAGCTGAACAAGGTGACCGACGGCGCCGCGTGTCTCGTGCTGGCCAAAGTCGAGTACGTCAATCCGGGAGGCAGCGTCAAGGACCGTCCCGCCGTCGCGATGCTGGATGCCGCCGAGCGCGCCGGCCTACTCCGCCCAGGTGGAACGATCGTCGAACCGACCAGCGGAAACACGGGATCGGGCCTAGCCATGGCGGCGGCGATCCGCGGTTACCGCTGCGTGCTCGTGATGCCCGACAAGATGGCGAAGGAAAAGATCGACCTGCTCAAGGCCTACGGTGCCGAGGTCGTGGTAACGCCTACCAACGTGCCGAACGATTCGCCCGAGTCGTATTACGGCGTCGCTAATCGTCTTGCTTCCGAGATACCGGGCGCTTTCCAGCCCAACCAATTTCACAATCATCATAATCCTGAAGCGCATTACCACACGACCGGGCCCGAAGTTTGGCGTCAGACGCGCGGAACGATCACGCATTTCGTAGCGGGTATCGGCACGGGCGGAACGATCAGCGGTACGGCGCGGTATTTGAAGGATCAAAATCCCAACATTCACGTAATCGGCGCCGATCCCGAGGGGTCGATCTACTCCGGCGATACGCCCAAGTCGTACGCCGTCGAAGGCATCGGCATGAGCTATCTTCCGGAAACGGTCGACCTCAAAGTGATCGACGAGATGGTGCGCGTTTCCGATCGCGAGTCGTTTCTCATGGCGCGCCGCATCACCCGCGAAGAAGGCTTGCTGGTCGGCGGATCGTCGGGAACGGCTGCCGTTGCCGCGGCGAAACTCGCCAAGACGCTGCCTAAGCAAGCCATCGTCGTCGTGCTTTTCCCGGATTCCGGACGCGGCTACATGTCCAAAATCTTCAATGATGAGTGGATGATCGCCAATGGCTTCCTCGCCGAAGGCAAGCGCAAGGCCACGGTCGGCGACGTTCTGCGCGGCAAGACGCCTCTGCCTCCGATGATCACCGTCAAATCCGACGACACGGTCAAAGCCGCGCTCGATCTCTTGCGACAATATGAGATCTCGCAGTTGCCGGTGATGAACGGCCACGAGATCGTGGGAAGCGTGAATGACGTTGGTGTGATGCAAGCGGTGTTCGATCAGGCGGACATTCTTCACAAACCCGTCAGCGACGTGATGGGACGCCCGTTCCCTGCGCTCGAGCAATTCGAGGAAATCGAACGCGCCTACAAGCTGCTGACGCTCGCAAATCCCGCAGTCGTCGTCACCGACGATGGTGAGCCGATCGGCGTTCTAGCACGGCAAGACATCATCAGCTTCCTCTCCACCAGCAGCGCAAGCACCGCGAAGTAAGCATGAAGTTCTCAACCAGAGCGATTCACGTCGGCCAGGAGGCTGATCCGGCGACCGGCGCGACGATCGTGCCCGTGTATCAAACGTCGACGTATACGCAAACGGCTGTCGGGGAGCACAAGGGTTTCGATTATTCGCGCACGATCAATCCGACGCGCCTCGCGCTCGAGCGGCAACTCGCCTCATTGGAAGGCGCCGTCCACGGTTACGCGTTTGCGAGCGGAATGGCCGCGACGGCGGCCGTGCTCAATCTGCTCTCGGCCGGCGATCATGCGATCGTAACCGACGATCTCTACGGCGGAACCTATCGTCTCTTCTCACGCGTTCTCGAGCGCTATGGCTTGCAGTTCACCTTCCTCGACATGAGCGATCTGGACGCGGTGCGTGCGGCTATCCGTCCCAACACCAAACTGTTTTGGATCGAAACGCCGACTAATCCACTGCTCAAACTCATTGACATCGCTGCCATCGTTGCGCTGCGTCGCGACGGACAAATCGTCGCAGTTGACAACACGTTCGCCTCGCCATATTTTCAGCAACCCCTCGTGCTCGGGGCCGACGTTGTCGTGCACTCGACGACGAAATATATCGGCGGGCATTCGGACGTCGTCGGTGGTATTGCGGTCACGAACGACGACGCCATTGCCGACGTCATCAAATTCCACCAGAATGCCGTCGGCGGCGTTCCCGGCCCGCATGACGCATGGCTCACGATGCGCGGCGCGAAGACGCTAGCCTTGCGCATGCGGGCGCACGAGCAGAACGCCCAAGCGATTGCCGAGTTTCTCGAAGCGCATCCCGGCGTCAACCGCGTGTACTATCCGGGATTGCCTTCGCATCCGCAACACGAGCTGGCGAAGCGGCAGATGAGCGGTTTCGGCGGCATGGTCTCGCTCGTACTCGAAGGGCCGCCCTCGCGCGCGCTCGACTTCGCGAACCGCTTACGCTATTTCAGTTTGGCGGAGAGCCTCGGCGGCGTTGAGTCGCTGATCTGCCATCCGGCGCGTATGACCCACGGATCGATTCCGAAAGAGGATCGCGAGCGGCGCGGCATAAGCGACGGACTGCTGCGCCTTTCCGTGGGAATCGAAGATGTTGACGATCTGCTCGAGGATTTGAGCGGGGCGTTACTGGCGCTCGACCGGGTACCGCACGGCGCTCGCGTCTGAGATCAGCGCACGGGCCGCATTCGCGTCGAGATCGCCCAGTTGAGTCTGTAGAACGATAGCGACGCCGCGCTGTGTGTCGGCCCAGATCAAAATGTACATCTTCTGAACGCCGAAGCCTTCGCCGGAGGTCATCTCCATGAACATCGCCGGCATGCCGTTCTTGAGCGATATGTCTTGCTTGTTCTTGAACAGCGCGTTATCGAATTGGCCCCTTACCTGCTCCTCATACACGCCGTCGAAATCGTGCACGTTCCCCTCGAAATACTCTTGCTGGATGTAGAGGCGCCTCGGGTGATCCTTATTCGGATAGAGCCAGCCGGCTACGATCTCGGGATCCTCGCCCAATTTGCTTACGTCGATTTGTCGCTTGCCGACGGCCACGAAACCGTCCGGCGCGCGGAAACTCATCGCCGGATCGCTATAGACCATCGGATCCGGTGTCGGCGTTGCCACCGGTTGCAGAACCTGGGCATGCAACGTCAGCGGCGAAGCCGCGAGTACCGCTAATGCGGCGAACAACAACAATGTAGCGCGTTTCATCTAATCCTTATCGAGTACCTCGGCCAAGGCCGGAAGAGAGATTTCGTACCGGTATCCCACGTTGCGATGGTCGTCGTCGAACTCCTCGTGCCGGACCTCCAGCCCGAGCTCTCGGATGCGCTCGGTCACCAGACGCGCGCCGATATCGAGGCCGTATTCGTCACGCCGGCCACAATCGAGATAACGCAGCCTGAGCCTGCGAAGTGCCGCATCGCGCGTGCGTACCCGCTCCACGGGATCGAAGGCGAGCCAGCGAGCGAAAACGTCGTCCCGCAGCTCCCCCGTGCGTGCGTCGAACGGCAGATCGATATCGAAAGCGCTCGCGGAGCGCGGCGAATATGCCGCCGCATAGCCGAGCATCTCCATCGTGGTATATTCGGCTTGCGGGCGCTTGGGCTTCTTCTCAAACGCCTCCACGAACGCCGCGATCGAGAAGTCGTGCTTCTCCAGCGTTCGCTGCACCGTCGGAAACGCCGGCGGGTGCGCGTACGCAAAGTACGAGTCGCCGCTGTGCGACGCGAACGCCGCGAATACGCCGGGGTATTCCATCGCCAGATGCATCGCGCCAAACCCGCCCGACGACTTCCCCAACACAGCGCGGCCGCCCTCGCCCTTAATCGTGCGGTACGACGCGTCGACGTGTCCGGTAACGTCGCGAACGGTGTACGTTGCGTAGTTTCCGTTGTGAATCGAATCGACGTACTGCGATCCGCCAAGACGCGTGAAGCCGTCGACGATACACACCATGGCGTGGGGCATGCGTCGCTCGCGAATCAGGACGTCCGCCCACTGCAGCACATTGCGCTCCCAGGGGCGCGATGCAACCAGAGCAAGCGCGTCACCGGTGTATCCGTGCAACACGTAGAGCACCGGGTAGCGGCGCGAACCGTTCGCATCGTATCCCGGCGGCGTATAGACGACAACGGGACGCGCCGGCGGATCGCCAAGTGCATTGCCTGAAAGCGCCGCGCTTTCCACGCGATCGAAATGCAGCGTCCCATGCAGGCCGAGCAGACTGCCGTAGCTAGCTTCCATCGATTCCAGCGGTTCGCTCAGTGTCACCCTGAGCCTGTCGAAGGGCTGCCTCTCACCCTACGCCAATGCCTGCGCGATGCATCTTGCGCTGCTGCTCTTCGCACTGCTGTGGAAGAATTGGCACACCTCGGCGGTCGTCAGCGATCGCGGTACGCCGGTCTTCACGGTCGACGGCAAGCCATTTTTCGTTTACGGTGCGGCCTTCTTCTACGAGCGCACCCCGCGCGCTCGCTGGCGCACGGACCTTTTGCGCTACCGCGCGATGGGGATCAACACGATCGATCTCTATCTCATTTGGAACTGGCACGAACCCGATGCGCATACGGTTGACTTCGACGGGCACACGAATCCGCAGCGCGATCTGTACGCGCTCTTCGCGTTAATCCATCAGCTCGGATTCAAGATCGTCGTGCGGCCCGGTCCCGTCATCCGCAACGAATGGCGCAATGGAGGCTACCCGGATTGGCTCCTCGTGCAGCCTCCTTACAACATGCCGCTCCACGATGTTCTCGAAGGCCGCTATCCAGCGACGGCAACCCTCCAGAATGCGCATGCTGAGGCAGCAGCGGACGAGTGGCTCCACAATCGCGTGCACTTGCGCTATGCCGCCGCGTGGCTCCGCGACGTGCTGCGAGCAATCGAGCCCTGGTCGCACGATGTGATCGCAATCGCCCTCGACGACGATCAAGGCGCGTACATCAATAACGATACCTTTCCTGCGCCGCGCTGGCACGAGTACATCAACTGGCTCAAAGCGCGCGTGCAAGGCACCGTGGGCCCACGTGTGCCGCTCTTCATTAATACGTATCAAATGAAAGTGACTGCCTCGGCTCCTGCGTGGGCCTGGGGCAATTGGTACCAAAGCGATGCGTATCGCATCGCCGATCACGACATCTCGGAACTTGCGTTTTCGTTCGGCCTCTTGCAGACTCAGCAGCGTGTGCCGGTGATGAGCAGCGAATTTCAAGCGGGTTGGCTGCAAGGCGCGGATGAACTCGCTCCGCGTGCCGCCGCTCCGGAAAATACTACGATTGCCCTGCACGAGATGCTGCATATGGGCGTGCACGGCGTCGTCAACTTTCCGGTCCAAGATACGCGTAACCCGGCCGGTTACGAGGCGCCGTGGGCGAACTGGTTTTACGGCTGGGATGCCGCGCTCGACGTTAACGGTAACCCATCGCCCCGTTATGCCCCGACGGCGGCGTTTGGGCAACTCGTGCGGCGTTACGGCACGCTGCTTGCCACCATGCATCCGCGCCCCGATCTCGTGCTGAGCTGGGAAGGCAACGCCGATGCAACGGTTGCACAGCTGCAACACTGCCGCGCGCTCGCATTCACCTGCACGCTCATCGATCCCCGTTATCCAAAACGTGTTCCCGCGGTGTATTACGGGTCGAGCACAGGCGGTTTGCATGACGCGGCTCTGCTTGTTGCACCCGACGGCAAGCGCGCAATTCTCGACATCTTTAACGCGGGCCTAATCGAGGAAATCACGCCCGCAACATCGATCAGCTTCGCTAGGCGGCGCTATCCGATTGCACCGTTGCACATCGCGCCCGGTGCGGCGCTGGACATTCCGCTCGGCTTTACGGCACCGGCCGCGCCGAAAGCGCGACCCTTGGCACAGCTTGCTCGGTTACCCGTGGCGTGGCGCACCGTCGCGCCCGGTGGCGCGATCGCGTACGAGCTCGACGTTTTTCACGACGAGATGCCGACGTACGTGCTCGACAACGGACTCGTGCGCGTCGTGGTTTCCGCAAACGCCGGCGCGCGCTCGTTCGTCTACGAAGACGAGCACACGCACCAAAATTATTTCACGACGATCGGAGCGTTACGGGACGACGTTGCAACCCCTCCGACCCCGTCGCCGCGCGACTATATCGCCTCCTACACGCATCCGCTGCCGGCCGGAACGTTCAATCGTCCATACGATTGCCGAATCGAATCAAGTGGCGTGCGTGCCGGGTTGACATGTACCTACACTGCGCCCGATCTTGGGCCACAGCCGGTGCGCTTCGAAAAGACCTACGTGCTGCTGCCGCGCACCGATTCATTCGACGTCGATTTGCGCGCAAGCGCGGATGCCGCGTCATTGTCCGCGCTCTCGCAGCCCGGTTCGACGACCAACCACTCCTACACCAGCGTGCGCGTAACGTACCCTGCGGCGACGACGCAGCGCATTCATTTCACACCGCAGGGAGCGAGCACTAAGCCCACGCCATAGGCCAAAATCGGCCGGAAGTCGAATGATCGAGCCAACGTGTCCTATTTCCGGGACGCGCGCAACTCCCAGCCTCGGGAGTGAAACGAGTACATCATCGAACCCGTAATGGTCCCAAAGAAGAAGCCGGCAAAAGTCGCCGTAGCTAAAGAATACCCGCCGCACGAACACTTCGGCAGCCCTTTGAATATCTGCCGCGTCTGCGGCGCTAAGTACTCGTACGTCGAAAAGCCGTACGATCCGAATCAGCCAAGACAGAAGTAACCCGCAGCCAGGACCCACGGCCAGCGCCTCGAATCAGGGCCGGTCACCTTTGGCGGTACGTGGGGAAATGGCGGAACGGCAGACGCAGCCGCCTCAAAAGCGGCCGGGGCAACTCGTGTGGGTTCAAATCCCACTTTCCCCACCACGATCGCGGCCGTCCCCTCGTAAAATGTACGGTAGCGATCGTGCAAACGCAAATTGGAAGTGGCTCGACAGGCGCTCGAACGGCGCAAGCTCATTCGCACCGAGAGGGAATGGAC
>Ga0153924_1000546_pt1 | contig 23335 bp, 21 predicted proteins | sample TSNJ008MetaG_FD_104709 | JGI IMG/M metagenome (GOLD analysis project Ga0153924, IMG submission 104709) | Attine ant fungus gardens microbial communities from New Jersey, USA - TSNJ008 MetaG | ecosystem: Host-associated > Fungi > Mycelium > Unclassified | place: USA: New Jersey, Wharton State...
CAATATTTGCCAGATAATTGCTTTCTTATGTTGTTTTATCATGCAATATTACTTTATAATTTAACATAAATAGATAAAAAAGTAAATTAATATACAAAATATAACATTTAGTATTGATAATTATAGTAATTTATGGTAAACTTACAAATATAATGATAAGGATGCTTTTAATTGCTTTGCATCATTTGGGGGGGAGCTTATAATCATCAGATAGAATGAACAGAACATCTTTGGAAATTGGTTTCTGATGGAAAAGGATGTTTATATAAAAATACTTAATAAGGAGGTACATTTTTATGAAAGAGAGCAATGAAGAAAGAGCAACAGGCATGGCAAGACAGGTGGAAGACCTGAACCGGGGGTTGGTGGCTATCTCAACCAGTAACGGGGTCTATTTAAGCTGGCGGTATTTGGGCACTGACTCTAGCAGTGTTGTCTTTGATGTTTACCGGGATGGGATTAAAGTGAATAATGTGTCCCTTGCGGACAGTAGTAATTACTTGGATACCGCAGGAAATGCCGGTTCATCGTATTACATAACGGCAGTACTGAATGGGACTATTATTGATACTTCATCCCCCGTGACTGTATATGCCAATAATTATTTTGACATACCGCTTTCTATCCCGACAGGTGGGACAACCCCTGATGGCGTAGCCTTTACCTACAGTGCCAATGATGCAAGCTGTGCGGACGTGGATGGTGATGGGGAATATGAAATTATCTTAAAATGGGATCCGTCCAATTCCAAGGATAATGCAATAGACGGATACACCGGGAATGTTATCATTGATGCCTATAAGCTGAATGGGACACTTCTATGGCGGATTGACCTGGGCATCAATATCCGAGCCGGCGCACATTATACCCAGTTCATGGTTTATGATTTTGATGGGGATGGCTTTGCCGAAATGGTCTTAAAGACTGCAGACGGAACAAGAGATGGTATCGGTACTTATATAGGGGACAGAACGGCAGATTATAGAAATTCTGCCGGCCGTATCCTGGACGGGCCGGAATATCTGACCCTGTTTGATGGACGTACCGGTGCTGCATTACATACCGTGGACTACGAACCGGGCAGGGGATATGTCCCAAGCTGGGGTGATTCCTATGGAAACCGTGTAGACCGATTCCTTGCTGGGGTGGCTTACCTTAACGGGCAGACACCCAGTGTGGTTATGTGCCGTGGATATTATACAAGGATCGCCTTGGTGGCTTATGATATTGTTGGCAAACAGTTGGTTAAACGTTGGACATTTGACAGCGATACTCCCGGTAATTCTGCTTTTGCAGGGCAGGGCAATCACAGTCTTTCAGTTGCAGATGTTGATGACGACGGATATGACGAAATTGTCTATGGCGCCTGCACGATTAACCATGACGGGACCGGATTATATTCCAGCGGCTTAGGTCATGGGGATGCGCTCCATGTCGGTGATTTCCTGCCTGACCTATCGGGACTGGAAATATGGAGCAGTTTTGAGACAGCTCCATATGGTGCCGCGCTGCGAAAGGCTTCTGACGGGAGTATCTTGTTTCGACTGACTGCCGATTCAGATACGGGAAGATGCATTGCCGGTAATTTTATACCTGGCAATGATTCCGCAGAGTTTGCTGCCAGTAGCAGCCCCAACTTATATAATGGATCAGGTAATACTGTGGGATTATGGTCTGATATTACAAGGTGGCAGCAGAACTTTGTCGTATATTGGGATGGCGATTTAGAGAGGGCGGTCATGGATCGGACGATGATAGACGGTTATGGGAAAGGCAGGCTGCTGACGGCGTCCGGTGTGACTTATAACAATGGCTCTAAAGCCAATTGCTGCCTTAGTGCGGATATTTTGGGTGATTGGCGCGAAGAAGTCATCTGGCCGGCATACGACAGTTCATTCCTAAGAGTCTATATGGCGACTGACGTCACTTCATACCGGATTCCGACATTAATGCATGATACTCAATACCGCTGCCAGGTTGCATCTCAAAATGTGGGATATAACCAACCTCCCCATCCAAGCTTTTTCCTTGGAACTGGGCATGAACTGCCGGAGCAGCCTAATGTCTATGCCGCAGGTCCAATGGAAGGAACTTTTTATCTGAGAAATGTACACTCAGATCTTTATATGGACGTTGCTTATGGTCTTCCGGATAATGGCACTAGTATCCAGCAATTTTCATTTAACGGATCTTTTGCCCAGATGTTTAGAATCGTTTCCAATGGGGATGGATACCACTATATTCTGACAGGTGCGTCAGGATATGCAGGTTGTGTGGATATTGAAGCCAGATCTGTTGCGGACGGTGCCAATGTACTCCAGTATACGTTTAATGGAAACGATAACCAAATGTTCCGGTTGGTAAGGAATTCGGATGGCAGTATATCAATCCTCACCAAGATAACCGGCAATGCCTCAGCATTAGAGGTTTATGGCTTTAGTACAGAGCCTGGCGGGAATATCGTTCAGTGGTCTTATTGGGGAGGAGAACCCCAACGCTGGTATTTGATTCATGCCGAATAAATAATGTTATCTTTTGAAAATCTTTATAATAATCTTGGGGATGTCGCACTAACGATTGAAAAATCGTGGAGCGATGCCCCCCTATAACAGAACTGATGAATAATCCGCCCACACTTGCTTTATCCACTTATAGAGAGAACAAGTAATTAGATTTTACTCTAGTAGCTTACAGTAAAGAAAATGCAAATAAACATTACAAATTAACACTCAATTGATGGAAGGATTGTTAAATAAGTAGATTTATGGTTAAGTGGGACATTTTCATTTGTCAATCATAAGGATTCTTAAATAAATAGATTTATTGTTGACAATCATAAAAATCGTAGTATAATATTTATAAATAATTAAATAGAAATAAACCGTTGAAGTGGAGATAAAAACGAAAAGTGCGCTTACAGAGAGCAAGGGTAGGTGGAAGCCTTGCAGAATGCAGTTTGTTAAATGGACCACTGAGGGTATGGTCAAAGGAAGTAATTCTGAGTATTCCATAACGTAATGCATGCGTAAGTTGCAGAGAATATGTTAGTATTCTACAAAGTGTGTGGTAATCCACGAAGCAAGGTGGCACCGCGGGAATTGAATTTTACCCGTCCTTGACTAAACAAAAGTTTAGTCAGGGATGGGTTTTTTGTCTTATAGGAAAGTACTACATTTCGTTCCATATTAGGAATGGAATCCTATAAGACAAAAAAGCGCTCCGCTAAGGATGCGCATGACGCTTCATATGAAGATTGTCACTAAAGTGACAGCGCGTCAGCGCCAGAGTTTCACAAGCGAAACTCTTTGTTTTATTATTTGGAAAGTAACATATTTTGATAATTTGAAATTATTCTATTCAGAAAGGAGCAGAAGAAATGTATCAAACAACATTAGAAGAGATGAGACAGTTGTCAAAAGATTACAAAGTAGTTCCGATTAGTTATGAAATGTTATCCGATATCAAGACGCCTATCGAAGTTTTAAAAATATTAAAGAATGTCAGCAGCCACTGTTATATGTTAGAAAGTGTGGAGGATCAGGAAAAGTGGGGCAGATATACATTTCTGGGGTATAATCCGGTTATGGAAATCGCATGTACGAATGGTAAGATGACCATTAAAAACGGTGGTAAGAAGGCTTATGATGTGACACATCCGGGTACTTTTATAAATGATATTTTAAAGGAATATACCAGTCCTAAAATAGCAGGGCTGCCATCATTTACAGGCGGTCTAGTAGGTTATTTCTCTTATGATTATATTAAGTACAGCGAGCCAACATTAGATTTAGATGCCAATGATGAAGAAGGATTTAAAGATGTAGACTTAATGCTGTTTGATAAGGTGATAGCATTTGATAATCTAAAGCAAAAGATATTCGTTATTGTAAATGCTAAGACAGATCATATAGAATCCAACTACATGAAAGCTATTGAGGATATAGAGTCTATTGTTGCATTGATTAAAGAGGGAACACCAATTGATGTGAAACCCGCTAAGGTTACTTCTGAATTTAGAAAATTATTTGAAAAAGAACAATATTGCGATATGGTAAATAAGGCAAAAGAATACATTTATGAAGGAGATATTTTTCAGGTAGTATTATCAAACAGACTTGAAGCAGATTTTGAAGGAAGTCTATTAAATGCATACAGAGTTTTAAGAACCACCAATCCATCCCCATATATGTTCTATTTTAGCAGCGATGATATTGAAGTGGCAGGGGCATCGCCGGAAACCTTAGTGAAGTTAGAAGATGGAGAGCTGCACACATTTCCATTGGCAGGTACCAAACCAAGAGGTAATACCGAAGAAGAAGATAACACATTAGAAGCCGAATTATTAAATGATGAAAAAGAATTAGCCGAACACAATATGCTAGTAGACCTAGGAAGAAATGATCTTGGAAAGATCAGTAAGTTCGGTACGGTAGAAGTGGAAAGTTATATGTCCGTTGAAAAATTTTCCCATGTCATGCATATCGGATCAACAGTCAAAGGACAGATTAGAGATGATAAGTGTGCACTAGATGCTGTAGATGCAGTGCTTCCGGCCGGAACCCTATCTGGTGCACCTAAAATCAGAGCATTAGAAATCATAAATGAGCTGGAAAATAATAAAAGAGGTATTTATGGAGGAGCCATCGGATATATAGACTTTACCGGTAATTTAGATACTTGTATTGCGATTCGTATCGCATTTAAGAAAAATGGCAAAGTATTTGTAAGGTCAGGGGCAGGTATTGTAGCAGACAGCGTCCCTGAAAAAGAATATGAAGAATGTATTAATAAAGCGAAAGCCGTTATGATAGCATTAGAAGCGTCAGGGGAGGTGGTGTAAATGATATTACTAATTGATAATTATGATAGTTTTTCCTATAATCTATATCAGCTGATCGGTTCCCTTAATCCGGACATACGGGTAATTCGGAATGACGAAATGACAATATCGCAGATAGAAGAACTATCACCAAAAAAAATTGTTTTATCTCCCGGCCCCGGGAAACCGGCAGATGCAGGTATTTGTGAAGAAGCAGTTAAATATTTTGCAGGGAAAATACCAATTCTTGGAGTATGCCTGGGGCATCAGGCAATTTGTGAGGTCTATGGAGCAACCGTTACCTATGCGACAGAACTAATGCATGGTAAGCAATCAACTGTAAGTCTGGAGACTGGATGTAAATTATTTAAAGGTCTTCCGGAAGAAACAGATGTGGCCAGATATCATTCTTTAGCTGCAAAAGCTGATACGATACCGGTTGAACTGGCAGTAATCTCTGTGACCGATACCGGAGAAATCATGGCTGTAAAACATAAAGAGTATGAAGTATATGGAGTTCAATTCCATCCTGAATCCATCATGACACCGATGGGGAAGGTAATGTTAGAGAATTTTATTGGTTAACCGGGTTAACCGGAACCGGGTCGCGACCAAACTCAACCGGGTCACGATCAAACTCAACCGGGTCACGGTCAAACTCAACCCGGTTGCGATGAACTGGTTGCGATGAGAAAATGCGTGAAAGAATTAGTAGAGAGAAAGGATAAATGCAATGCGCAGAAGTTTTTAGAATGCGTAGTATCACAGACCTATTGTGATATGCATGGGTATAGATATGATTAAAGAAGCAATTGCAATTTTAACAGATAAGAAAGATTTGGAAGTTGGCATAATGTCAAAAGTAATGGAAGAGATTATGAGCGGAGAAGCAACAGATTCACAAAAAGCTGCTTTTCTAATTTCATTGAATATGAAAGGTGAGACAATTGATGAGATTACAGCGGCGGCAAAGGTTATGAGAAACCACTGTGTAAAAGTATTGAATGATATGGATGTTCTAGAAATTGTCGGTACAGGCGGTGATGGTGCCAATACATTTAATATTTCCACCTTAACATCAATTGTTGTGTCATCTGTAGGAGTTCCTGTCGCAAAACATGGAAACAGAGCCGCATCCAGTAAGTGCGGGACAGCTGATGTATTAGAGCAATTGGGTGTGAATTTGTCCGTATCTCCGGAAGTTAGTATCAAAATACTGAAAGATATTAATATGTGCTTTCTATTTGCGCAAAACTATCATATTTCAATGAAATATGTTGGTGCAGTCAGAAAAGAGATGGGAGTGCGTACAATTTTCAATATATTAGGGCCGCTTGTAAATCCCGCTGGTGCAAATATGGAGCTTCTAGGTGTTTATAGTCAAGATTTAGTAGAGCCTTTGGCTAGAGTACTCTCAAACTTAGGTGTAAAAAGTGCAATGGTTGTTTATGGTCAGGACGGAATGGATGAAATATCATTGAGTGCACCGACTACAGTATGTGAAGTGTATAATGGTATATTTAAAACATACGAAATTACTCCGGAGCAGTTTGGTTTAGATAGATGTAAAAAAGAAGATTTAGTAGGTGGTGACCCAGAGGAGAATGCTGAAATTGCATTATCCGTCTTAAAAGGTGAAATAGGCCCTAAACGCGATGCGATATTATTAAACTCTGCTGCTGCAATTCATATTGCCAGACAGGAGATTTCTATTAAAAAAGCGGTTGAGATTGCAAAAGAAGCAATTGATAGTGGAAAAGCTTTAGAACAACTGGAGAAGTTTATTAAGGCAACAAATTAATTCGTCCGCAACCGGGTCACGATCGATCGTGACCCGGTTAAAGATAAACGGTTAAGGATAAACGCAAGGAGAGTGAAAATGGCAACAATTTTAGATGAAATAGCAGAGAAGACAAAAATAAGAGTAGAAAGGTTGAGAAAAACCACACCTCTTGAATTAATGAGAGAAAAAGCTGAAAAAATGGATGCTGAAACTGGCTTTCCATTTGAAAGAGCGCTAAAGCAGCAAGGTATCTCTTTTATATGTGAAGTGAAAAAAGCATCTCCGTCAAAAGGTATTATTGCTGAGGACTTTCCTTATATTCAAATTGCAAAGGAATATGAAGCGGCCGGAGCAAGCGCAGTTTCAGTTTTAACAGAGCCTGATTATTTCCTGGGAAGTGCTGAATATTTGCACGAAATCAGTCAAAATGTAAAGATTCCGATACTTAGAAAAGATTTTACAATAGATACCTATCAAGTCTATGAGGCAAAGGTAGTTGGTGCCAATGCAGTTTTGCTGATATGCGCCTTATTGCAGGAAGCAGAGTTGAAAGAATATCTACAAATTGCTCATAATCTTGGCTTATCAGCATTAGTAGAAGCTCATGATGAGGAGGAAGTAAAGACGGCAATTTCAGTAGGTGCCAGGATAATTGGAGTAAATAACAGGGATTTAAAAACATTTACTGTAGATATTAATAATAGTGTAAAACTGAGAGAATTAGTACCAAAGGATATTTTATTTGTATCAGAAAGCGGAATTAAAAGTCCCGAAGATGTTAGGATATTGAAAAATAATCATACTGATGCAGTTTTAATTGGTGAGACATTTATGAGGAGCAAAGATAAGAAAAAAATCTTAGATGATCTTAGAGGATAGTTTGGTCGGAACCGGGTTGAGTTCAGTCGGGACCCGGTCCCGACTGAACTCAACCCGGTTCCGGAAGAACGGTTCCGGAAGAAGGAGGTGCCATGAAAATCAAGATATGCGGTCTATCAAGAAAAGTGGATATTGACTATGTAAATGAAGCTAATCCTGATTACATGGGTTTTGTTTTCGCAAAAAGTAAACGGCAAGTGACACAAGCGCAGGCAAAAGAGCTAAGATCTCATTTAAGCGATGCAATTATACCAATTGGTGTCTTCGTAGATGCCCCAATAGATCAGGTAGCCGGGTTATTAAATCAAAACATAATAGACATTGCACAACTTCATGGAAATGAAGATGACGATTATATCTACAGGTTAAGAAAACTAACTAATAAAAAAATAATGAAAGCCTTCAGAGTTCGCTCCGGTGATGATATTGAAGCGGCAAAGCAAAGCATGGCAGACTTTCTATTGTTGGATGCTTATACTCCTCATCAGGCCGGCGGCACTGGAAATGTATTTGACTGGAATCTAGTTAATGATTTAGGTAAGCCATTCTTCTTAGCCGGTGGTATTAATATAGACAATGTAGAGGACGCAATGCGTATTGCAAGACCATATAGTATCGATTTAAGCAGCAGTGTTGAGACAGAAGGATTAAAAGACAGAAATAAAATAAATGAAATAGTAAGGAAAATTAAAAATAGTGCATATCAGGAGGAAGAGAAATGGCTAAAGGAAGATATGGAGTCCATGGCGGACAATATATACCAGAAACATTGATGAATGAAGTCATCAATTTAGAAGAGAAATATGAGTTTTACAAAACCGACAAAGCCTTTAATGATGAGTTAAATAAGCTGCTGGCAGAATACGCAGGCAGACCATCATTATTATACTATGCCGAAAAAATGACTAAAGATCTTGGCGGAGCAAAGATTTACTTTAAAAGAGAAGATCTAAACCATACCGGCTCCCATAAGATTAACAATGTATTGGGACAGGTATTGCTTGCGAAATATATGGGTAAAACAAGAGTAATCGCTGAAACGGGGGCAGGGCAGCATGGAGTAGCAACAGCAACAGCAGCGGCGCTTCTTGGACTGGAATGTGAAATATTTATGGGGAAAGAGGATACCGATCGTCAGGCTCTAAATGTATTTAGAATGGAACTCTTAGGTGCGAAAGTACACCCAGTTACAAGTGGAACAATGACATTAAAAGATGCTGTCAATGAGACTATGAAAGAATGGGCTTCGAGAGTAGAAGATACATTATATGTCCTGGGTTCTGTAATGGGTCCGCATCCATTCCCGATGATAGTCAGGGACTTTCAAAGCGTAATCAGTAAAGAAGCACGTCAGCAAATTCTTGAAAAAGAAGGTAAACTGCCAACTGCCGTAATGGCTTGTGTTGGTGGCGGAAGCAATGCTATGGGTATGTTTCAGGAATTTATTAAAGATGAAAATGTCAAGTTATATGGATGCGAGGCAGCAGGCCATGGGATCCATACCCAAAAGCACGCAGCTACACTTACCAAGGGTGAACTGGGTGTATTCCACGGCATGAAATCCTATTTTTGTCAGGATGAATATGGGCAGATTGCACCGGTATATTCCATTTCAGCAGGATTGGATTACCCCGGAATCGGACCGGAACATGCGTATCTGCATGATACAGGAAGAGCCCAATATGTACCTGTTACTGATGAAGAAGCAGTTGATGCATTTGAATATATCGCAAAGACAGAAGGAATTATATGTGCAATAGAAAGTGCACATGCAATCGCATATCTTAGAAAACTTGCACCAACGATGAATAAAGATGATATTATTATCTGCTGTCTGTCAGGACGCGGAGATAAAGATGTTGCAGCAATCGCAAAGTATAAGGGGGTAGATATCAATGAGTAAAATTAAAAACGCATTTAGCAACGGAAAAGCATTTATTGGATTTCTGACAGCCGGAGATCCTTCTATAGAAAAGACAGAAGAATATATATTGGAAATGGTCAAAGGAGGCGCAGATTTAATAGAAATCGGGATACCATTTTCGGACCCGATTGCTGAAGGACGAGTCATCCAAGAAGCTAATATCCGTGCTTTAAACGCAGGAACTACAACAGATAAAATATTTGATATGGTAGAATCGGTAAGAGAAAAAACAGAAGTACCTTTGGTATTTCTTACATATCTAAATCCGGTATTTAAGTATGGATATGAAAGATTTTTAAACCGCTGCAGGGAAGTTGGAATAGATGGCCTTGTTATTCCTGATATGCCTTATGAGGAAAAAGGGGAGATACAGCCAATCGCGGCAGCAAATGACGTGGATATTATCAGCCTGATTGCGCCGACATCCGAAGGAAGAATCAAAGAGATTGCAAGTCATGCCACAGGATTCATCTATGTGGTATCTTCCATGGGAGTCACCGGAGTAAGAAGTGAAATAAAAACTGATCTGAACCATATTATCCAAATGGTGAAAGAGGCGACGGATACCCCTGTGGCTATAGGATTCGGAATCGCTGAACCAGAGCAGGCGGATAAATACTCCCAACTTGCCGACGGCGTCATAGTAGGAAGTGCTATTGTTGATATAATAGCAAAATATAAAGATGTAGCAGGAGAGCTTATTTTTGAATATGTTAAATCTATGAAGACTGCAGTAGAGAAGAACAATATAAAATAAATGCAGATAATACTTGAAATTGTTCGTAAAAGAGTATATTATAAGTCATTATGTCACTATGCGTCGAAATAAAAAGTGTTCATTGTTTAAAACATTGAATAAATCATTTTTACTTGAGAATAATTTAGCAAATACTTGTAAAAGCTTAAATAATTAAAGGGAGATAGCTTTTACTGCAATGAGCAATAAGGAGATGAGAGTATGAAAATCTATGTAATACCACAACTTAAGTCAAAAAACTCAAAAGAAGATTTAGAATTGGCACAAGCAAGAATGAAGAATTACATTTTATCTGGTTTTAATTTAGAGAGTGATCCTAAAAGAGTAAAAAAATATTAAGTTTATAGTTACAAGGGGCAGAGCCAGTTTTTTTGGTTCTGCCTCTATCTTTATCTACCTCTTTTATTGTAAGAAAAAATGTCAGGTGTATTCTAATTTATTTCTTTTAGTATAAGATATGAATAAATATAAGGTAAATATTTTGTGAAATATGTTTATTGATAAAATGTGTAAATGGTGTTATAATATGGAATATAAATAGCCATTAAATGTAAAGAGGCATCGCTTTAAACTTCCATTGATGCCCACATTGCTGACATATGATATATTTCTTATTCTCTGATATTTGTTTATTCCATTCATAATTCCCACATTCGGGGCATATTCCAATCATGACAGTTCCTCCAAGTATGATTTCTGTATATAGTTTTATCTGGCACGACAGCCCCAATGTACTCCTGTATTTAGTACAATAGCAGCCGTTGCTTGAGAGATACCTATGTTACATAATGCTACTTTTCAGTGCCTATATTCAGCCTATTTTTTAGCATAAATTACTGTCTCATAATACCTTTTTCTGATATATCTCAAATTTCCTCTTACCCACCAATTGTCTTTCGAGTCTTTGATATATGTCTGTTTGAATCTTTTGTTTTTTGTCCATACAAACACAAATTATTGTTTCTTGACCACATACCTCAGATAAGGTATCCATCATCTGATTAATACCTCCGCAACCCTCGCCCCATTCTACCAGATTTCCATAAGGTACATCAGTAATAATTATATCAGGAATGAATGGAAGGTCACATATCTCAAGAACATTTTGTTTGAAGACGCAAGTATTAATCTCTTTTGATAATAGTTTTTCTATCCTATCAATGCTTTGTAATGCTCCCATGTGGGATACTTTATTATATTTTATGTAAAGTGCTTCCAACTCACTCCTACGTTTTTTGATTCCAGACTCTGTTAAAAGAAAAAGATTGGCTTCCGCCAACTTTATACTTTCCAAATCTATATCACTTCCATATAGCTTTGATATGGTATTACTTTTCAATAGTCCTAATACCGTTAGCATATAGGCTCCGCCACAACAACAATCGTAAAGTGATATATCCGTTTTCTTATGCGAAAAGTGTAGACATCGTTCATATATTTCTAAAGTTAGTCTTACTGGAAAGGTGGGTTTACCACTCGCATGATATAATACTTTTCCACTGGCTAAATCTTCATAATTATCATTTTTTGCATACTTAAATTCCATTATTATTCTCCAAAATAAAGATATCTCTGCCTAGATGCTTCATAAAACATTACAGTTGCAGCACACCCCACGTTGAATGATGTCGCAAATGAGGATTTAGCCATCGGAATGGTCGCTAAAATGTCACAACAGTCTTTAAATGTATTGCATAGGCCGTCTGTTTCATTTCCAATCATGAATAAGATAGGGCCGGACAAATCCAAATCAAAAACGGGGTGCTCTTTATGAGCAGTTGTTCCGATAGTCTTAAATGTTGGATATCGTTTTCTCATACCAGAAATAAAATCCAGTACCTTTTGAGTTTCAGGAATTCTAACTACTTGCATGTTAAAGAAAGAACCCATAGATGAAACCACTACATCAGGGTCGTATAAATCAACTGCGTGTCCGGTTATAATAAGTAACTCAACTCCCAGTGAATCACATGAACGAATAATAGTTCCGAGATTGCCTTTGTTCGAAGGTCTGTCAAATAATGCAATCATTGGATTATTTGAAAATTTAATAGCTTCTAAATGATCAGTGCGCATATCAATAATTGCCATAATTTCCGAGGTACTATTTTTTCCGCTAAGTTCTTTCATCAGTAATTCGCTAAGAATAAAATTAATCTCTGTGGATGTACTGCTAATAATTCCATTTGCCCAGTCTGATAGTTTCTTCTCATTGGTATAGAGAAAAGACTTGATATTCCATCCATTTTTTATGGCCTCATTAATATTACATACACCTTCTACAAGAAATTCTTGATATTTATAACGTTTATTTCGATTGCTTTTTAAAACCTCAAACTTTTGGTAAGCAGCATTTTTACTAACAACTTTTTCTGTTCTCATAATTCCTTTACCTTTTAGTTAATTAAGTTTATAAATACGCCATTATTTATAAATGAAGTAGGTACATAAAGATTATACCTCGATTTAACAATTATTCAAGTATCATATGACAAAACAAAAGGTACTTTTAAATATTTCACAGTATAAACATAAGATTAAGGTAAAATATATAGTTATAAAGAAAAAGGAGAAAAAGTTAAATATATGGCATTTGTTTTTTTAATTGTACTATTTTTATTGATTAATGTATATATTGCACGTAGGCTTTTAGGGTGGTTGAAGGCAATATCAGATGTATTTCAAAAGAGATGGGTTAGTGTTGCAGTATATCTTATATATGCCTTCCTTAATTGCTTTTTAATATTTTCGTTTGTTATGCAGAAGAATGCATTTACAAGGATTGTTGCAGTAATCAGTAATTACTGGATGGGGATATTTGCTTACACGTTAATGATTCTCTTAATCATTGATTTACTTAAGATTATCGGAAAATATACTAAAATTGTGTCAAAAGATTTTTTGAAAGCCAGAAGAACTAAAGTTATTACCGGGACAATTGCATTAGCAGCAGTTGTAATTATCTGCGGATACGGAATCTACCATGCGCATCAGCTTCAAACTGCAGACTATCAGGTGACGGTGGAAAAAACAGTAAACGGAGAAACAGATTTAACAATTGCATTAGTGTCAGATTTGCATCTTGGATATAACATAGGCTTAAGTCAAATGGAAGAAGTAGTAGATAAGGTTAATGCAATGAATGCAGACATTATCTGTCTGGCCGGTGATATTTTTGATAATGACTATGAGGCTTTAGAAGATGAACAGAAAATGCTGGAGCTATTTAAGGAATTTAATAGTAAATATGGCGTATATGCGTGTTTTGGAAATCATGATGTAGATTATGATATACAGGAAGGGCTTGAATTATCAGATAACAGAAGTCAGACAAGTAATAACAGAATGGTACAGTTTTTAGAGAAAGCTGATGTTACTTTATTAAGAGATGAAGCCATGCTGATAGATGATAAATTTTATATGGTCGGACGTTTAGACTATAGACCAATTGGTGTGACGGATGCTGCAAGAAAGTCAGTAGAACACTTACTAAGTGATTTAGATAAGAATAAGCCGATTATTGTGTTAGACCATCAGCCGGTGGAATTAGAGGCATTAGAACAAAACGGTGCGGATATCGTACTGTCGGGACATACCCATAATGGGCAGATTTCCCCGGGTAACCTAATTGTACAGGCGGTTAATGAAAACGGATATGGATATTTGGAAAAAGGAAATATGCATTCTATTGTCACTTCGGGAGCCGGTCTGTGGGGTCCGTATTTAAGAGTTGGAAGTGATAGCGAAATCGTTAAAATAGATGTAAATTATCAATAAAGAGGCAACATGAATTTAATGAAAATTATACAAAGAGAATATATGTTAGGTGGAGATTATGAATAAAATACTGTTAACTGCAGTCAATGCAAAGTATATTCATTCCAATTTGGCAGTATATAATTTAAAAGCATATGCCAATGAATATAAAGATAACATTGAAATAGCAGAATTTACGATTAATCAATATACAGAAGATATTCTGATTAAAATATATGAAAAACAGCCGCAGATAATCGCATTTTCCTGTTATATATGGAATATTGGGATTGTTAAGGAGCTGATAACAGAAATCAATAAGATTATGCCGGATACAAAAATATGGACAGGCGGCCCGGAGGTTTCTTATATTGCAAAAGAATTTTTAGAAGAATATCCACAGGTAACCGGAGTTATGGTTGGAGAAGGTGAAATGATATTTGCGAATCTAGCCAAATACTATGTAGATGACCTGCCCGGCATAAATGATTTAAGCCAGATTAAAGGTATTGTTTACCGGGAAGCAGACCGTATTCTTGCAACTCGGGCTGAAGAAATATTGGATTTGAGCACAATACCTTTTATATATGATGACCTTACAGTGTTTGAAAATAAAATCATGTATTATGAAAGCAGCCGTGGATGTCCATTCTCCTGCAGTTATTGTCTTTCATCCATAGATAAAAAATTAAGATTCAAAAGACTTGATATAGTACAAACAGAATTAAAATATTTTCTGGAGAATAAAGTCTCACAGGTGAAATTTGTAGACCGGACTTTCAATTGCAACCGTAGTCATGCTTTAGCTATATGGAAATTTATACATGAAAATGATAATGGAATAACGAATTTTCATTTTGAAATCTCAGCAGACTTATTAAGAGAAGAAGAACTGCAGCTTATGAAACAGATGAGACCGGGACTGATTCAGTTGGAAATCGGTGTACAATCTACGAATCTACAGACTATAAAAGAAATCGACCGGACAATGGATTTAGGAAAGCTGTCAGAAGTGGTCCATATTGTGAATCAATTTGGAAATATTCATCAGCATTTAGATTTAATTGCCGGACTACCTTATGAAGATTTAAAATCTTTTAAGCAATCATTTAATGATGTATATAGAATGAAGCCAAATCAGCTGCAATTAGGGTTTTTAAAAATACTGTCAGGTTCAAAGATGTATCAAAATGCCAATGAATATAGGATTGTGTATAAAAACATACCCCCTTATGAAGTCCTGTATACCAAATGGATTAGTTATGATGATATCATTTTGCTCAAAAAAATTGAAGAAGTTGTTGAAATCTATTATAATAGTGGTCAGTTTAGGAATACAATTAAATGTCTGGAAAGAGAATTTAGTACACCTTTTGAGATGTATGAGCAGCTTTCGATTCATTATAGTTCGTATATACTAAATAATGAAAAGCATTCCCGCATAACCAGATATGAGATATTACTTGAGTTTATATCTAAAGAAGTTCAGGATAAATATGAAATTTTTAAGAATTTACTTGTACTTGATGTATATTTAAGAGATAATATAAAAACACGTCCGGCATTTGCCAGAAGTTTAAGTCCCTATAGTGAATCGATCAGGCAGATTTATATGATAGAAGAGGAAAACCGTAAGCTGCTGCCCGATTATCTGGAATATAATCATAAGCAGCTTGGAAAAATGACTCATATAGAAGTGTTTTCTAAAGATATCCTAGCGTTTATTAACCAAGGTAAGCTAGTTGACAGGGATACTTATGTGCTGTTTGATTATAAAAATCGTAACCCACTAAATCATGAAGCAAGAACGAAGGTATTAGTTTAAGTCGCAAGCGTCTCAAATATTGTTTAATGGCAAGGGTTGTTGCAAAATGGTAATTGAAAACGGCATAGCGCAGACCGCCGTTTTCAAAACAGATTCAACTTACTATATTTCTAAAAATAGTAGATATGAATAATAAACGCTTCATGAGTTTGGAAAACTCGCTGCGCTCAAACAGTACCAAACTCATGAAATTATTCAAACCTATATTTAAAGAAATATAACGTAAGTCTGCATATTATTTTGAAAACGGCGGTCTGCACTATGTCGTTTCCAATTACCATTTTGCAACAGCTTCGCGTGATGACATGAGGAGCATACGACAGGGAGGAAATAATGGCAAAATACGTAACGAAAATATTAAAAGAATTGGATAATCATTACACAACAGAATATAAATGCTATTTGAATCACGAAAATGCGTGGCAGCTGTTGATTGCAGTAATTTTAAGCGCGCAATGTACAGATGCACGGGTAAATATTGTGACGGAAACGTTATTTAAAAAATATGATACATTAGAGAAATTTGCTTCTGCGGATCAGAAAGAATTGGAGAAAGATATCTATTCTACCGGTTTTTATAAAATGAAAGCGAAAAATATTATATCCTGTACATATGACTTAATCCATAAATTTGACGGCAAAGTGCCTAGAACAATTGAAGAATTAACATCTTTAGCGGGAGTAGGCCGTAAAACCGCCAATGTTATCCGCGGAAATATATATGACGATCCAAGTATTGTGGTAGATACACATGTAAAAAGAATCTCCAGAAAATTGGGATTTACGAAAGAAGAGGATCCGGAAAAAATAGAGTATGATTTGATGAAAGTGCTTCCTAAGGATCATTGGATATTATATAATATACAGATCATTACCCATGGAAGAACGATTTGTACAGCAAGAAGCCCACAGTGCGAAACCTGCTTTATTAATAAATATTGTGCAGATTTCCTGACTAATCATAGCGATAGCATACCATAGCTTTAGCCATGCCATTCATAATTTGGCGGATTTACAATCTGAATTCAGAAATGACTGCTTTGACCGCCAAATTATTCATGTCGGGCGTGCGCCCTATAGAAAAATATGTGTAGTTTGTTCTTAGTGAGCGAGCTCACTAGGAACAAACTACACATATTTTTCTGCATGGCTAAACTATTACAAATTTAATAAAAATTTAAAAGTAATTAATAGTCATGATGCTTGTTATATGTTATACTAATGGATAAACGTAACTTAAGGCTAGGATAAAATCTGAAAAGAGGTTTAATGATATGATTAATTTCAACAGTGATAAAGTAAGAAAAAGGATTTCACAAATTATTATTGCGATAATTGTATTAGCAATGGTATTAACAATTGTTTTACCGGCGCTTACTTGATTTATGATAAGGAGCTGACGATAAAGCATATTATAGAAGGTGAAGTGAAGCCATTGCCAAATCTGACATTTGGCCCGGCGGAATGGAGTAATAACAATGAAATTAAAAAAGATAAAAGGCTTAACCATAACCGTATTATTAACACTGATGCTTGGTGGAATCGTATACGGTAGTGAAGCAGATGAAACCACATCGAATGACCCATCGGTTAGTGAGACAACTTCCAAAACGAAAACCGGAAACAGGACAAATACAATAATTGAAGGAATCTATGTCGGTACTGTTAATATTGGCGGGATGACGCGTAAAGAAGCCAATGCTGCCGTTGATAAATATGTAAGTAATTTTACGGATAAAGAGGTTACAATCAGTGTTAATCACAATAAAGTGACAACGACTGTTGGTAATCTGGGTTATATTTGGACGAATTCTAAAGTGACAAAAGAAGCTGTTAAGATCGCAAAGACGGGGAATATTGTTAATCGATATAAGACGAAAGCAGATATTACAGCAGAGAATATCGTGTATTCTTTAGAATTGGGTCTGGATGAAGAAGTCCTTAAAAGTACAGTTGAGGATCTGTGTTTAGTGTACGATAAACCGGCGGTAAATGCGATGCTTACGAAAGCATCAAGCGGATTTAATATAACAAAGGAAGAAGAAGGACTGATTTTAGATGTGGATGCGACCATAGCTGCACTTAAGGAACAACTACAGGATTGGGATGGTAATGGTTTTGAAATTGCAGCAATATCTAAGGTGGACGTTCCAAATGTGACTAAGGAGCAATGTGAGTTGGTATCAACTTCTCCAATAGGGACTTATTTTACTAACTTTACTGTAAGTGATGCTAATTATAACAGAAATAAAAATATTGAAAATGGAGCGAAGCTTTTAAACGGTATCGTCTTATATCCGGATGAGACATATTCCGTATTGGAAAATGTTGTACCATTTTCAACAGATAACGGTTATTATGAAGCGGGAACATTTGAAAACGGAAGAGTATCTACCGGTATTGGCGGCGGTATCTGTCAGGTTAGTACCACTATGTATAATGCTTTATTATTAGCGGAACTTGAGATTGTAGAACGGTACAATCATTCTATGACAGTCAGCTATGTACCGCTGGCGGCTGATGCTGCGATTGCAGAAGGCGTGAAGGATTTAAGGTTTAAAAATAATACAGATGCACCGATTTACATAGAAGCTATCTGTGATATAGTTTCAGGTAAGATAACTTTTAATGTATATGGACATGAGACGAGAGAAGAAGGAAGAAAGATAGAATACAAAAGCGAAACGATTAGCACGACTCCACCTGGATATGAAAAACAGGAGGACAGTTCAAAACCTAAGGGATATTCAGAAATAATCAGTAATGGGTATACCGGTTATGTAGCGAAATTGTGGAAATATGTCTATCAGGATGGTAAAAAAGTTGATAAGATATTAGTAAATACCAGTTCCTATCTTGCAACCAATACAATTGAGGTCGTTGGAACCGGCAAGAAGGAAAAAGAGACAGAAACCGAATCCGAAGAGGAGACAACGAAGAAAAAAAGTTCAGAAGAGACGACCACTAAGAAAAAGACCTCTTCTTGATTGCAGAGCCAAATCTGACATTTAGCTCGCATGTCGACATGGAGGGAAATATGAAACTGGGAAAACTATCAGAATCGGTATTAAAACGCTCCGTATTAAAGGAAATTCCATTTAATAGAATAGATGTAACTTTAAGCGCAGGTGTAAGTGTGGACTGTGGTGCAATCAAGATACCGAAAGGACATATCCTGGTGGCTACTACAGACCCTATCACCTGTGCTTTGACTGATATTCCAACATTTGCAGTTCACACAGTGATCAACGATATTGCAGTAATGGGAGCTGAGCCGCTAGGGATAACAATAACAATTTTGTTACCTGAAGATGCAATGGAATCTGATTTAAAAAAGATGATGCGCAGCTTTAACAATATTTGCGTAAGCCAGAATCTTCAAATACTGGGAGGCCATACCGAAACCACATCGGCAGTAAACCGTCCCATTGTATCTATTACCGGAATCGGGTCCGTATTAGAAGAAGAACTTTTAGATATTCACAATATAAAACCCGGACAGGATATTGTGATGACAAAAGGAATCGGCATTGAAGGTACTGCGATTCTGGCGAGAGACTGGGAAAAAGATCTTCTAAAACGTTTTTCTCCGTCCTTTATTAAAAACTGTAAAGATTTTATTAATGATATATCTGTCAGGGAAGAATGCAGTATTGCCAAAACCTTTGATGTAACGGCCATGCATGATGTAAGTGAAGGCGGAATATTCGGAAGCCTATGGGAAATGGCTGCCAGTGCAGGCGTTGGTGTAGAAGCAGAGTTGAAACAGATTCTGGTCAAGCAGGAAACAATTGAACTATGTGAGTTGTTTGACTTAAATCCTTACAGCATAATATCCGGCGGAACAGCCTTAATCGTTACAGACAGAGGAGATGAATTAGTATCGTTACTGCAGGAGAATGAGATTGCCGCAGCAGTAATTGGTAAGGTGATTCATGGTAATGATAGAGTAGTGATAAATGGTGAAGAAAGAAGATTTCTGGAACCGCCAAGATGCGATGAGCTTCAAAGGCTTATGCAGGAAAGAGGTGTATATGAGAAAACAAATACTGGCAACGATTGAACATAACAGCAGAATCGACTTAAAAGAATTAGCGGTATTATTAGGCGCGACAGAGACAGAAGTCGCCAATGAAGTAGCACAGATGGAAAAAGAACATATCATATGTGGTTATCATACTTTAATTAATTGGGATAATACAGATCAGGATAAAGTGGTATCTTTAATTGAAGTTAAGGTTACCCCTCAAAGAGGTTTGGGGTTTGATAAGATAGCAGAGAGAATATACAAATTTGATGAAGTCCGTTCTGTATATTTAATGTCCGGAGGATTTGATTTCACTGTTATAATAGAAGGAAAGTCAATGAAAGAAGTATCTATGTTTGTATCCAATAAATTAGCGCCGATGGAAGCAGTAATAAGCACATCAACTCATTTTGTATTGAAAAAATATAAAGACTATGGAACCATATTAAATGAAATACAGTCTGATGAAAGGATATCGGTGACACCTTGAGAAATCCATTATCAAAACAAATTACAGAAATTAAACCATCCGGCATCAGAAAATTTTTTGATATAGTTAGTGAAATGAAAGATGCGATTTCCTTAGGCGTGGGCGAACCTGATTTTGATACCCCCTGGCATATTCGGGAAGAAGGAATTTTTAGCTTAGAAAAAGGGCGCACATTTTATACCTCCAATGCCGGACTAATAGAGTTAAGAATTGAAATTACGAAATATTTAAGCAGAAGGATTGGCGTAGATTATAATTACAATACCGATGTTGTTGTAACAGTAGGTGGAAGCGAAGGGATTGATATTGCGCTGAGAACAATGCTGGATCCGGGAGATGAGGTTTTGATACCGCAGCCATCTTATGTATCCTATGAACCATGTACTATATTAGCCGGAGGGACTCCGGTGATTATCTGCCTAAAGGAAGAAAATGAATTTAGATTAACCAAGGAAGAGGTTTTAAATCATATTACTGATAAGACAAAGTTATTGATTATGCCTTATCCGAACAATCCGACTGGGGCTATTATGGAAAAATCTGATTTAGAGGACATTGCCGAGGTATGTATTGAAAATGATATATTTGTATTATCAGATGAAATATATTCTGAGCTGTCCTATAAAGAAGACCATGTGTCAATTGCCAGTCTGCCCGGAATGAAGGAGCGGACGATTATCATTAATGGCTTTTCTAAAGCATATGCGATGACCGGATGGAGACTGGGGTATGCAGCCGGACCGGCTGATATTATTGAGCAAATGACTAAGATACACCAATTTGCAATTATGTGTTCGCCCACAACCAGTCAGTATGCAGCAATAGAAGCACTTAGAAACGGTGATCATGATGTTGCCAAGATGAGAGAATCTTATAACCAGCGGAGGCGCTTTTTAATTAACGCTTTTAAGGAAATGGGACTGGATTGTTTTGAACCTTATGGGGCATTTTATGTATTTCCAAGCATCAAAAAGTTTAAAATGACTTCAGATGAATTTGCAACAAGACTTTTAAAGGAAGAAAAAGTTGCTGTAGTGCCGGGGACTGCATTTGGTGATTGCGGAGAAGGATTTCTTCGTATCTCCTATGCGTATTCTCTTGAAGATTTGAAACTTGCATTAGGAAGAATTGAGAACTTTATTAAGCGCCTTGATTAATAAGAACGAACTGGAAATAGAAAGAAGGTATATGAGTGAATATCATCTTACATGAACCGGAGATGCCGGCAAATACCGGAAATATTGGCAGGACTTGTGTTGCTACGGGAACAAAGCTTCACTTAATCGAACCATTGGGATTTCGCCTGAATGAAAAAGAAGTAAAAAGAGCAGGGTTAGACTATTGGGATGACTTAGATTATCAGGTATATGATAATTTTGTGGATTTTCTTAATAAAAATCCGAGTGCTAAAATCTATATGGCAACAACGAAAGCACCATATAAATATTGTGATGTGACATATGATCCGGACTGTTTTATTATGTTCGGGAAAGAAAGTGCCGGGATTCCGGAGGAAATTTTAGTAGAGTATAAAGAAAATTGCATTAGAATTCCGATGAATAACGAAATCCGCTCTCTAAACCTATCCAATTCAGTGGCGATTGTATTATATGAAGCATTACGCCAGAATGATTTTGATGGGATGCAGATGAAAGGGCAGCTTCATAGGTTAGAATGGTAAGAGAGGGCTGTTACAAACTAGTAAATGGATAGGGTATAGCGCAGATAGGCTTATTGTTTTGAATAAGCCTATCTGCGCTATACCCTATCCATCTACTAGTTTGTAACCAATATGCCAGCCTTTAACATTACTTATTATATAGTCAATTTCCACCCGACCATAATATAATCAGCTGTAATACTAGGATACTTACTCTTATTAGCAGATACAATTTTGCTTACAGTAGTTCCATACTTTAATGCAATAGCTGAAAGTGTGTCTCCATTTACTACTGTATAAGTGGTACTGTTAGAATTATCTGAAGATGTTGTGCTGCCAGTGCCTGAAACGGATACATCCGATAAATTTACCCAGCCCGTAACTTGTCCTGCATTCCCTGCATAAGAAGCATTTGTTGTAATACGAATCCGCCCATTCAATTTCTGATTGTCCCATGCATAATAGGTACCGCTTTTGGTACCTGCTGAAGAAGCTGCGGTAGAAGAGGCATATAGTTTAACATTTGATAGTGTAAGCTTTGTCCCTGCGGAAATTCCGGAAGTTGACGAACTGTTGGAACTTGAAGTACTCGTGCTGCCAGAGTTATCAATAGAGGTAGCACCTAACGAGTCTGATGAACTTGAACTAAATGAAGTAAATCCATAATCCATATCAACATTTCCCGATATACCATTTACACTACCTGTACTTGAATACTGGTGCATATCATAACTGCCGGAATAATCGGTGGTTGTTCCGTAATGGGCAACCCATCGATAATATCCGGCAGTTTTAATTGCATCTCCATCCACATAGTTGGTAAAAAAGTCCTTGTTGGCATATACTCCTGCTTTATGTCCTGCGGCTTTTATTTTTTTGCAGAAAGCAAGCGCCATATTTGTACATACGGTTTTACCCAACGTGGCCTGTGAATTTTCTTCAATGTCAAAGAATACAGGATAAGTAAACGACTTTCCATTGATTACAGACAAACAGGTTTCTGCTTCCTTTTCTGCTTCTGCAACGCTACTGGCATAAGAATACCAGTAACTTCCCATTGGAATACCTGCTGCTTTTGCGCCTGAATAATTCTGATCAAAATATGTATCCTTCTGACTTGTACTTGATCCGTATCCGGATCTGATAATAATAAATTTTACGCCGTCCGCTGATACTTTTGAAAAATCAATATTTCCCTGATACTTAGATACATCAATACCTTTTGTTGCCATAAAAAATCCCTCCTAATTAATTATAAAATTACTACTCCAGTGACATTTCATTACTTTACTTTATTTTAGTACATTTTACATTATTATACAATAGGCTTTTGGTTAAAACTTACAAAAAGTACACATATAATCTGTTATTTTATATATAATCTAATAATTTAAAAAAATTTAAAAAAAAAAAAA
>Ga0153924_1000553_pt1 | contig 23195 bp, 21 predicted proteins | sample TSNJ008MetaG_FD_104709 | JGI IMG/M metagenome (GOLD analysis project Ga0153924, IMG submission 104709) | Attine ant fungus gardens microbial communities from New Jersey, USA - TSNJ008 MetaG | ecosystem: Host-associated > Fungi > Mycelium > Unclassified | place: USA: New Jersey, Wharton State...
AGGTGCCCATGCCGGCCACGGCGGCTGCGGTGCCGACCAGTGCGATGGAGGCGAGGATTTTGCCGGAGGTGGTTTTGAGGCTGATGGCCATGGGAATCGGTGTCCTTTCGGGAGGCCACCGTGGGACCGGCCGGCCGTTTCTTTCAGCCTGTGTGGCTGATGAGAACTACTTTGCCGGGCCCACATCAAGAACCAGCCCTGCAAACCCACAACAGTTCCTCAGGAAAACCTCAAGACTCCCGCAGCCACATGCGGCGCCCGGTAAACGCCGCCAATGAGCGCACCAAGGCCCCAAGCGACAGGGAGTCAGGAGCCAATGCGAGAAAGCCGGCGGGCCCCCGGGCACCAAGGGCATCAGGCTCCCAGGTACAAGGGGATCAGACGCCATGTGCAAAGCTTCTTGATGCATGTGAAAGGCCAAGGAAAGGGCGGGAACAATGCCGATGTGGTTGCAGTCCCTGATGTGGGGAACGCTGGCTGGCGGTGCTTTGGTCCTCGGGGCAGGCATAGCGTGGATCTGGAAGGTGCCACCCAAAATCGTCTCCACGGTGATGGCTTTCGGTGCCGGAGTGCTGATCTCCGCGTTGGCTTTCGAGTTGGTTGACGAAGCCGTTCAAGGAGGCGGACTGCTCCCCACCATCTTGGGGTTCCTGTTGGGCGCCGTGATTTTTGTGGGCTCCAATGTCCTGTTGGCTCGCGCCGGCGCTAAGCATCGGAAACGTTCCGGAGGGACCCAGCCTTCAGAGAAGGACTCCCCCGGAAGCGGCACGGCAATCGCCGTCGGTGCCCTTATTGACGGCATCCCTGAATCGGTGGTCCTGGGCGTTGGTCTCCTGGCGGGCGGCGCAGTGAGCCCGGCCATGCTCGCCGCGGTCTTCATTTCGAACGTCCCGGAAGGCCTCTCCAGCACGGCCGGCATGAAAAAGGCCGGACGCCGCCCAGCCTACGTCTTCGGAACATGGGCATCTATTGCAGTGTTCAGCGGGTTCGCAGCATTGCTGGGATACACGGCCTTGGAGAATGCCCCAGAGAGCGTGATTGCATTCATCACTGCCATAGCCGCCGGCGGAATCCTGGCCATGCTTGCGGACACCATGATCCCCGAGGCCTTCGAGGAGCACCACAACCTGACCGGCCTGACGGCCGCCGTCGGCTTCTTGAGTGCGTTCACGATTCATCACGTCGGCGGCTGACCGTCAGGAAGATGACAGTTGCGGCCAGGGCTGCAGGTGAAGTCAATGCTGCGCGGTAAACCAATAGTGGCGGGCATCCGATGCTGCGCGCAAAACCAATACGGCGCGTGCGTCCAATACTGCGCTGCGACCTTGTGACTACGTGTGAGCTCGGCGGGATGGGGAAGTCCAGCAGCCCCGGCAACTACAGCAGCAGCCCCAGCGCCGGCAACGCGACCGCCGTCGAGATCGCCATGGCCGCGGTGTTGCCGATCACCGGATGAAAGCCGAGCGGGAGTCTCAGGGATATAGCCCGAGCCAGGGGTGGCGCCATCACCGCGCCAAATACGGCCCCGCCTACCATTGCCTGCCAGGACCCGCCGTACGCGAGGACTGCTGCTGGAGCCACCGACACCACGGATGCGTAGGTGGCCGCCCATCCGCCGCCGCGGTACCAACTCCGCCACAGGACCACGCCTAGGGCAGAGGTCAACGCTTGGGCAAAGAGAATGTGGGGTAGCAAGCCAGTCCCGTACGACGGCTGCCCTGGATTGACCACGAACGCCGCCGCCACAGCAAGGATCATGCAAGCCCCTGCAAGTTCATTGGCAAAGAAGTGGGTTTCGGTGAAGTCCTTGAGCACCCGTCGCGCTGCCCAGACGGCGTCGGCGGCTGGGCGTCGGTTGAGGCTCGACGGCGGCAGCTCAGTTTGCGGCGACGGGCGAACCTGCCGCGGTGGATGCATTTGCCGTTCATGCTGCAGTTCCGGGCCTTGGGGCAGTTGCCGGACTTCCTGCGGGTGCCGTTCAGGAGCCGTCTTCCGGAGGACCAGCCAGGGCAGTCGCCGGGCAACCAGGAACGAAATGACGGACCCCGCTGACATGGCCAGAACGCAGGCCACAACGGCAGGCAGGCCCAGAGGAGCCGAGACAGTCGGAATAAATATCACGGCCAACGGCGTCGTGGTGGCTGCGCCCAGAACCGCGCCGGTGACGCACGTTCGCCACCCCGCCCCGTACAGGAGGACCACAGCCGGAGCGACGCAAACGAACGGAACAAACGTTGGCTGCCACCCGTCGTAGAGCATCCATCCGAACAACAGGTTGGACATCAACAAACTCAGCGATGCGGAGGCCAGAATCCAGGGCCACACACCGGAGTCGTCGCTGATTGAGCCCGCCCACGTGCGGCCCCGCCCGTCCAGCCACCACGCAGCCGCGGCACCGGCGAGCAGGCAGAGCGCTGCGGGAACGGACTTGTAGAACAGGGGCTCGGTCATGTCGCCGAGGAACCAAAGCACGGCGGCGACGGGGGAATTGGCGGCGTCCTGCGCCCACCCGGCATAGTCAGGACCAATCTGCGGCAAGTGCGGGGCCAGCACGTGAATCAAGAACGCAAGCACACCGATCGCGGCGGCCATCCCGAACGCTCCCACAGCAGTACCCGCAGCGCCGCGTTCAAGGCTGGCATCCTGAAGGCTGGCATTGTTGTCGACGTTGGCGCTGTCCTGAAGGCTGGCATTGTTGTCGACGTTGGCACTGTCCTGAAGGCTGGCATTGTTGTCTGGGTTGGCGTTGCTCGCGAAGCTGGCTTCGCGAGCAAGACCGGCACGGCGTTCAGAACTGCCGACGGGTTCAGAACCGCCGCGTTCATGGCTGGCGTTGCTCGCGAAACTGCCGCCGCGTTCATGGTTCGCGTTGCTCGCGAAACTGCCGCCGCGTTCAAGACTGCCGGCGCGTTCAGGACTGCCGCCGCGTTCAAGCAATCGTTCCGATGGATTTTCGGACAGCGGGACGGCGTTGCCGGCGGCAAAAGAGTGCGTCATTGGTGGCCCTATGCGTGCGGAGTAGCGTGACTTTGAGCAGCTTAACCGAGCTCTTGACGCGACCCGTAGCGGGCGGAATACGGACGGATTATGACCGGCGAGGGCCACCTTCAACGGTTATGCCGCGTGGGCGAGCAACCCCTCGCTCACCCTTAGTGGGTGATCTTTCTGCCCAATCGTCATCGATCCCTTCTGGGTAGGCGCACTTAGGCGCCAGTGAATCGAGAATGGTGGTGTGGTCCTGCCTGGGAGCGGTTCCTTTGGGGGATGACGGCGGTCCAGCCCGGGGCCGAATGAACGATGGGAAAGACATTATGAGCTTTTTGGAATCGTTATGGAGCATCATTGTTGCCTTCTTCTTTGTTGCCTATTTGATCCTCCTCTTTCAGATCATTTCTGATCTTCTCCGCGATAAGGCCTTGGGCGGCGGGATAAAGGCATTGTGGATCCTTTGCCTGTTTGTGGCTCCCCTCATCTCTGCGTTGATCTACGTCATCATGCGCGGAAAGGGAATGGCCTTGCGGAGTGAAATGCGGATGAAGGAATCGGTGGAGGAGGCAGAAAAGTACATCCGGGAAGTGGCCGGATCCCCCTCACCCACCCAGCAGATTGAATCAGCCAAAGCACTCCTTGCTGCTGGAGATATCAACGAAGCCGAGTACGCTCGCCTCAAGGAGATCGCTTTGGCTTGATCCTGGAAATGGTCCGCCATTCACGCACGGCCGAAAGGGAACGCATGACGCGTTTGAAGGCATTCCCGCTATTGGAAGGCGGACCGTTCAAGTTTGGGCTTGTAGCGGCCCTGGGTGTACTGGTTGCCCTTGCCTTGGGGTCGGCAGTCATCACGCTGCGGTATTCGCTGACGTTGATCTTTGCCGCACTGTTCATCTCGCTGGGCCTCTATCCCCTGGTGCGCTGGCTGGAACGCTGGAAATTCTCCCGTGGCGGCGCAGTGCTGGCCGTTGCAGTGGGCTTCCTTGTGCTGGTAGTGGTGCTGATCCGCTTCATTGTCCCGATTCTGGTGGAGGAAGGGGCGGCTCTGATTCGGGTTCTTCCGTCAAGTTTTGATGCTGTGGGCGACCAGGAGTGGTTCCGGGATTTCAACGGCTCGCTGGGTGGTGCGCTGACTCCGCTGCTGGAATGGCTGGAAACCTCAGCCGCGGATCCCAACGTGTGGTTGGCCATCGGCGGAGGAGCCGTGCAGGTGGGTTACACCGTGGTCAACGGCACTTTCGCCGTGGTTTTCGTCGTAGTCCTCACACTCTATTTTGTTGCCGGCCATGAGGTGATGAAATCGAGTCTTTACGCACTGATTCCGGCTTCACGGCGTGAATCATTTGCAGATATTTCCGAAACAATTATTGCCTCAGTGGGTAAGTACCTGAGCGGGATGTCAATTCTTGCCGCGCTCAATGCGATCTTCACCTTCATTGTCCTTTCCATGGCTGGAGTGCGGTATGCCGCCGTGCTCGCAGTGCTGGCATTCCCCATTACCCTCATACCTTTGGTGGGCAGCGCGATCAGCACCGCAATCATCACTGTGGTTTCCCTTTTCACGTCTCCCGGAACCGCGCTGGTGGTTTTCCTCGTGATGCTGGTCTACATGCAGGTGGAGGCCTACATTCTGACGCCCCGGGTGGTGGGAAAAGCGATCAGCATTCCCGGTTCCCTGGTCCTGATCGGCGCCATGGTGGGCGGAACCCTGTTGGGGCTCCTCGGGGCATTGATAGCGTGCCCCACCACAGCCTCGATTCTGCTGATCATCAAAAAGGTGGTCATACCGCAGCAGAACGCCAAGTAGCGTCGCATGCAAGAACTACTGCATAGTTTCCAAGAACTACTGCACGACGCCGATGCTGTCGCCTTGGTCCTGTTGGCGCTCCACATCGTGCTCGGAGCAATCGCAGCAGTCATGGTCTCAGCTAATAGGCGGCCCTCCTCCGCAATCGCCTGGGTACTGACCATCATCTTCATCCCCTACTTGGGAATGGTGGCTTTCCTCCTGGTGGGCCGCGGCAAACTACCCAAAGCCAGGCGGGAGAAACAACGGGCCGTCAATGACCTTATGGTGGCCCGGACACCTGGCCTTTCAGACGTGAGCCACAGTGAGGACTGGCCCGCATGGCTGCGCTCCGCCGTCGAACTTAACCTCCGGTTGGGCGCGCTGCCCATGGTGGGCGGTAATCGGGCCGAACTGCTGGAGGACTACACGGGCTGCTTTGACCGGATGATCCAGGACATCGACTCCGCCACAGAGTACGTGCATGTGGAGTTCTACATTTTCGCGCTGGATCCCACCACGGCCCCTTTCTTCGATGCCATGGCCAGGGCGTGCGGGCGCGGAGTTGCAGTCAGGGTCCTGTTCGATCACTTGGCGGCGGTCAGGGATCCCACCTATAAGAACATGCTGCGGTCCTTTGAAGAGATGGGCGCGCAATGGCATGCGATGCTCCCCTTGCGTCCCCTCAAAGGGCAATGGCAGCGCCCGGACCTGCGCAATCACCGCAAGCTGTTGGTGGTGGACGGACGCGTGGGATACACGGGCTCGCAGAACCTCATAGATGCTTCCTACAACAAGAAGGGCAACATCAAACGAGGTTTGCAATGGCACGAATTGATGGTGCGGTTGGAGGGCCCGGTGGTGCGGGAGCTTAATGCAGTGTTCGTCACTGACTGGTACAGCGAATCGGAAGCTCTGCTTCCGTTGGACACATCTCCCGTGATCCTTGGGTCGGCTCCCGAGCTCATCGATGCCCAAGTCCTTCCCAGCGGCCCCAGCTTTGACAACGACAACAACCTCAAGCTCTACACCACACTGATTTACAAGGCGGAACATCGGGTCAGCATTACCAGCCCCTATTTTGTGCCGGACGAGGCCATCCAGTTGGCCATCATCACTGCAGCTTCCCGGGGCCTGAATGTGGAGCTTTTTGTTTCCGAGGTGGGAGACCAGGCCATGGTGTACCACGCGCAACGTTCTTACTACGAGGTTCTTCTGCGGGCCGGCGTCCGGATCTACCTATACAAAGCCCCGCAGGTCCTGCACGCCAAGCACTTCACGGTGGACTACGACGTCGCTGTGATCGGCTCAAGCAACATGGATGTCCGCTCCTTCAGCCTCAACATGGAAGTCTCCGTCCTGGTCCACGGCCGCGCCATAGTAGACCGGATGCGGGCCGTGGAAGACAGCTACCGTGCCGCCAGCAGGGAGCTGCTGCTGGAGGATTGGCTCAGACGGCCGGTGGGCCATGTAGCGCTGGATAACCTGGCGCGGCTGACGTCCTCACTCCAGTGAGCTGATGTCTTCGGCCCCCTTGGGCTGACATCTCTGGCCCAGTGAGTTGGCGTCTTCGCAACCGTGGGCTGACGCGTCCCTGCAAAAGCCTCCCGTAGTGGTCCAACGTTCACCTCAGTGACTCGGTCGAAGGTTCCAAGCACAGCTGGGTTAAGTCAATCGTCCAGCTGCAAATACCAAGTCACTCCAGCGCTGATTGCCCTGCCCAGAAGCAGTGAGAACACTATTGCAATGACCACGGCCAATTCCGTGGACAGACCGGGCAAGAGGCCGGACAACGCGCCGACGCCTACGGAGTAGGCGGACCACAGGATGCCCGCTGCCACTGAATATAGGACGAACCTGCCCCGTGGAACCGGGGTGATGGCGCTTGCTACGTTCATTGTCAGCCGTCCCATGGGAACGAACCTTGAAGTCAGGACCCATGAGGCTGCGTGCTTGGCCAGCCGTTCCCGGGAAGAGTGCAGCGCCTTCCGGGTGCGGGGGCCTTGGAGTATCTTCCAATTGACCATATCCCGGCGCCGGACCAACTCGTAGGCGCCGAGGTCCCCCGCCACTGCACCGGCCAGCATTGCCACCGCCAAGAGGAAACCGTTGGGAAGGCCATCTTTGGCTGCGAGCGCGCCCAAGGCAACAAACAGGGACGTGGTGGGAATGGGAGGGAAGATGGCCGATAACGCCACAAACAGCGCTCCCAGTGGGTAGACCCAGCCGGAGTCCGCGGCACTCATGATGTCCTTGAAAGCCTGCATGGTGAAACCCCTCTCGCGGGCCTCGCCCAAGCGTCTCACGGCCGCCAAGATTATCCTTACGTTCATTGCCCGCCACGCGGATCGCCCAGACCGGGTGAAACCTCGATCCCCCGCCCCTACACTGAAGGGGTGGACGACCAAGGTGGTACCCGCCCGGACCTCTTGAACCCGTTGCCAATCCCGGCCGCCCGGCCGCCTTTGGCCTCGCTGGCTCGCAATCGACTCATGTCCAAGCTCGATTGCACGGCCGATACCGTGCTGATCTGCGCCCCCGCCGGGTATGGAAAAACCGTGCTCTTGGGCCAGTGGCTGGAAGGTCAGGCACATAACGTTGCCTGGCTCAGCCCCGGCCACCACACCAGGGACGCGTTATGGCCCGCGATGCTCCAAGCACTACGGCGGTGTCCCGCCATTCCATCCGGGGCGTTGCAAACATTTTCCGGAAACGAAGATGATGCCGTGGAAGTCCTGGGGGAGTTGACCCGGATGTTGACCGCAACCGGCACCACGGTCCGGTTGGTGATGGACGGAGTGGATGGCTTCGCCCCCGTTGAGCGGGACAAATGGATCCCGGCCTTGCTCAACCAAGCGGGCCCGCCTCTCCAGCTGGCGTTGGCCTATCGGGACAATACTGTGGTTGATCCCGGCCCGGCCCGTCTGAGCGGACGCGTGCTGGAGTTGGGCACCAAGGACCTGGCTTTCACCATGGATGACATCAACGTCCTGGCAGCGAAGACAGCCACGTTGATGGGAATGCCTCAATTGCGCGAGCTGTTCAGGCAGACGGCGGGATGGCCTGCCTGCGTAGTCCTGGCTTTGCGATATCTCCGGGAGACCGCCACCCCGGATGCTCCTCTAGGGGACCTTGCTGCCAACAACAGGCAACTCTCTGATTACTTGGATCACCAAATCATCAGCGCGCTTTCCTGTGAAGAACGGCATGTCCTTTCCAGCGTCAGTGTGTGCCGGGTGGTGGTTGCTGCGCAGGCAAACATCCTTGCAGGTAGCAGGAACGCCGGGAGCATCCTCTCAGACCTCGCCGATGACCGCGGAATCGTGGAGTCGGCAGGCAGTGGGCGCAGTGTCTTCCTGGTCCATCCGCTAATTCGTGCCTACTTCCGGGCCCGGTTGGCCCGCAAGGAACCCGATGACCTGTTCCGCTTCAGCCGGATCGCCGCCCAATGGCATGAGCAGGCCGGTGAACCGGAAGCGGCGCTCAGGCACGCCATGGACTCTGCCGATCATGAATTGTTGGCTGGCGTTCTTGAACGGCAGGGCGTACCGCTGCTGGGATCCGGCGAAGTGGTACAGGTGCGCCGTGCGATTGCAGCCTTGCCCGATTCCCTGTTCGCGGCCAGCCCCAAGCTGTGCGTGGTGGCTGCACTGGCCCATGTTGAGAGCCGTCAGCCCACCACGGCGACCCGTTTCATGGCCGGAGCAAACCGTTCCCGGACCGGTGATTCGCCTCCTGAGCTCTTGGAATTGCAGGCGTTGGCCAAGGCCCGCCTTTCCTGGTTCAGCGACGGTTGGGGGGACCAGGACCCGCAAGCTACGGTGGATCACGCCGCACTCCGCTTCTCGAGTCAAAGCGATGTCCGGATCGAGGCAAGCATGGTGGCCGTCACGGCCGCGTTGGTGGACGGCAGGTATGAGGCTGCGGAGCATGAAGCTTCCGCGGCACTGATCGAAGCCACGGAGGCCGGCAACGCCTACCTCGCGGGCAAGGTCTACCTCAAACTGGCCGGCGTCTACTCCATGCAGGGCCGCCTCCGCCAAGCTAGTGAGTTCCTGGCCCTCGCCGAGGAAAAGCTTCCAGCCCCAATGTGGACGGCAGGGGCTGGCAGGTCTGTTGGCGCCGCGATGCATGCCTCGGCTTCCCTCATGCGGGCCGAACCAGTCCAAGCCCTGCAGTATGTCGCAGCGGGCCTGGCCGAACTTGGCCAGCTCGGGACTTCTTCCACGGGGGTGGGCGCCTCTACACGGGCCAGTCTGGAGATCATCACGGCATGTGCCCACTTGGATTCCGGGGACAGGCGCAACGCCCTTGAAAGCTTGCGGCAGGCGAGGCTGCGGATCAGCAGGGATCACGTCTTTTCCCAGCCCTTGGCCGCCTGCATCTCGGTCATTGAACATACGGCAGCGCTGGCGCTTGGGCATGGTGACCATGCCCGGGAGGTCCTGGAATGGGCTGAGGAACGAATTCCGGGGACGGGCGAGCTTTGCCTCCTGCGCGCCCAGGGGCCCGCAGGAATCAGCCGTTTTGACGCCGCCACTGAGCGCCTCAGGCCCCTGCACAACGGGGCGGTGCGGCCTGTGCTGGAGTGGACCAGGCTCCACGTTCAGGTTTTGGAATGTTCCATGGCAATTCGGACAGGGCGGCGGACGCTGGCAGGAAAACTCCTGGAAGAGGCCTTGCACACGGCGGCGGAACTGGATGTCATCCGGCCTTTGGCAATCGCTCCCCAAGAGGTGATCGACCTCTTGGTGGAAAGGGTGGGTGCCTACGGCCCGCAGGAAGCCTTGGCTCAGCGGCTCCTGGCGTTGCGGCCTCTCAACGATTCCCGGGGAGCGCAATCGTTGACTCCCCGCGAACGCGAGGTCCTCACTCTTCTTCCCTCGCACTTGTCCCAGGAGCAGATGGCAGCGGAACTGCATTTGTCGGTGAACACAGTGAAAACGCACATCCGCATTATTTATTCAAAGCTTGGGGCCGGTTCACGCCATGACGCCGTGGCAGCGGCTTACAAGACCGGTTATTTGCCCTAGCCGTGACCTCGGAAAACGCCCATCACTCACCTGAATGAGGTGAGCCTGCGGCGGGACGCCGGATCTAGTCTGAGAGAATGCCGGCCAAAGATCCCGCGGGTTATCGAAGGCACTCATGACAGAGGTCGCCGTCACGTTGCTGGTGCTCGTCGTGGTGATTGCTGCGTTCGTGTGGAACCGCCTGCCGGTTGAGGTGGTGGCGCTGGGGGCCGCCCTGGCGCTCTATGGCACGGGCATTGTGGGTTTGGATGACACTTTCGCCGGCTTCGGCAGCGGGACTGTGGTGCTGATCGCTGCGTTGTTCGTGGTGGCGGAGGCCATTGATGCCGCCGGCGTGACCACATGGTTGGGGAGCCTGCTGATCAGGTTCTCGGGCACCAGCCGAACCCGGCTGATGGTGTTCATGATGGTCCTTACGGCTTTGCTGACGGCCCTGATCAGTGTTAACGGAGCAGTGGCCGCCTTGCTTCCCATGGTTGTTGTGTTGGCTGTCCGGCTGGGCCGGCGCCCTTCAGAACTTCTCATGCCCATGGCCTTTGCCGCCCATGCGGGGTCCTTGTTGATCCTGACCGGTTCCCCGGTGAATATCCTCATCCTCAATGCTGCCTTGGAAACCACCGGAACGGGGATCGGGTTCTTCCAGTTCGGGCTGGTGGGGCTTCCTTTGTTGTTGGGGACCATCGGGTTGACGCTCTGGCTGGGCCCACGGCTTTTGCCCACCCGGACACCTGAGGCGCTCCCGAAGGATCTGGGTTCGCATGGCGAAACGCTCATGAGCCACTACCTTGGGGGCGACGGTCTGAGCCGGCTCAGCATTCCGGCCGATTCGGCCCTGGTGGGGCAGCCGGTTGCGTGCCTTCAGGACGGGCACGACGGCGGCCACCTCCACCTCATCAGCGTGCAGGGCTCGGACGGCAAGCCGTCCGGGAACACTGTCTTTGAACAAGGTGATGAGATTGTGGTTCGTGGCGTTCAGCACACCATTGACGCCCTGGCTTCCCGGCACGGCCTGAAACAGGACGACGATGCCACGTGCGGACTGATCAGCAGCAGCTATGGCGTGGCTGAGGTTGTGGTTGCGCCAAGGTCCAACCTGGTGGGCACCGAGGCCTATCCGGGCATGGTGACTGACAGCGGCCACTTGGTGGTGTTGGCCCATCACCATCCCGGCGAACCGGAATCATCAGGTCCCACAGTCATCACCGCCGGCGACAGGCTCCTTCTTCAGGGGACGTGGTCGGCGTTGGATCAGCACACGGTGGATCACAACGTTTTGCTGGTGGACTCGCCGGACACCATCCGCAGGCAGACCGTCCCGTTGGGGCCACGCGCCACGCCGGCGCTGATCGTCGTCGGAATCATGGTGGTCTTGCTGGCCACCAATCTGGTTCCAGCGCCGGTGGCGGCACTCCTGGCTGCTCTAGCCATGGTGGTTCTGCGTGTAGTTACCGTTCAGCAGGCCCACCGTTCCATGGCGTGGACCACCCTCATCCTGGTGGCGGGGATGATCCCGCTGTCCACTGCCATCACCTCAACCGGCACCGCTGAGATCCTGGCTGAAGGCATGGTGTCCGTGGTGGGCGGGAGCAGTCCACTGTTGTTGCTGGTTGGGCTCTTCGTGGTCACGGCGGTCCTGGGGCAGCTCATCAGCAATACGGCCACGGCGCTGATCATTATTCCCATAGCCCTCTCCGTGGCCCAGGAGTCATCCATCAATCCCTACGCCGTGCTCATGTGTGTATCCGTAGCGTCCTCGGCCGCCTTGCTCACCCCGGTGGCGACGCCGGCCAACATGATGATCATGCAGCCGGCGGGCTACCGTTTTGGCGATTACTGGAAGTTTGGGCTGGCAATTATGGCCCTCTATGCAGCCGTTGCCGTTCTGCTGGTGCCCGTGTTCTGGCCGCTTCAGAACTAGCACCAGAACCTCATGGATTGGAGACCAGAAGCCAAGGCAAACATGTACACCGTTCCGCCAACCACGTTGTGAGGTATTCAAACGCCCTTTCCCTCAAGGACGGGCAGAGCACACCAGGAGCAAGACATGGCCAGTGACCAGACCACTAGAGAAACCCCACCACCCGTCAAAGCGGCTTCATGGCTGCCACTGATCGTGGTGGTCCTCACCCAAATTCAGGCGTCGTTCGCCGTCAATGCCCTGACGGTTTCAATGCAGGGCATCACCACAGACCTGGACACTGCAGCCACATCCGTGGGCACTGCCATCACTGCCGGAACGTTTTCCATGGCGGCCTTCATCCTTTTGGGGGCCAAGCTGGGCGCCCGGTTCGGAACGCGCAAGGTGTTCCAAATCGCCGTCGCCATCCACGCCGCCGCCATGGCAGGCGTTGGACTCAGCCTGAGTCCCGCCATGCTGTTTATTGCACAGGCGTCGTCAGGGGCTGTGATCGCTTTGATAGCCCCGGCCCTCACGGTCTTCATCGCCACGAACTACAAGGACCAGCAACAAGCCAAGGCAATCGGGCTCCTTGCAGCTGCCATCCCGGCAGCGGGTGTTTTGGCCCTGCTCATTGCTGGTTGGTTCGCCACCACCATCGGCTGGCGCTACTCATTCGGCCTCATGGTGGTCCTTGGCGCCATCAACCTGCTGCTCAGCTTCAAGCTCAAGACCGTCCCGGCACAACCCCTCATCAAGATCGACTGGACCGGCTCAATCATTGCGGCCGTAGCCGTCATCCTCCTGAGTTTCGGATTCAGCGGCTTGTCCAGCTGGGGCACTTGGTTTGCAACCAGCCAGGCGCCGTTCGACATCCTTGGACTCTCACCCGCGCCGCTCCTGATCATTCTCGGAGCCATAGCCGGGCAGCTGTTCTTCATGTGGATCCGGAAACGGCAGGACGCCAAACTTCCGCGCATCTTTGACCTCAGGGTTCTTGCTTCCAGCTCCGAACTGGCGGTCACTGCCTGCATGGCCATCATGCTGTTCGTGGGAACTGCGGCGAACTTCCTGATTCCCCTGTACATGCAAATAGTGCAAGGACGCTCCAGCATTGAGACCTCGTTCTCGATCATCCCCTACACCTTGTCCATCTTCCTCGCCAGCACTTTTGTGGCGTTCCTGTATGAGAGATTCCCGCCACGGGTGATCGCCCAAGGCGGATTCGTGGTGGTGGCCGGCGCCCTGGTCCTGCTCGCCTTCACCATCCGGAATGACTGGGGCAACGTGTTCGTAGTACTGGGCCTGATCCTGTTGGGGCTCGGCCAAGGCGCAATCGTCGCTTTGGTGTTCAACACGCTACTCAGCGCTGTTCCGCGCGAGTTGGCCGGCGACGTCGGAGCCTGGCGCGGGCTGGTCCACAACCTCTCCGGGAGCGTGGGCATTGCGGTGGCGAGCGCGTTCGCCGTCGGAATGCTTTCCAGCCTGCTCGCCAGCGGTGCCGCCGCGCATCCGGAAGTATCGCAGGAGCTGATCTACAAAGTGAACGTCAACGAGGCCGATTTCATGACCAATGCGCAGGTGGAGGGCGTCATTGGTGATCGGGTGAGCAGTCCCAACGAGCTGGCGGCTGCGATTGAAGTGAATGAGGAAGCACGGCTCAGAGCCCTGCAGATTTCCCTCCTAGGACTGTCCGGCCTTGCCTTGCTGGCCATCGTTCCCGCCGGCCGAATGCCCGGGCGAATGAAAGGCGACCTGCCTGAGCAGCTGGAACCGGACGATCCGGACGCCATTGAGGAACCGGGAACACAAGCCTCTACAACCCAAGCAACTGCAACCCACGCAACTGCAACCCAAGCGTCTACAACACAGGCACCTACAGAACGGATGAAACGGTGAACCACGAACCCTACAAACTCATCCCCGAAAGCTTTACGGCTGTTCCATCCCTTCACAATGGCGAACCTGAGCTGCATTTTGTGGAGGGCTTCGACCAGCTGGATGCCATGGGCGTGGTGGTCCCTTCCGAGGGGGACGTACCGGAATCCGTTGGACTGCACAGGGAAGCGTTGGAGAGTGCTGGCTTTGACGGCAAACCCGGAACCACGCTGCAATTGGCCAATGCCTCCGGGACGCTGGTGGTGGCGGTCGGCGGAGGCAAGCCGGGTTCACTGGACGCCCATGGCTGGCGCAAGGCTGCTGCGGCCTTGGTCCGGGCTACCCAGCGTCACTCCCGGATAGGTTTCGAGCTGGGCGATACCGCCGGATTCGACGCCGAACAGCTGGGCCAGGCTTTGGCCGAGGGGGTGCTGCTGGCCCGGTACAGCTATAGCACCCTCAAGAGCAAAGCCAAACAGACCGCCCTGAGCGAGGTGCAATTTTTGGCCGACGGGGTGGACAGTGCCGCCGCTGACCGGGGCGTGACCACGGGCCGGGTGAAAGCCCGGGCCACCACCATTGCCCGGGACTTGTGCAATGCACCGCCCAGCCACCTCACGGCCGCAGGCTTGGGCGAGGTTTCCCAAGAGCTCGGCAAGCGGTTCGGGTTCACGGTGGAGGAGTTCGCTAAGGAACAACTGATCGAGCTCCGGTGTGGTGGCCTCCTTGGGGTCAACGCCGGAAGCGCCCAGGAACCCAGGATGATCAAGCTCAGCTATAAACCCGAGGGCTCCCCCGCCGGGCATCTGGGCCTGGTGGGCAAGGGCATCATGTACGACTCCGGTGGTGTCAGCCTCAAACCCAGCGACCCCATGCACCTGCTCATGAAAATGGACATGGGCGGGGCGGCGGCGGTTTTGGCGGTCTTCACCGCCCTCCGCGACCTGGGCTGCAAGGCCGCCGTCACCGGGTTCCTGATGTGTACGGACAACATGCCCTCGGGCTCGGCCTACAAGTTGGGTGATGTCCTCACCACCCGCAGTGGCCTCACCATTGAGGTCAAGAATACCGACGCCGAGGGTCGCCTGGTGATGTGCGATGCCCTGACGCTGGCGGTGGAGGACGAGGTGGACGGGATTGTTGATATAGCCACCCTCACCGGCGCGGCACTGATGTCCTTGGGTCAGCTCACGGCGCCGGTGTTCGGTAACGATCAGCGCCTGGTTGACCGCGTCCTGGCGTCCGGCGGCAACGCTGACGAGCAGGTGTGGCAGCTTCCGCTGGAGCGGTCCTACCGCCCCCAGTTGGACTCCGATGTTGCTGACATTTCCAATCTGGGCGGACCTTACGCAGGTTCCACCACCGCGGCACTGTTCCTGGCCGAGTTTGTTGGAGACACTCCTTGGGCCCACATCGACATTGCCGGGACCATGCAATCGGACAAGGACGACGCGTGGCGCAGCAAGGGAGCCACCGGTTTCGGCGCCCGCCTCCTGATCGATCTGGCCTTGGGCTACTCAGCCGGATAACCACGACTTCCACCGAAAGGATTCCACCATGGGCTTATTCAGAACCGCCGGCCGCGCCGCCGTCGTAGGTTCAGTTTTTGGCCGCGTCCAGCGACGCCAACAGCAACGCTTCGCCGCGGAAGACGCTGCTATGGCAGCTGCCGGCAGGCAACTTCCACCGGAACCACCAACGACGGCGGTGCCTCCGCCGCCTGTACCGTCCGCCGTCGTCGATCCAACAGATCACATGCTCGCCCAGCTCAAGCAGTTGGGGGAGCTGAAAGGTGCCGGCGTGCTGACTGACAAGGAGTTCCAGGCCCAGAAAGCCAGGATTCTGGGCCGCTGACCTCGTGGCTTAACGGCAAAGAGGCCCCTACTGCATCAGCTGCAGTAAAGGGCCTCTTGTGCGTTGGGTAGTTACGCCTTCTTGCGCGTGAACAGGCCCCAGATGATGAGGACCAGCAGTGCACCGCCGATGGCGAGCAGCCACGTGGAGGGAGACAAGAAATCGTTGATGCCCACATTGAAGAGTGCGCTGCCGATCCAACCACCCAAAACGGCGCCTACGATGCCCAGGAGGATGGTGGTAATCCAGCCGCCACCCTGCTTACCGGGCATGATGGCCTTTGCGATAGCGCCGGCAATAAGACCCAAAATAATCCAACCGATGATGCCCATTTTTCATTCTCTCTTTCTTAGCGGAGGCCCCAGTTCGGCATGAGAACGCATGCCGCTATCTGCCTGATTGTTGGCTACCAGCTGAGGCGTCGGAGCATACCGACGGCTTGGCTGGCAGACGGCCTGCCGGCAGGCCGGGGGTCGGTCATGGCATGAAGCACCATGGACCATCGCCGCCGTACCGTGCCGGGAATTCGTGGTTCCCCCAGGGTCCTTGCCACCATGGACTCAAGGGGAGTGCCTGGGAAAGCTTTGGTTCCGGTCAGGCATTCGAGGGCAACCAAGCCCAGCGAGTAAATATCGCTGGCGGTTGTGGACACTCCGCCGCACACCTCTTCGGGGCTGAGGTAGTGCGGTGTGCCGGAGGACGAGTTAGGCGCAGTGTGGCGTCCGTTGACGGCAATCCCGAAGTCCGCCAGTTTTGCGATGCCAAGCCCCTGGGGGTCCGAATCGAAATCCACCAGGATGTTGCCGGGCTTGATGTCGTTGTGGACGATTCCCCTGCGGTGAACATGGGCCAACGCCCGGGCAATGTCCGTCATCCAGGCCGCGGTTTGCTCCGGGGACGCGAGGTTGTCATGCATGATCCCCCGCAGGTCCTTGCCGGCCACCAACTCCATCACCACGTAGTTGCGGCTTTCCAGGTTCTCGCCGGAGACATTTGCGGCCTCCCCGGAGCCCAGCACCCTGACAATGTTCTTGTGCTTCAGGCGTCCGTGGATATCCAACTCACGTCGGAACGGGGCGTTATCCGTGGAGTCCCTTGACCTGAAAATCTTCACTGCCACGGCGTTGCCGGTGACCAGGTCCACGGCCTCATTGACGTAGGCTTCCGAGCCGCCACCCAGTTGGGCGCTGAGCCGGTAACGGCCTCCAAGCACCACGTCCGGCTGGCTGGCGGTTGAAATTACCGGTGCAGCTGCGGGTGCCGGCACAGCTGCCGGTGCCAGCGCAGCTGCGGGTGCCAGCGAAGTTTCAGTTATACCGATGGAAGTTTCAGCCACATCGACGCGCTCAGTACAAGCGGCCCCGCGATCAGCGCGGACAGCCGCCCGTTCAAGGAGCGTCACTGTAGCAGGGAGTCGATTTCGGTGGCGGGCACTCCCGCCACCTCGGCCAGAGCGTAAGGGTCGACGCCGGCGTCGACCGCTTTTTTGAACGCCAGCTCCAGCGTGTTCCGGGCAATGGCCAGTTCGTGCTGCAGGCTCTGGCTGCGGAGGGCCGCAATCCAGACGCCGCTGACGGGATCCAAAGCGTCGATGTCCATGCGGAAGCCGCAGCCGCAGGCCCACTCCGGCCAGATCGGTTCAACTGAAACCCACTGCATGGAGTCGTAAGTTGGCCCGGCGGAGATGGCCATGTGTGAACCGCAGTGGACGGGTCCCTTGGGAATAACTTGTTCCGTGACAATGTCCACGGTATTTTCAGCCACTGGTGTGGAGCTTGGTTCACGCAGCGCGACTGTCATCGTTCTCTCCCACACATTCCCTAGTAAGTAGCTTGGCTATCTAGTTATATGTGTACTTAGTACTTAAGTCCAGTCGGGGTTACATGGCAACGGTGTCGATCGCGCTGCGCATACGCCTGAGGAAGTCCACCACCACCGCGGACTCTTCGGGGTTCAGGGTGGCCGCAACCTCCATCATGCGGGCATGCATATCGCCCAGAGTGCTGCGGACTTCCTGGTCCGATCCCGGGGTGGTCTTAAGGATGAGGGCGCGCCGATCAGTGGGGTGCGGCTCCCGGGTCACGTAACCGGACCTCACCAGCCGATCCACCAGGGACGTCATGGATGCTGACGTCATCCCCAAGCGGACCGTCAATTCTTTGGGCCCAACGTCCCTTCCCGCGCGCTCGGCCTCCAAAAGATACCTCAGGGCCATGAGGTCGGTTTCACCCATGCCCATTGACGCCTGAGTGCGTCGCCGCATGTCAGCCTCGGCCGAGCGGTAGTCCCTGAGGGCATTGAGCACGTCCACGGCGCCCATCTTCTTGCGGCTCTCCAGCCCGTACCAATAGCCCTGACGTTCACTTTTGTCGCTCATCACCAGTCCTTTGGTAGACATGTATCTCGATTGTCTAACCAATTGATACTAGGTGATTTGTTGCGCCGGTGCTGACAACGTGGCTTTGTCCGGGGGCTAGGCCGCCCCTTCTGATGCCCGCACGCGCCGCCACACGGCCGGCGCCACCACCACCGCCACGCCGACGGCGGCACCTATAACGGTCTCTATGATGCGGTCCCGCAACAGCAGGGACGGGTCCACCGGTGCAGCCAACAGCGTCGCAATCAATGCCAAGGGCGTCACAAAGACCTGCGCCACGAAGTACTGACGGGCTATGAACATCTCAGCCCCGAACTGGCATGCAGCAATGACCAGCACCATGGCCCACGGAGCAGGATTCAGCCAGAGGATACCGGCGAGCAACACCAGCCCGATCACTGTTCCCGCGATTCTTTGGATGCCACGGCTGACCCTGTGCCGGGTGGAATGGCCCACCAGCGGAACAACAGCAGCCACCATGGCCCAATACGTGTGCCCGAACCCGAGCCGCTCCCCCACCAACGTTGCAATGGTGCCCGCCAGCCCGGCAGCCACCAGGTAGCCGCCTCCTTCGAGCCAGATAGCGCGGCGCTCAGCTGCGGTGTGACGGATGCGTGGCGGCCGCTTCCAAGGAGTCCGGTGGCTCTTGAGGACGCGGGTCGACATCCCGATCAGCAGGCAAAAAACAGTGGTACCCACGGCCACCAGCATGGCCTCCCAGAGGGGTGGCTGCGCAGGGATCGAGGCAATGGCAGCGAAAGCGAAGATGTGGAAGAGCGAGCCACCCGGGCGGAGCCGCCAGGCTGCAACCACCACGGAGCACCCGCCGGCCACCACCGTGGTTGCTGCCGTGAGGAGCCAGGAATACGCCACGCCATCGATCCCTCCGGCTTGTGCCAGACGGGCCATGAGGGTGGCCAGGAGAATAATGAGCAGCATGAAGCCGCCCGCACGCAACTGGCTCCGGAAGCGCACGCTATGGGGTTCATTCCGGCCATAAATTCCGGTGAACGCACCGAACGAGGCAAACACGGCCAGGTCCAGCCGCCCCAGCAGCGTCAGCAAAATCAGCGGAACAAACACACCTACAGCGCAGCGGAGGGCGGGATGGTGGTCCTTGTTTCCAGGAGCCATCGTGAACATTTCCGCTACAGCCTTCAAGTGGCAGCTCGCCTTTCGTCGCAGGATCAAACGTACGACGGCGGCACTGGCGTCCGCTTCCTAGGTTACGCTCCGGCCGCTGGACTGCTCCGGGATCAGGCGCAAATAGTGCCCCTCATCACGTGGAGAGGGGCGCTATCTGTGAAACATGGCCCGGACCCTGGGACTAGAAGTTTGACGCTGCCCCAGCCACCGGGATTGTCGCCAGTACGTTGCCGGCCAAGTCCGTGATTCCAGAAGCGGGCGTGTACGTCGCCGCTAGCGCGCTTCGATTTGCGTTACTTGGGGTGCCCGAAACAGTTGGACCCAAGGTGATGGTGAGTGTCTTGGCCGTGGCATCCCAAGCCATGGTTGACCCGGAGTACGTCAGGACTCCCGGCGACGGCCCGTAGATGGCTCCCAGATCCACGCTGCCCACCGTAAGTGTCGGCGAGCCGCCGGCGCTGACCGTGAGCACGGTGCCTGAGTTGATACTGACCGTCACATTTTGGGTAGGCGATCCACCCGTCGCATCAGTCCATGCGGTGTTGATGGTACTGACTTTAAGAACCTCGGAGTACGTCAGCGTCACGGTATCACCCGGGTCGATCTTGCCATCCCTGCTCCCACCGTTGTTCAGTCTGACCCCCGTAACCTTGGGCGCTGTTGCGTCCTTGGATGAGGTGGCAGACCCTGCCAGGCTGACATTTCCTGCTGCGTCCGTTGCCCTCGCAGAATAGGTGATGGTTCCGTCACCGAAGCCACGGAGATCAACCACTGCAGCCGTCCACTTGCCAGAGCTGTCGGTGGCTACTTGTTGGATTTTGGGCTGCGCTCCTGTGCCGGAGATGGTCAGGGTGATCGTCGAGTTCGGTTCGGCTGTGCCTTTGACCAGAACTTCCGCAGCAGTCGTCCCGTTAAGGGCGGCGGGTGCGTTCACACTTGGCGCGTCCGGCGCAGTGGTGTCCGTAACCGGAGTGGTTGCGTTGCTTCGCGGGCTTTCAGCACCCTGCCACAGCGACAACAAAGGAGTCACGGCGTAGTACCAGGTTCCAGCCGGGACGTTGGATTCGACGCAGCTCAGCGCAGTCACAGTGGCCGCGCAGGTGCCGGAGGCCTGGACAGCCGTCCCATTAGTGGCGGAACTGTAGCGGGCGATGCTGTACCCGGTTACGGGCCGTCCTGCCGCCGTCGTACTCGCCGTCCAGTTGACCGTCACGCTGGTGCCGGAAACGCTGGTTGTGGGCTTGGCCCCCTGCGCGACGGCGTCGGCTTTGGCCGCACCGAAACCGGAGCTGACTGAGCCCCAGAATGCGCTGGCTGCCGGCCCGCCCCAGGAAACCAGGAGGATTCCCAGCACAACTACCATGACGCGATTCCAACGCCCCATGTTGACCCTAGGGGTCTTGGCTCGCCGGCTCACTTCCGCACCTCCAGTGTGACGGGAACTCCGAATTGCGCGCCTTGGCACGCAGACAGTGACGCTGTGCTCATGTTGGCCGCACCGGGAAGCGTCAACAGGATGGAGCTGTTGGCTTGGATGGTCACGGGCGTAATCAGGGGCGTTGGCGGCGGTGTGAACGTCACTCCGGTGGTGGTGCAGCCGGGGTGTGCGGCGTCGGCGGTTACGGCTCCGCTGGTTGTGATGCCGTAGATGGTCACAGCGTGCGCGTTGGTGTTGCTGGCGCGGAGGATGACGTCGGCCGTTCCACCGGGAATCAGGCTGGTTTGCAGGGTATCGCCCGGGACGAGTGCGTCCACCGTGACGTTCTGCATGGTGGCGTTGGCGGCCGATCCGCCGCCGAGGCCGGCGGCAGTCCAGTAAGCGTAGGCGGATCCTGCACCGCCCAGAACACAGAGAGCGATCGTGGCAGCCGCGGTTCGGGCAAGCCTTCCGGACTTTGCCGGCGCTTCGACTGGCGCTTTGACCGGCGCTTGGACCGGCACAGCGCGGTGGCGGGCAGAGCCGTTATGGGGCGAGCGGAAGATGTCCATGTCAGTTGGCCTGTCCCGTCCCGGAGTACGTGAGTTGGAGGGTTGCGCCTTTGCAACCATCCTGAAGCTGGGCGGTGTCCAGCATGGCAATCTGCGGCCACTTCGCCTGGCTCACACCCATCCCGGACAGTGACCGGGATCCCGGTTCCACCGTCAGCGGGTAGGTCCCGGAGTACTGGGTGAGCTTGTAATCGGCGGTGGTGCAGGGAAGATTGGCCGCAACAGCTGCAGGGGTCCGGACCACTTGGCTGATGGCCACCGCGAGGTTGGTGACGGCGATTGCCTTGTTCTGCGGGTTGGCTATTTGAAGGTCCACTGGCCGCGAAACCCCGGGCGCCAGCACCCCGGCAACAGTGCCGGTGACAGCAAACGTCCGCTTCACTTCCAGCACCTGCAGCTGCCCTGGCGCCGGGTTGGAGGTGGTTGCTCCGCTGACGGCTTTGACCGTGAAGTCAGTCTTGGTAACCGGCGTGGTTGTTGCGGTTGCCACCGTCAGGGCCACCTGCACTGTGGCCCCGGACGCCAAAGTGACCGACGACGGCGATTGGCTGGCGGTCGCTCCTGCCGGCAGTCCGTTAACGGCGAACGTCACCGGACCTGCGAAGCCACCTGTGGAGGTGACGGCTACCGTGAACGTGGCGGATTGGCCTTGATCAACGGTTCGGCTGGACGGCGACAACGTCAGGGTGATGCCCGTGGTGACCTTGGTCTGGTTACCCTGGCCGCCGCTTGCGGCCAGTGCCGCCATGGGGATGAACGCCACCACCACGGCCAATAGCAACGCGCGCAGCGGAATTCCGACTCGGTGCAGTGGCGCATTGCGCTCTTGCCGGTGGTCCATGGAAGCTCTTTTCGAACAGTGGCGTGCAGTGGAGAAGGCGGTGACGACAACGGTGACGACGGCAGGTCCTGCAGTGGGGAACGGGTATGCCGGGGACCACCCAAGGTTGGCCCCCGGCACGGCAGGTGCTACACGCTGCCGACGGTTACCGTCACGATTGCGCCCTTGCAGGAGTCCTGGTTGACGGCGAGGTCGTTGAACTTCAGTGTTCCGCTGCCCACAGAGGTGGCGGTGGCGCCGGCAGCTACCGTGCTGTTGGTGGTTACCGCAGTAACTTCAAACCAGGCCGGGAGACAGCCGGCCACGTTAGTGGTCACGTTGGCGGTCAAGGCGCCCACCACAGTGCTGGAAGTGGTGGAGTTGTCCGCCGTGTACGTAACGGGGACGGAGTTGCCTGGCGCGAGTCCAGCCGCAAAGTTTGCGTGCAACGTCACCGTTCCCCCGCCGGCAGAGTTCGTAGCCGTGCCACTGCCTGAACCCGTGGTGGTCCAGTAGGCGTAGGCAGCGCCGCCGCCTACTGCCACGAGTGCTACGCCGGCTACGGCTGCTGTGATCCGGCTCTTCTTGGAAAGCTTGCGCATGGTAAGGCTCCTTGGTTGATCTATGTCCCGGGGAGCCTCCTGGCACCCCCACCATCCGATCGATGTTGTTCGGATGAAGCGATGCCCCCAATAGTTCCTTCAGCACAAGCGCGCTGGCTACGATTCGGCGTACCCAACTTTTGGATTCGAACATCGGCTGGGAAATACCCACATGCGGGATACGGGTACTCAGTTTTGCGCACGGGAATACTTGGGAGGGCGGGCCGGCATTGCCGCTATGACGGGGCAATGAGTACTCGTCTTTGGGGAGACTGTCCAAGGGGCGGACAGCGTCTAGAAGCCCGTCGATACCGTGAAGCCACCGGCCTTGCGCGAACATTGTGGCCGTCTTGAGCAAAAACTGCGCTGGCGTTCGAAGCTTTTTAAACCCCGACGGCGGCCGTGTCGCCTCAGAGGGGCAACCGGACCGCCGTCGTACCAGCGCTCTTCCAGCAGGACTCACACAGGCTGCGGTAGCGCGGAGCATGTGTGAGTCCCGCTTGGGTATGGGAGCTGGGCTGGTGGGGTGCTGGGCTGGTGGGGTGGGCTGGTGGGTGGCGTTGTGGCTGGTGCTCGGCCGTGCCGTTTAGCTGTTTGGTTTCGTGGAGGGCTAGTAGCTGTGCCCTCTTAGCCGTGCCGCTTCAGCCGTGCCGTCTTAGCCGTGCCGCTTAGCCGCGCCGCTTCAGCCGTGCCGCTTCAGCTGCTTGATTTAGCTGTGGGCGGCGAGGATGGTGGAGGCTTCCTGGCGGGTGGTGCCGGAGTCCTGGATGCCGTCGGCGATGTGGGCGAGTTCGGCGGGGATGTCCCGGCCTTTTTTGCGCA
>Ga0153924_1000555_pt1 | contig 23159 bp, 17 predicted proteins | sample TSNJ008MetaG_FD_104709 | JGI IMG/M metagenome (GOLD analysis project Ga0153924, IMG submission 104709) | Attine ant fungus gardens microbial communities from New Jersey, USA - TSNJ008 MetaG | ecosystem: Host-associated > Fungi > Mycelium > Unclassified | place: USA: New Jersey, Wharton State...
AATATATATAAAGTAAAACGTTTAATTTATATACCTGTTACTGCAGGCAGATTGGAGTTTGCATGAAAGATAAAAGTACACTTGATAATATACTTTCCCAAATATCTGTTGAAGTTCCTCTTGTAGGGATTAACAATGTTGGACCGCAATGGAAAGAATCAAATTATATCCCCGACTATAACAAATTTTATTTTATTATTAATGGCACCGGATGGATAAAAGTGGGCGATAACGAATTAAATCCGATTGCGAATCAGTTATGTCTGATGCCGGAAGGAATTAAACAATCGTATTCTGTTACAAATCCATCTAATCCGTTTATTAAATATTGGGTTCATTTTAAAGCAACAATTTGGGATATGAATTTATTTGATATCATAGAAGTGCCGCTATATACAGATATTAGGAACACCTTTTTAATCAGCACATTATTTGACCAGATGTTTCGTTACTTTTTGACAAAAGACTGCTTTATCCGGCAGACTATCATAAATTCCTATATGAAACAGATTATATATTTTTATTTAGAGGAAGTAGGAATAGAAAATATCAAGCTTAAGAAATCTTCTGATATATCCAGAATTGTATCTATTATCAATTATATTGAACAGAATTTGGATAAGGATCTGTCATTAGAAGCATTGGCAGAATTCGCACATTTGCAGCCTAATTATTTTATCAGTTACTTTAAAAAATATATGCATGTCTCCCCAATGCAGTATGTGAATAATAAGCGAATTTCTCATTCTGTCCATTTATTGAAGCATACGGAACATAAGATAAAGGTGATCGCCAATCAATGCGGGTATCAAAATGAATTATATTTTTCTAAAATATTTAAGAAGGCTTTCGGAATCACACCTAGTGAATTTCGTAAATTGAATTAGCCTAAGCTCATCTTACAGGAGCCAATATTTTATTCAAAACAAAACGCAGTAGTTTCTAATATGGAACGAAATGTAGTACTTTCCTATAAGACAATAAAAAGCAGTAAGCGTATCTAATGTCAACTTAACATTAATATACTTACTGCCTTTTATATTACGGTTTCATACCCTCCATTGACAATATTCTACATGTCAATGTTGTAAACAATTAATTACCGTATACACCTTCATTTCCATTCAACTCCACATTCGCATAATTTCCTTCGATATAAATGCAATCTCTGGTATCTACCGTACGAGGGGTTACATGAAAGTCTCCTTCTATTGTAATGCCGTCTACATGTCTGATATATAATCCATATGCCGGTACATCTCCATGTCTGTTATTTTCCGGATATTCCGCTGCTGTCGGATATAGCTTTGCACCTGTTACAGAATCTAAGGTTGCATTGCCTGATAAAGTATTTTCTTCTGCCATCCGGCTGCTTAGTGTCTGCGTGCTTTCTCTGTAAGTAACGTTAAAATTTTTAACAATTACGTTTTTTACGATTACCCATTTTGTTGCTGCTGATACTGTCCAGTTACTGCTGTCTGCATCGGTATCATCTGTCACCGCATTGGATGCACCGGTTATAATACTTGGTACTTCAGCATTGGTTGCAGTAATGTTTTCAATCGTAATACCGTCAATTTCACCTGCCCAGTCTTTATTAATTGTTGCAGAGGAATCTGTTTTATATCTATTCCTATTATTAAGGCCAATATATAATGGACAGGATACATTATCCATTTCTATATTTCTGCAAACGATATTCGTAACCTTTGATCCATCTGCTGATTCTATGGAGATACCTGAACATGCTCCGGGATAAATATCACTTAAGAAGAATTTGCAATCCTCCACAGTAACATTCGCTACATCTTTATAGGTCTCTGTACCGATTTTAAAGCAATTCATGACAGACATGACTTCACAATTATTAATCTGTACATTTTCAACATTATATGTATTATACGGAAAGGCTTTTATTACAATGCCATCATCGGCAGTTGATATAAAGCTGTTTGTAATCTTAATATTTTTCGAGCCGCAGATGTCAATGCCATCAGCATTTGGGATATGTCTGTTATTATTCATAACAATATTGTTTACACGAACACCATCCGTATTTTCAATTGTAAAGGTCCAATTAGGAGATGAACCCATAATAATGTTTTCTACCGTTATATTCATGCAATTATAAAATCCCAGTAATCCCGCCGGACGTGTTGCCCATCCATCGGTTGCATTTTGCAATTTTAAACCCCGGATTGCAGCGCGATAATGTAATCTAAGCGTCTGAATATTAATAAAATCCGGTGCGTCAGCAATTAAAATCGGTGTCTGCCAAGGTAATTCTTTCCCTGCTAAAACATCCACCGTATTTTCATTTGGAAAACCAAAGAAATATTCACCGTCACCCCAAATTGTTCCACCGCCGGTTATTGTAATATTACTCTGTCCATCTGCTTTAATAATCTGACTGCTTCTGGATGCATTTCTACTACCTAAAATTGAAGAATCCGGTGTAATATACAGCGTAATACCTGTTTTTAAATTAATGGTGCTGCAACGATAATCACCGCCTGTTACAAGGACTATTTTATTCCCTGTACCTTTATAATTGTATGCCGCTGTAATGGCTGCATTAAATGCGGCTGTACTTAAGATTTCATCGTTTGCCACTGCACCATAATCACGTACATCAAATATATTCAAACCGGAAGGTATCATCTCTGGAATATCTCCCATTCTCTCATACATCCGTTCAATCATTTTATCTGCGTCAACATAATAGTCTCCCGGCGCTGCCTTTCCGAAGTATTCACCTGAATTTTTCGTACTTTCAGAATAAGTTTGTGTGTCCGTTGTTGTAGATTGGACTCTTACTTTAACGGAACACTTAATATTTGGGTTTGATTTTGACGAAATCGTAATTGTTGCTGAACCTATTTTCAGACCGGTAATAACACCTGCCGCATTAACTTTAACAGTTGCCGCATTATCCGAAACATACTCCAAATTTCTATTTGTTGCATTACTAGGGGATATTGTTGGTTTTAAAGTATTAGAAGCACCTAGGTCTATGCTCACAATATCTGAAGGCAGAGTAACCGATTTGACGGCAATCGTAGTCGTTACAGGATTCTTAACAGTTACTGTCACCTTTGCTTTTTTGTCGGTACCGTCTTTTGCAGTAACTGTTATTTTTGTGCTACCTGCTTTTATTCCCTTTATTACTCCATTATTAGTAACTGTTGCAATATTCTTATTCGCACTTTTATATGTTACAGATTTTGTTGTAGCTTTTTTGGGTGTGACTGTTGCAGTGATTTTAGCGGTTTTTCCTTTTTCAACACTAATACTGCCGGATTTCACACTCACTTTACTAACAGGTGTTCCAACAATTATTTTGCATTTTGCCTTTATTTTTGTTCCTATAATTGTTGCAGTAATTGTAACGGTTCCATTTTTCTTCCCTTTTACCAAACCTTTTTCGGAAACCGTAGCTGTTTTTTTGTTACTTGACTTCCATGTAATAGATTTTTGAGTAGAATTTATAGGCTTAATTGTTGCCTTTAAATTGACTTTCCCTCCTTTTTTAATGGTATAGATGCTTTTGCTTAATGTAATGCTTTTTGCTTTTACAACTTTTGTGCTTTTACCATAAGCAACGGAATCGCTTTGATTTGCTACTGGAAATAGAGTTAATAATAAAATAATGATAAGTACAAACCCCACTCCTTTTTTGATTTCACTCCTACAATATGTACAAAACATAATCGTATCCTCCTATTCTTTATAGAATTCATTATACCATATATACTATAAAATTCCACAAAAAAAACAAATAATTAATGACAGATTTAATCTTAAAATAGTTACTAAATCCTTTTTATAAGATAACTCCATCCTTGAAAATAGATATTTCCTGATACCCATATTTCTCATTATTTGTTCTTTGGCCGCCTGCCACTTTACAAACAAACTCATACAAGGAATCACATAAATCTATACCATTTAACATCGCCCCTGCATCAAAGTCGATCCAATGCGGTTTTGTATTTGATAATATTGTATTACTGGAAATTTTAATTGTTGGTATCGGAGCACCTACCGGTGTCCCTCTTCCTGTTGTAAATAGAATTAGGTGGCATCCTGCCGCTGTTAGATTTGTAATGGCAACAATATCATTTCCGGGTCCATCCAATAAATTCAATCCATTTTTCTTAACCACTTCTCCATATTTAAGCACATCTACAACCGGGGCGCTGCCGCCTTTTTGTGTACACCCAAGCGATTTATCCTCTAATGTACTAATACCGCCTGCTTTATTTCCAGGTGAAGGGTTTTCATATATTTCTTGTTTGTGACTAATAAAATAGTGTTTATAATCATTAATCAAACGTACTGTTTTATGAAACACTTCATTGGAAATGCAACGATTCATAAAAATTGTCTCTGCCCCAAACATTTCCGGAACTTCAGTCAGAACAGTGCTGCCTCCTTTAGATATAAGCTTATCTGAAAATTGCCCTGCCAGTGGATTCGCAGTAATTCCTGAAAATCCATCTGAGCCTCCGCATTTAAGTCCTACTTTCAGCCTGGATATACATACCGGCTCTCGATGAAATGTATTGGCATATTTCTGTAATTCCTTTATTAATCTAACTCCTTCATTAATTTCATCTGCTACTTCCTGTAATACTAAAAATTTAACCCTTTGGGGATTTACTTCTCCTAATAACATTTTAAAAGATTTCATTGTATTATTCTCACAGCCTAAACCTAATACCAATACACCACCGGCATTTGGATGATTCACAAGTCCTCTCAATATCAATCTGGTAGTCTCATGGTCATCTCCCAGCTGTGAGCATCCAAAAGGATGTGGGAATGTTAATGCTCCTGTGGTCTTTGCCAGTAATTGTGCCGTCTTATTGACACAACCTACAGTATTGATGATCCATATATCATTGCGGATACCAATGTCTCCATTCTCTCGTACATAAGCATCTATTTTATCAGTTTTTTCTTCACTTTTTTTGTGCCAATTATCTATCAGCTTTTTATTCGGCGTATAAGAATAAGTTAGAATCTCACTTAAATTTGTTTTCAGATTATCTACATGAACAATATCGCCCTTTTGGATATCACTTAATGCATGTCCGATTGGATATCCGTATTTGATAATATTTTCACCTGCCATAATATCTCTTTCGGCAATTTTGTGACCGGTATTGATATCTACCACAACATTATCGTTATCCTCTATTTTGATAGTACACATTGATACCATTCCTTTTCATCTTTATTTCTATAAATTTCAACATATGTAATTACCGATTCGTACATATCTGATAAATCTCTGTCCCATAATTTTTCATTTTCCAATATTTCCTTAACATTTGCCTTTCTCATAAAATCTACTATTTCCTTACTGTCATTCGGACTTTTCTCCTTATAAAACAAAATCAAAGATGCAAGGGAAAAAGTAAGGCATGGCGGATAAATCCCTTTTTGATTTTTATATTCCAATATGGTTGGCAATACCCTCACTTTAAACTTACTTACAGAATTGAGAGCAATGGATAACAGCAAATGCTTAATAAATGGATTAGAAAAACGTTCTAATACAGCTAGCCCAAATTCAATATCTTCTTTTGAATTTCCTAAGACCGGAACAATTTCATCAAAAATACATTTCTTTAAATATGCGCTTATGACTGCATCATTTAAACATTCCCCTACTGTTTTTAGACCATACAAATATGCACCTAATGCGATAGATGTATGTGCTCCGTTTAAGATACGTACTTTCCTCTTTTTATACGGTTCTGCATTGTCTGTCCATATTACATTAAAACCTGCTTTTTGAAGTGGCAGTTCTGCCTCAAAATTACCCTCAATCACCCAAAGATGAAAGATTTCTGCTGTATCAATCAATTTGTCTTCATAACCAATCTTATCTAATAATGCTTCTTTTTCATCACTTGGGTATCCGGTACAAATTCGATCCACTAATGTATTACAAAATACGTTTTCTTTGATTAACCAGGATTCGAATTCTATGCCCAAATTCCATAACCCTGCATACTGTAGAATGCATTTTTTCAGCTCATCTCCGTTATGATCGATTAATTCACATGGCAAAATAATAAAGCCATTTAAATTTGCTTTATACCTTTCATATAAAAATGCAGTCAATTTTGCAGGAAATGATTTGGGAGGCTTATCTGTCAGATGCTCTGTACCTAAATATTCGATTCCTGCCTCTGTCGTATTAGAAACAATAAATCGTAAATCAGGGTTTTGGGCCAGTTCTAAATATGTATGATAATCTGCATAAGGGTCAATGCCTCTGGATATGGATTCTATTTTATGCCGTTCGTCGATAACCTTCCCATCTTTAATTCCTCTTAAAAACAGATTATATTTTCCATCCTGTTCATTTAGTATAGAAACCATCCCTTGTTCAATAGGCTGTACTACAACTATTTTTCCGATATAGAGTTTTTGTTTATTTAAACCATCAATAAAATAATCAACAAAGCTTCTTAAAAACCCACCTTCTCCAAACTGCAGTATTGTTTCCTTCATCATTCACTCCATTCCGTTATATTCCGATTTTTACAAGAATTTTTGCAAGGCTGCCGTCATTTTTGGCTAAACGCTTAAACGCTTCATCTGCCTGATCCATTGGATAGACCGCACTTACCATTTTCATGACATCTACTTCTTTTCTTGATACGATATCGATTAATCTTGTAAAATCTTTTTCATAAGAATTTCGGCTGCCAAAAATGTTAAGTTCTTTCTTTAAAATGATAGAATGCAAAAATGTTGTTTCTTTTTTCCCATTGCCAATTAATATAATATTTGCACCAAAAGCAGCACAATCAATACAATTTAAAAATGTATCATTAAGACCGCATGCTTCAACGCATACATCAAATCCATTCCCGTTTGTAATCTTCTCTGCTGCTACTAATATATCTTCTTCTTTTGTATTGATGGCACCATCTGCGCCATATTCCTTCGCCAGATTAAGACGTAAATCCAAAAGATCTGCACAATAAACTTCTGCTCCTTTTAATTTTGCTGAAATCAAAGCAAATAATCCAATCGGACCAGCCCCTATGATTAATACTTTATCTGCAGGCTTTATTTTTGTTCTTGAAATTGCATGATATCCAATGGAAAAGGGCTCAATTAGCGCTAATTCTTTCGCTGATAACCCTTTTCCATCATAAATTCGTTCAATCGGCATTGTAATATATTCACAAAAACTGCCGTCCTTTTGTACTCCCATGGTCCGATTATTCATACAGGCATTTACTAACCCTCTTTTACAAGAATAGCATTCGTTACAATTAAAATATGGATTAGCCGTTACAATATCTCCCGGTTTTAAGCCCTTTTGGTTTAGCCCGATTGTAACAATTTCTGCCGAAAACTCATGCCCGGGAATACGGGGATATGTTGTAAATGGCTGATTCCCTGTAAAACTTGCGACATCAGCACCACAGATACCACAATACTTTATTTTAAGAAGCGCTTCCCCTTCTTTAATCTCCGGCATCGGCATTTCTGCCACTTTAATTTCATTTGGATTTGTAATTAATACAGTTTTCATATTAAATAAACTCCTTCCTCTATCTATGTACACGTCCCGAAACATCACCTTTTACCAACGCTTCAACTTCTTTTTTAGATACCAGATTAAAATCACCCGGTATTGTATGCTTTAGAGCTGAAGCCGCCACTGCAAATTCCAAGGCAGCATTCATATCGTCCGGATAATCAATTAATCCATTGATCAGACCTCCTGCAAATGCATCTCCCCCGCCTACGCGGTCTACAATTCTAATCATATATTTTCTTGAATGATAAAATTCTTTTCCATCATAGATACATGCCGACCAACCATTGTCTGAGGCTGAATAGCTTTCACGCAATGAACTTACCACATATTTAAAATTATATTTATCCATCATCTGCTTAAAGATTTCCTGATAACCATGTAATTCCAGTTCACCGCTTGTTACATCCGTATTGCCCGGTTTAAATCCTAAAACCTTTTCTGCATCTTCCTCGTTGCCGATGCAAATGTCCACATACTGCATTAAATTAGACATAATCTGCTGTGCCTTTTGTGATGACCACAGTTTCTTTCTATAGTTTAAATCTACAGATATTGTTAAGCCCTCCTCTTTTGCCGCTTTTAATGCAATTTCTGTCAGCAATGCCGCCCTGTCACTGATTGCCGGAGTGATTCCGGTAAAGTGAAACCAGTCTTTACCTTTAAATATTTTATTGAAATCAAAGTCACTGCTTAAAGCAGAAGCAATTGCCGAGTTTGCACGATCATAGACGACATTAGAGGCCCGCATGGAAGCACCGATTTCTAAAAAGTATATTCCAAGCCGTTCTCCTCCTTTCGCTATATATTTTGTGTCAACATTCATTTTGCGAAGAGCGGCAATCGCACATTCAGCAATCGGATTGTCAGGGACTTTTGTGATAAAGCTGCTTTCATGTCCATAGTTTGCAAGAGAAACCGCTACATTTGCTTCACCTCCTCCATAACATACATCAAAAGATTCTGCCTGTATAAATTTTTCGTACCCGGGTGCAGACAAACGGAGCATGATTTCACCTAATGTTACGATTTTAGCCATATGATTTTCCTTTCTATATTCATTTATTCAACCATATTTTTAATTCTATCCGGCATTTCAATATACTGAAATCCATAAAAGTCTTTTGCGTTTCCGCCTAAAAACATTGCTTTTTCAGGTTCTGACAATTTTTCAGATTTCACTATAAAATCTAAACTCATCAGATATGTAATTGCAGTCATTGTTCTTGGATAATCGCTGCCCCACATCAATTTATTCATACCGCATATCTGTGCGGCTTCTTTTATTGCGTCAACTGCCGATGGATATGGATAGAACTCTTCATGAAAAAGCCATGTAATTCCACCGCTTTCAATATAAACATTTTTATGTTTTGCAAGTGCAATTTGCTCCTGCCATTTTGGAATTGTTACCATGCCAAAATGTCCTATCGCAATTCTCAAATCAGGATACATACATATCATTTCTTCCATATCAGGCACTTGTGAATTACCATCTGCCAAATCAATTGAAATAAATTTATTTGTCTCTGATGCCAATGCAAATACATCCTTATGACGGCGCAAATCCTGAATCTGCAACCGTTGTGCGCAAACTTTAATTCCATCATAATCTTTTATATTATCTTCGTTTACTGTTTTCTCATCATATAAATAGCATATTTTGATTCTGTCCGGATATTTTTCTCTGCATTTTAGAAGATATGTATTTTGATTACCGTCAATATACTCTTGTGTTATTACACAGCCGGCTACGCCTGCATAATCCATATTTGCTATCAGTTTTTCTACCGTGTTTTTCCCGTCTGTCATGTATGGCGGCATCATTTGACGTATCTCTCCACCAAAATCACTGCGCCCTCCGCCAATACTCTTAACCGCTTTACCATTTACTATACCATGCTGCCTGTTCCATAAATGCAGATGCGCGTCAATAACCATATTTATGTTTTACCTCTCTTTACCTTATCAACTGCTGATACAAATTCTTCTGCTTTCCTGGTAACTGCTTCATAATCACCTGTTTTAGCACCGACTGTCAAATTACTTCCAGTACCAACTGCAACTGCTCCGGCATTTAACCAATCAGCTGCATTATCCACTTCTACTCCGCCGGTCGGCATAAATATCCCCTGTGGTAACGGCCCTTTAAAAGAACGAATAATAGACGGTCCAAATAAATTACCCGGAAATACTTTTATTACATCACATCCTAATTCCAATGCCTCAATCGCTTCTTTCACTGTCATTACACCCGGCATTACCGGAACCCTGTATCGGTTGCATAATTTCACAGTTTCACTATTTAATGCCGGAGATACTACATACTTTGCACCTGCCAGAATAACGGCTCTGGCTGTTTCCGGATCCAAAACAGTCCCTGCGCCAATTACTATATCTTTATCTTTATACTTCCTGGCTAATGCTTGTATGATATCCACTGCGCCGGGAACAGTCATTGTCACTTCAATAAAATGGATTCCGCCGGATATAATTGCTTCAATTGTTTTTTCACCCCGTTCCATACTCTCTGCTCGGACTACCGCTACAATACCTTCATTTTTTAACTTACCGATAATTTTCTCTTTCTCCATAAATCTATCTATTATACTAAGCGTATCCTTTCTGTAATGATTGATTTTCCGCTGTATTGTTACTTTTACTATTAACGAGATTATAGCCTATCGCTTGCTGTATTTACATACTTATTTTTAAGAATAACATGCACAAAATTAAGATGTTTTTCATGGATGTTCCTGCAATTATATTCAAAGAACCCCACAGCTCACTGCGGGGTTTTTGACCCTCACGGAATTTTATTTTAACACGTTTATTTTGACAGTTTTCTTTGCTCCGCTTGATGTTTTTACAGTGATTTTAGCTGTTCCTTTTTTTATTCCTGTTACAATTCCAGTCTTATTGTTTACCTTTGCAATCTTCTTATTATCAGAACTAAAATTTACTCTATCTGTTGTTTTTTTAGGTGATATGATTGTCTTTAGTTGTATTGTTTTACCAACTTTTACTTTATAGGATTTTGCTTGAAACTTAATACTCTTTGCTTTCACCGATTTTTTTACAACTACTACTTTAATCTTGGACATCATTTTACTGTTGCTAGTTGATGCCACCTTAATTATCGCATTTCCAGTTTTCTTAGCAGTTAATTTTCCATTAGAAACTTTCACAACAGATGGTTTTGATGAAGTCCATTTTACAGATTGTATTGCTGATGATGGTGTTATTTTTGCAGTAATTTTTAACGTCTTTCCTTTTACCATGTAAATGGTATTTTGGTTCGATGCAATGTCATTTTTAATAATAGATACTTTAGATACTTTTGATTTTACCGTTATCACACACTTAGCTGATTTACCGGAACCATCTTTTGCGTTCACCGTGATAGTCGCTTTTCCTGCTTTTAACGCTGTAACTGTCCCATTTTCATCTACTTTCGCATATTTCGAACTGCCGGATTGATAGGAAACGGTTTTGTCTGCATTAGAAGGAGTGATTGTTGGTACCAGCTTAAATTTATCGCCTGCTGTTAATGTTTTAGATGTGGCATTTAACTTAATATTGGTTACTTTAGGTTTTTGCGTTTCTTTTTCACTATCAAGTTTAATTGTTGACACGCTTACATTATCGACCAGAACATTTTTGCCTGCCGCATAATATTCTATTCGAAATACCCTGTCGTTACTTCCTGTATCTGACATTACTCTTGTTACGTCCCATTTAATAGGCTCTTCTGTACCTCTTTCCCAAACCTTCATATACATGGTATCTTTATATATCATAGTTTTGCAGGTATACCATATATCATCTTTGATTTCTTTCGTCACACCTGTTTCAGAATTCCCCTTTTCCTCTAATCTGACTGTTGTAGTGAATGCAGGCGTGATATTTGATGTATAATATTTATTTGTGCTTGTATTCCGAATGACATTATACAATCCCTCAGTACTATTGGCACCATCTATAAAGTTAAAATCAAATGTCGTAATATTATCACCGGTTTTCACGGTTGATTTTACTGCCGTATTGCTGCCACTACTGGATATTTGTAAAGACTTACCTGAATCTTGCGTCCGGGAGACTACTTGTGACAAATTGTTGGCGGTCCATTTAGAAGAATTTAAAACGCCTGTTTAATAACTTTCAAAATCATCTGAAAAAATTTCTGTTATTGTAAATTTATTGATTGTAACAGAGATATTCTTATTTGTCTGATTCCCATCATTCGTAGTTATATATACGGTTCCGGTAACAGCCCCTTCTGGCAGAATACATTCTACTTTTGTCTCTGTCCAAGTAATTATTTCAGAGGCATTTACCGTACCATTTTTACTTGTAAATGTTATATCACCTTCTTCTATACCTAAGCCGGAACCTGATATTGTTACGACAGAATTAGAAATATCGTATTCTGCTTTATAAACAGTCGGGTTATATAATGTACTTTCATCAAAATTCTCCTGTACTCCGGATTGATTTATTATTGTCTGCATTCTTGCAGACACAACTGAAATACCACTTTGATAAACATAATTGTTTAAAAGACTGCTGTCTCCTCTAAGGGCAATGCCATATGCTTTCAATATAACATTTTCTCTTACTAGAAATCCGTCGGAACATTCATCTAAATAAATTCCACAGGTCCCATAGTCTGCCCATGCCGGTAATGTGATATCATATATATAATTTTCGGCAATCTCTGAACCCGGTTGATTAGATAATGTATAAATCCCACCTGCGTCACATAGCACTTCTGTTACATTAGATATTTTATTTCTTAAAATACGATTATTTTTCATAGCACTACTTTGACTCGTCCATCCATAGCCCAGTGATATTCCGGTATACGGTGCATGTTTTATTGTATTATTCGCTATCATAATTCCTTCAGGATACCCTGCTGCAATTGATACGGAACCTTCATAGTCTGTTCCAATATTCGTAACATAGTTATTTAATATTTTTTCATTTACACATATTTCACGCGAATCATTCGGATTGTATGGTACATGATAATCTGTGTCCTCATCTACTACAAATTTTCCAACTGAAATTCCATTACCGGAAATATCCGTCACAGTATTATTAATGAATACATTATCATGGGTCCCCCAGTGAAAGTCAATTCCCGTTGCACCCATAAATCTGATTGTATTATTTTCAAACCGCAGATTATTTGCACACTCAATATAAATACCCGCTGCCGGTCGCGCCACCCCAATGTCATTTGTAGCAAACACTGCCTTTACGACATACTGTGATGCCTGACCTCCGACAAGACCGTTTTCACTTGGATATAACCAATTAGAATGAGCAAAGGTCAAGCCGCTAAACTGAATATTATGTACTGGATTATCCAATGTACCGCTTATTTTCACAAGTGTTTCCACAGCGGGAGCAATCACTTCCGCTTCATTTAAATCCATGTTTTGAGGTGCTTTATAATATAAAGTATTTGTCTGTCTGTCTAAATACCATTCATTATCTTCATTTATTAATTCATATGCATTTTCAATATAATATATAAAATTTCTGGTACTCATATGGCTATAACCATCAATATTGGGATGAGGACGGTTGAATACCATTAAAGCCTCCTCATCCTGCACTTTAATATTTACTTGATTTCCCTCAGTAGATACAGATTTTACACGGAGAATATTTTCTACCCATGCTGTCAAAACATGTAGTTCAATATCCTGCAAATTATTCCACGATGTATTAAATTCCGCTGTACTTACAAATATTGTCCCATCTGCTGCCTGGGCCTGTGCTGCCGTACTACTGTTATTTAATGCTTCCGGTATTTCATTTCCGTTACTGTCAATCCTGTTCGCACCTATTATTCTGTCTGTATATGTGCCTGCCAGACCATTCCTGGCACGGATTGCTTTTTGATTGTCTACATACAACTGTCTGAAATTGAATCCATCCGGAACAACTGCTTTATAGATATTTTGACTGCCATCATGCAGCATCCATCCTGTAATTTTTGTACCGCCGCTAATTACTGGCGCAGCATCACCATATGACTCATAATGAATATTATAACCATTTGTACCAGAATCTTCACTTGTTAATTCCAGGGAATCTTCTATGTAGTAAGTACCCTCCATAATAAATACAACAATATCTCCTGTCATATTTGAGTTGATTTCTCTAACAGCATCTCTCGCTCTTTCAAGTGTTGCAAATGGCGTTTGCATAGAACCATTATTACTATCATTTCCATCCACGGAAACATAAAAACTTTGCTGCACGTTTACTCCTTCCTGTGCTGATATCTGCTTTGTTAATGCCATCGTTGGTAATAAAGTTAAAATTAATGCTAACATTAACATAATGCTTACAAACTTTTTCATAAGACTCCTTTCTGCCTGCTTTAACAGGTATCAAAACTTAACAATGTGTAAATTTTTGATTTACTTCTTTAGAAAATAATGTTACTATATTTCTATAGTAAATTATACTAATGCGATTACCAAGTATAGATTTTTGATAAAAGAGGTGATTTTTTGATGTCTTATGATTTTGGTACATATGGATTTACATTTTTAAAGGATATAGAACATCCTGTTATTCAATTAACAGGAATTGGAATTGAGAAACGTACTTCTATGGATTATTATTATGATAATTATGACAGGGATATTGACAGTTTTTTATTTCAATACACATTAAAAGGTGCCGGAGTCTTAGAAATTGATGATAAAAAATATGTCCTTAAAGAAGGACATGGATTTTTTATTAAAATTCCAAGCAATACTAAGTACTACTTTTCTGAAGATAATAATATAAAGGAATGGGAATATATTTTTTTCCTTTACAGAAGTGAATTTACTGAAGAATACTATCGGAAAGTCATAAATGAATCAGGAAACATATTCAGCTTACCGTTAGATTCTTTAGCAATCCAAAATCTATTTGATATGTACAGACAAGTATGCGAAGGCAGAGTTACCAGCTTTTTGTCTGCCAATGCTCTGGCATTTGAATTTCTTAGTAAATTATGCATAAGCGTAACTGAGAATACCTCCGATTATACTTCACGCAGTAAGGAAGTGATACAAATTATAGAGAATGACTTCTCTACATTACAAGGTATTTCACATATAGCAGGCAGGTTAAGTATAAGCCAATGCCATCTGACACGAGAGTTTAAAAAAGATGTGGGAATCTCCCCACTTGAATATTTAACAAACATCCGAATCAGACATTCTATTCACTTACTATATAATACTGAACTTTCTGTTAATGAAATTGCATTGTTATGCGGTTTTTCCTGTGGTAATTATTTCAGCAAAGTATTCCAGAAACAAATGTATATATCTCCGGCTAATTATCGTAAAAACTTACGTTTAGAATTGGTAAGCCCTACATTGATATAATCTGCTATTTAACATCATCCTTGCATATTGATATACCGGTCGTTCCACAGTACCGCTGTTTTTAAAGGAGCTGATTTAGAAAAAATCATATCCGTATATGCGGATAAAGGATTTTTTGTAAATCGGTCTTTTTCTATTAGTTCTACGATTTCATCATAATTACTCTGTGCTAATATTTTTATTGCTTCTTCCATATGATTCTGTCTAAAATTAATTGAAGCTAAAATTAAGTGATTTTGAAACCCAAAAGGCATCGAATCAAACGTAATTTGGGGTCCTAATGAAAAACTGTTATAAACCCCGTTACATCCCAGTACCCCATATTGAAATGCAATTTTATGCTCTGTTTCCGTTCCGCTGACACCAATAAATGCGGTTGCTTTCCCGTCTAATTTATTTATGATTGCCTGAGCCAGTTCATTGTCTGATGAAAAATCACTTTTTATATATTCTGCTTTTGCCTTCCTCTTTGCAAATATAACTTTTTTGCTATTTTCTTCACTTCTGGCCACAAACAGAACCACAGCATCCGGGTATTTTTTTCGAATTAACTCCCCGATAAACATACCTGTTGTTCCTAATCCGAAAATAACCACCCGGTTGAATATATTATTTTTGGCATATCTTCTGGCAATGGTTTCATTACATTTATGCTTTGCCATTTCGATTCTAAAATTATGCGCTTCACCTAAATCTTCCATGCGTTCTAATTGAAATATCATACAGCTGTAAGGGTCTGCAAATACCATCTTTTTAGCAAATGACAACGCCAGTTTTCCGTCTTTAACATAACCATTGGGAATTGGCAGCAGCATATCGGGGTGATAATAATTCATATCAGAAAATAGACCATCGGCACCGTCACAGCCATATTCAAAATAAGTTTCATCTTCTGAATATCTGGTTGGATCATAACTGTCACCGCCACGGATTAATACAATGGCAAAACGATTTTCAGATGGAATATATACAACACCCTCATGTCCATTAATCAGCCGCTTTTCACCCTTGGGAAATTTATCAGTCAATTCTCCTTTTTTTCCCATGTTCATCAATTCAAAATCCGTACCACAAAAACCGGCTATTACCGTTTCTGCTAAAATCCCATTCTTTTCCTGCTCACCCCGAAGCTTTTTTCGTGGTATATTATTTATCTCAATATCACCATATACAATAGGATATTCTTCATTATCTTGCAGATAGGTTCCTTTTACTTTCATGCTTACACCTTTTTCCCAAATACCGATTTATTTTAAATTAATTTTTAATGTAATTGGTCCACTTAAGATATTTGTATCTGGAATCCATACATTCACTTTATCATTTTCTACATTCCATTTCACTTCTTTTCCGTTACATAAAAGCTGAATATTTTTAATTTCATCCACATTTTCAAATAGACTAGCTATTTTTATCTGATCATCCACAGGAGTATCCATGATGATTGCATAAATTGCTTTTCCATCCTTGCTTGTTGTAAATCTGATATCTTCACAGCTATAATTAAAGTCATCGCAAAAAGCACCTTCTGCTTTTTTAGAATTTGGCCCCTCTCCATAAATTTCCCATGGTCTTGTTTTATAAATGGCCTCTCCATTTACTTCTAGCCATTTGCCTATTTCCAGTAAAACAGTTTCTGCCTCTTTCGGTATCGTGCCATCTGCTTTTGGTCCTATATTTAATAGCAGATTTCCATTTTTACTTACAATATCAATCAATGCATTTAACATTTCTTTTGCACTTCGGTACACTTCGTTTTTAATATATCCCCATGACTTTGCACCAATTGATGTACAGGTCTGCCATGCTTCTTTTCTGATATCCGCCAATGAACCTCGTTCAACTTCTAATACTGCTTCCCCATCTTCAAATGCCTCATATTTATAATTACAGATGACTCCTTCATTTCCTTCCCATTGCTGTGCCATATTATAATATTCTGAAAGCATTTTTCTTTTTACATCCATGTATTCTTCATTTTTCAAATCAAAATCATAATAAATCAGTTCCGGTTCATATTTTTCAATAATCTCCATAGATATCTTATACCATTTTTCAACATGTTCCTCTACTGTGTTATATGCACCATACAACTCATTATATTTTTCATTATATATGTCGGTTCCTTTACCATCTTCTTTATCAAAAAACCATTTATTTTCTGCAAAGTGGTTAGAAATTCCATAATGCATCTTTTTTGCTTTTACTGCTTTTTGCAATAAGCCTGCATAATCAACACCACAAGATCTCACAGAGTTAAATGTTTTTTGTATATCTGAATGGTATAATGCAAATGAATCATGATGAATTCCAACCGGCATCACATATTTAGCTCCGGCTTTTTCAAACAAATCTACCCATTTTTCTGCCATATTGTTATCTTGAAATTTTTTTAAACCTTCACAAAATTCTGTTATAAAATCTTTGTATCCTACTTTTTCTATACCTCCATATGTATTTTTATGATAGGCATTAATGTCATCCCCGCCCCAGCTTTTACTATCTTTTTTATACATCCAATGTCCATACCATTCGTCCCCGAATGCAGGTACTGCATAGATACCATAATGAATAAAGATTCCAAACTTGGCATCCCGGAACCATTCCGGTATCTGGTATTGTTTTAATGACTCTGCATTTGCTTCAAATTCTATTTGCTTTTTCATTGCTCCTCCAATCTACATATGCTTTTTGTATATATCAAGCATTATAATCTATTATTTATTTATATTACATATTTATATTTAAGAATAATATGTAAATAATTAAGATATATTTATACTTTTAACCAGACTAATACAGGCCTCTCCGATCAAGCCTGATTTTATGCTCCCCTGGTATCTTGTAGGAATCGTTTCATAGTGATTTGACAATGTATTATGTAGCTCTATCCATATTAAATTATTACCTTTTATTACATAATTTGTAATGTCCGCTTTCCACGGAGGCGCTACTCTAGTAGCAACATAAATGTCGTTTATGTCCAGTTTATTGTAGCCAATCCAAAAGTGTTGATTATCTCATGGATGTTAGCAATATTTAAGGCAATTTGTTATTGATCGCTAACCTAGATTCAATGCAGAAATGCCGTCAGCCACAGACTGACGGCACCCAAGACAACTTACTTTGGTGATGATATCGTTATAATACTTAGTTCCTCAAATCCCTCCATCTTTTCCCTGTTTTCTTTTTCCACCTCATACCCATATCCAAATTCTTCTACAATCTCTATTGGAATATATGGTGTATTCCACTGCATTATCTGCATTGGTAATACTATTTCATCCTTTATGCCTCCTTCTTCCCATTCACATTCAGGCTCATCCGGATCCAAAAAATTTAAAACCTCATATTCTAATGACTTCTTCTTTCCATTCACAAGCATCTCATCTTCTTCAGCCTTCATCACAATTGTTTTTCCGTTTAACTGCATTGTGATCTCTTTTTTTGCCTTATCAAAACTATATGTGCCTCCTAAACTTTCTATCAAGTTCTTTGCATTTACATACCTTTGCGTCTTGTGATAACTTATTGGGGTGTCGAATTTTATTTGCTCACCATCATACATCACTTTAAAAGATTCACTCACAAAGACACCCCATCTATCCTTAGCTTTCTCACACATTTTTTTGAATGGGGTAAAATCTAATATGAAATTATTTTCCATACGGATTTTTTTAATAAATGGCGGCTTAATATTCTCAAATGCCGATATATCCTCTATTTTATTATTCCGTAAAATTAATTCTTTTGCCCCGTTCAATAAGTCATAATCTGCCAGCGGTGAGATATCCTTTACGTCTGAATCCGTAATGACAATTTCCTCGAAGTGACTCTTGGTCTTTGCAATCGCACTTATATCTGTAACTTCTGTGCCAATCAATTGAATACTTTTAAGTTGATGCAGATAAGCAACCGCACTAATATCACTCACTTGCACATATTCTAAACCAAGGCTTTCAAGTTGTGGTGTGTATTCTAACACACTGATATCACTCACTGGCACATCAAACAAATACAATTCTTTTAGTTCTGGTGTATACTTTAGCACACTGATATCATTTACTGGCGCATAAGACAAACTCAATTCTTTAAGTTTTGGTGTGTATTCTAACACACTGATGTCGCTTGCTTCCACACCTCCCAACCACAAGCTTTCAAGTTCTGGTGTATACTTTAACACATTGATATCGCTCACTTGTACATTATTCAAACTCAAATCTTTAAGTTTTGGTGTATGCTCCAGTACACTGATATTTCTCACTGGCATGCTTCTTAAATATAATTCTTTTAGTTCTGATGTGTACTCTAATACATTGATACTGTTTATTGATATATCAGCCAGTTTCAAAGTTTCCAATTTAGGTGTGTATTTTAATCCGCTGATATCTGTTGTTTCATTCCCATTCAACTCTAAGCTTCTTAAACTGGGACAATACTCAAGAAAATTTAAATTCTTTACTTCTTCACCGAAAGAAAAACTTAATTCTTCTATCTTACTCATATCTTCCGCAAATACCTCATCTTTTCCTAATATAGACTTGATTTTCTCCTCGACCACTTTGCTTTGGAATACGATTTTTTCACCTTGTGTTGTAGCATCACTATCCGGTACAGATTCCTTTGTCTGGCAGCCCGTCCCTAATATGCAGATTATCAATAACATTGCCATACTTATTTTTTTCATATTCATCACTCCTTCTTCTATTTTAAGCAACATTACTTACTTTTACCAGATACATCTATACTGCTTTCGACTTTTTTCATTTTTCTTAAGCAGAACTATCATCCTTATTTTCTTCATATTCAATTCTTAAGCTACCTGGAAAAGTAAGTGTACCGACTTGTAATTCCTTTGATCTCATTCAAATATCTTCTTGTAGCGTTTAGAGTATTATAATATCGATTAGGATTCTGAACCCACTTCCCATTTAGATATGACCATCTAATGTCATCTTCACTGCAACACACAGCATTAATACAATCATACTTTTTAACATTCTTTTGTTTTTTCTTAAACATCTACTCATCATTTAATTTCCACCTTAGTAAATATGTATCGTATTGATAGAAGCTTCCCTTAGAAATGCATTACACCCACTAATTTCCACTACTCTTATAGATTATTATAATCAATACTCTTTTAAAATCAATAAAAATTAAGTTCGTATAAATAAAGCATTCCAATTGTATTTGCTATGCTTAGTATCAAAAAGGTCGATGCCTTTGTACAAAGGGGAGAAAATGATTTTACCATTGGTGAAATACAATATTTAGTATCATCTATGAAAAGTAAAAACACCTGTCACTTTTAGGTATTTTCCTCTCATTCGATTTCTTATCCATCTGCCGACTTTAATCATTAACCTTTCATGACCAGTTCTGCTTGGGCTCCATTCAATCTCAGTTAATGTTGTCTCCAACATTCTCTTTATCAACTACAATATGTTCCACAACGTCAAATCCAATCTGACTTAACCAGTCTAGCTGCCGGGCAATCGAATTGTCAAACTCTGTCCCATCTGCTGTGATCAGTGCAAATGCATAAAAATTCACATTCCTGCCGGCCGTAATTTCATTATTTAGCTGGTGTACAGAGCCTGCACATAAGTTTCTGGGGTTCTTATATTTTCCCTCCACTTCTTGTATACTGTCATTGATTTTTTCAAAATCAGAATATTTTATAGTTGCCTCCCCTCGCAAAACAAGCCGACCTTTATAATTGATGTTGAATGGAACGTTTAACATCAACCGGGTCAAGGCTGAACTTGACCCGGTTGATGTTACGTTAAATAAATATTCCCGCCAATCCAACTATAATAGGCATTGTAATAATAGATAATACCGTAGATAGTGCTACAAGACTCACCGATAGCTCTACATCCTGTCCAAACTTTTCTGTAAACATTGTATTCGCGGCAGCCACAGGTGCACTAGCCGAAATAACACAAGATATCAATATCGTTCCTTTTAATCCAAACATCACCATAGTAACTAGAGCAATCATAGGTGATATCACTAATCGGAGAAATAATGTTATATATAAATTCTTGTCCTTTAACCGTTCCAACAATTTGGCCTTCGCTAAATAATATCCAATTACAATCATTGGTAAAGGTGTGTTCAACTCGGCTAAATACTCCATTGGTGTATCAATAATATCCGGCAGATGGATTTGGGCAAAAAATATAATAGCACCAATCAATACGCCAATTATCCCTGGATTTAAGATTATTTTCTTTATATCAATATGCCTGTCTCCACTCATAGAGATCAGACCATAGGTCCATAGAAAAATATTAAATACTCCAATATATCCTGCCGCATAAAACACACCTTCACTTCCTAAAAGTGCTACTTGAAGCGGAATCGACATAAATGCACAGTTTGAAAATACCACTCCATTGTGAAGGACTCTTCTTCTCGCTTCTATTTTATCTCTTACGAAAAGATTAGCTAATAGAATATTTAAAATATGGACAAAAACAGCTACAATCACCGCAATCATCAGTCCTTTTGCAGAATTAACGTCATATTCCCTATGAAAAGAATTTACGATGACACATGGTGTTACAATATATAATATCAGATTGATAATTCCTTTAATGGACTCTTTATTTAAAAATTTTACCTTTGCACAGAAAAATCCCACTCCTATTAAAATAAATAATATTATTACCTGCTGTCCAACTGTTAACACACTTTCAATCATACGCATATTACACTTCCTATTAAATATATTCTGATGTAGTATACTACGCTTAATTATTTATTTCAAGTTGTTAATTTTCTACACAGATTTTCTATTTTTTTATTTTATTGATACTTACTCTGAAAAATCGCCGGAATAACTTATCTGCATTAAATGGAATTAATGGTGCAATATAACTTGTTCCTAATATTGTTTTATTGCAAGCTATGGATAATAATAGAATAACAAACCCTGCAATAAATCCATATAAATTAAACACTCGTGTTAATATCAGGGTCAGAACTCTGACAAATTTTAAAGCATAGCCCAGTTCATAACTTTCCTGCGTAAATGTCGAGATTGCTACAACAGCCATATATAACATAATCTCAGCATTAAACCATCCTGACTGTACTGCAAAATCACCAATTACTAAAGCTGCGATTAAGCTAAGTGGTGTATTTAACATACTTGGTGTATTTATTGCTGCGAGTTTAAGTCCGTCAATTGCCAATTCAAGCATTAATAATTGCAGCAGAATCGGCACATGAACCGCATCTTTTAAAATAATAAATTCTAACCATGACGGCAGCCATTCTTGATTTTGTACACATAAAATATATGCCGGTGTTAAAAAAATTGATACTAGCGTAACTGTTGTTCTTGCAGCTCTTAAATATGTTCCAACAACGGGAGAAAAATAATAATCATCTGCTTCTTCAGTTAAATCAAATATCGTTGTAGGAACTATCATTGCAGCAGGCGAGTTGTCTACTAAAACAATTACACTTCCCTCCAAAATGGACGCCGAAACCGCATCCGGTCTTTCTGTATATTTGAATTTAGGAAATGGATTAAACCATTTTCGTTTATATAAACACTCAGCCAAACTTTCTTGATTCATAGTCAATGAATCCACGTCAATATTCTTAATTTTAGCAACCATGCCATCTAACACTTTTCGATCTACCCTGTCATTCATATAGCAGACACATACATCCGTTTTGGAAACCCTTCCCACAGTATATGTTTCAAAAGATAGCTCTGTACTGCGGATTCTTCTTCTAATCAATGCTACATTGCTCACCAGTGTCTCTACAAATCCGTCTCTGGAGCCGCGCAATACTTTGTACTTTTCTGGCTCTTCAACACTTCTTGCCGGATATTGTCTACAGTCCAGAATTAATACTTGATCATAACCTTCCACTATTAGACAAATCTCACCCGAAAGAATACTTTTAATAATACTTTCACTATCATTCGACAGTGTGATACCTATATATGGCAGTGCACTTTTAGACATTTCTTCTGCTGTTCCAGGTAAGTTTAAAGCTGTAAGGTTATATAAATACTCTTGAATCCTCTCTAAGAGATCCTCCTTGATAAAAGCACCAATACAATACAGACAGCCTCTTCTGCCGCCGACTCTAATAGGTCTATATAAAATATCAAAGTTTTTATCCAGTCTTAAAGCTTCATTTGCTTCTTTTAT
>Ga0153924_1000557_pt1 | contig 23013 bp, 27 predicted proteins | sample TSNJ008MetaG_FD_104709 | JGI IMG/M metagenome (GOLD analysis project Ga0153924, IMG submission 104709) | Attine ant fungus gardens microbial communities from New Jersey, USA - TSNJ008 MetaG | ecosystem: Host-associated > Fungi > Mycelium > Unclassified | place: USA: New Jersey, Wharton State...
CAAGCCCCGTCAATGACAAGACCTATGGGCACCTCAAGCAACCCACTTCGCTTCTGAGATGTGCAGGCAAGATATTGCATCTTTTGACTGGACTTGGCAAGTCCCATACATTGAGTCTTGGGGCTTACATTCCCTTGTTGACTGTATCAGCTTAGAATACTAATCTGTCTTGCTTGGTCTGCTGTTCAATCTGAGCAATGATTTTTGAAGACTGTGTATGAGTCGATAAGGTTTAATGAGGCCACCGACTTATAAGAAAACCGTGGTGGGGCTTCATGTTGACCAATGATGCCATTCAATCATCCGGCTCGCCAAAATGCTTTGCTTATCAATGTCGATTTCTCTTTGTCCTGGGTGATCAAGAAAGATAAGGAGTGCTTCAGAGTGACCAAGTGTGATCACGGTGTCTGTCAAACTGGATGACATCAGCAAGATCAACCTTGCATCTTTATAGCCTAGGTGATCCTAGTGACTCTGCTAACATTACCTGCTAGACTATTTGGACTAAATTATAGCTGAGGAAGAAGCTTAATAGTCTATTCTGCTCAGTTCTGCCAAAGAGCGATCATACAGATACTTAGTCTAGGCAACAGAATAGAGACAGTGCAAATGATCAGAGGAACAGCGGGGGAAACAAGATAAAAGCAAAACCACAAAAGCTAGCTACTGTTAATGTTGCCTAGAATGAGTAAGATTTTGATTCTGATACCAACTATAAGGAGTGTCCTACTACTACTGGTACTTTAAGGTATTACATGAGGTAGGAGTGGCACAAGAATAAGGGGTATCTACCCTGGGGTTACCCTTGATGAGCCCTAGTTCTACATTACTCAATTATCCATAGACTATGAGGAGGAACTCATGTATTCTGCTAGGTAAGTGTTCCAGAAGTGAGGATGATGTCAAAAAAGTGACTAAAGTGTAACAAAACACTTGTTCAATAATAATTGTATAAATAACTATTCAGTACTGTTTTTCTGGGAACCAAGTCTTCAGACTCACCAAGTTGTTGTCAGAACAGTTACTTATTTTATTGCTGCTTTGAGAGCTTTCCCCTCCCCCAGTAGCAGCATGTGGTATATGGGTGAGCAGGAACCAAAATTTCATCAAAGCATGCAGAAAATCTAAGGTTCCTGATTCTTCGAAATTCTGAGCATTATGGTCAATCTATTATTCAAACAGTTCACCAGCAATAGGAAAAACACAAATCAGTAACCGGATATTTCATGTTAAAAGGTCTTGTACAATAAACATTTTGGAATAACTGGGTGTATTGTATCAAGTACTATAGGTCATAGTAGGAATATCATTATATGTTGTGGGAATGGAACGACGTTATCGGATTATCGGAAGTATGGATCACGGACCTTGCTATCAACGGAAAATCTAGCGCCAATTGCCGACTGTGTAACTATGGCTTCTCGGCGCGTGGAAGCCATATCAGCCCCACATAGGACGGTTAAGGATAAAGTAGTCGGGAGTCCAAGGTCGTTTCATCGACGCGGCTGGGGTAAGACTTTCTGCTGGCGCTGTCGAATCTGACGAGCCTGGGTTGCTACCTTCCAAGCTGTAGTTATTATCTCTATGATCCTCTGGTTTTTCAGCCCAAGAAAGTAGCTATTATCCCGAAATCCTGCGAGGTACATATGATAACGTTCGAAATCTCGCTCGGGGAACTTGGCAAATATCTCCGCCATGGCTGGTGCAGCTGGAAATTCGGCAATGACTGTACCTGGTAAAAGACGGTAGGGGAGAGATTCAATGTCCATTTCCAGTCCTAGCCCAAAGAGGAGCACCAAAGGCAACGACATTAAGTGAGGAACCGATATGGGATATACGGGAAGTGAGAGTTTCAAGACGGGAGCATTCAAGTAGGGTATCTTGACAGGTACGTCCGGTTCGTCAGCGTCGGGATTATAATTCTCATGCGGATCATCCTCTTTGGGCCAAGGAAGGTCAGGGGAGAAGCCCTTCCTGTAGAGGTCTCTGCATACGGGAAGCATCAAGACTGGAGAATTGGGAGAGTTTGATTGCCTCACGGCCAGATAGTGAGTTGCGTAAAGAGTGCCATTGACAGTGGTGAGTTGCATCTCGAATCGTTCTTCGATCGGGCCTATGTGATAGCCAACTTTGACAGTGTTGAAGTAACGAAATAAAGCACTAGAAAAAAATTCAATCCAAAGCTGACTCTCGGATGTTACAGAACGTACTCTATTGGGTCTAAGTTGCTGAGAAACCCGGGCATATTTTATGGGGGTTATGAGACTTGTTTTTAGCAGACCAATGAAAGGCAGAAAACAGGGTGGAAGTGGTGCAAAGAAGGTGAGTGGTAAAAATGTGCATATATAGCGACGGGACAGACTAATTAGAACCAATCCAGTGGAGCCGGGTTGACAAGGTCGTGTGATTTATATGTTTTTCTTCATGCCACAAGGCACCTGAGTATTGATCATCCGATGTCTTAGATCAGATCTAAAGTTGAGGCCACCTGGAATAGCATTTGTAAACTCTGCCTACTGTCATGGATGTGCAAATGTGTTGAAGAAGCGGGTTGTCATGAGGCCAGTACTGATTCGCCCAAAACCTCACACGCGTCGTCCAACTCCCTGTCATCTGCGGATCTATTCTTTACTAAAGACATATCTGAGCTCAGTACCCGACGACACGACGTGGTTTTCCCCGGATTTTTGGCAGCATCCAGTATGAAGGTTGCTGATCCTAGCACGATCCCCGGCTGTTGCAACAACTAATGACGTGTCATCTTCTATGCCGTTGAGTATCACTCGATGCGGCATTTCTTTGTCCCTTCCGCCTTGGGAAGATCTCTTTTCGTCAACTCTTGCCCACAATCATAGGTGACCATCCGATCTTGATATGCTTCTGAAGATTATCTTAGACAGCCACTACTCTGATCGGTTCCTGCTGTGACTCAAAAGTTTGATATCATCGTGTTATCCGCCACTAGATGAATGTCGAGTTTTCGGTTGAACGGCATGTATTGCTCATCGAGACCGGCCCACACCCTGATTGTCAGGGATCTTGTTGCTGCGTATACATAGATCGCTCACATCGGATCTCCTCCCTACAGAGGCGATAGCATGTGTTAACCGCCACAAGATGCTTACCTTCGGTTTTATTTGTAATAGCAGCGCTTAGCCCGAAGCACGGGTGTATTCTTCAGCAAGTGATGTACCTTCCTGCTTTGTACAAGTTACTCAAGGATGTGATGGGGAGAGCTATGAGGTCTGCACAACAGATTTCTCCGTTTTCGAGCATTTCTGCAATAGTATCTGAAGCATTCCCTGCATCTGCAGGAAGGGTGATATTACAAGAGTGTATATCCAAACAGCATGTGTGACCAATTGTTATTATCCTTCTGTAATACTATTAATCTCCCCCATGATTTCGGGCATATGATTGGAAACAGGCTTGCTGTCAAATGATTGTGGTTTTCCGTAATGTTTTGAAATTCACCTTCAGATACGATCACGCGCGGTTTCGTTGACTTCAACATCATCAACTGTAATGGAAAGTGGCGAGTCATTCACTTGGGCCTCAGGCCTCGCTATCAGGGAAAGCATGCATCTTGAGTTGAGTCGAGTGGCACTGAGGATATACATCGATTAATAGGACGGGATGGACGACCAGACTCCGATGATATGAGAGCATGATAGTGTTTTTGTGGTACCTTGGATATTCTTCGGTAGCGACCTTGCGGACAGGACCATTTCAATTAATTTTGTTCATGTCACCTTTTGAGTGTATATAGCACACCGTTCTCGTACGCCAGCATGCTTTATGAGAACTAGTTATGATAAGCGCAGACGTATCCTCTGTTAAAACCTTCAGAAGATATGTGACTGTCGAAGATTCCGATACCTACATCAGGTCATCCAGTAAACGCTCGAGATCGCCACCATCCACGCAGCCAGGTGTTAAACCCTCACCTTCCCTTTTCAATTGGCAAACCCCAGACCCCAGCAAGAAGCTCTGCTGAACTTCTTAGGCAAAGCTACGCACTCACTGATGGCGCGTCCAGTACCTCGTTGGAAAATGCCGACTTAGAAATGAATCCTCCGGCTTTTCCCTGGATGCCTCCTATTTTGGTAGTCAGGCTGCTGAGACGGATGGTATACAGCAGTAGGGCCAATGAGACTTCACTTATGACGACGACGGAAGCCGACTCCCGGAAGTACATGGAGGACAATGAACAGGATTTATTGGATCATGTTCTGTGGCTGTTCTGAGTCCGCATAAACAAATCTCCGGTCCGTGGGATCATGCATCCGCCGATCGTGTTCTATTAAAAGACAGTCCGGCTATTCGTATGTTCACCGGTCTTGCGCATGAACTGTTAATCCAAGCTTTTCCCTTTGCATTCCTTCCCATTTCATTGAACTGTGAGCGTTCAATATCGCTGTTTGTATCTCTGCACTGTCTGAGTCACTGATTCGTGCATAATTCTGTGCAGTAGTCCGATCTTTCTGCTGCGTATGAAAGTCAGTAATACCTATTTTATACGCAGAGAGAGTAATCAGCTTCTACATCTCATGTAACGTGTCCAGTCGGGAAGATTCCAGCACGCTGTTGAGTTCAGATATCACAACGATTACCAATACTCCTAGATTCTTCTTCCACTGGGATCTATGTTTCATGTAGTCTACCATGGCTTTCTAACAGCTATATTATCAAAACTGACGGAAGCGCTCATCTTGGTGCAGCACCTTGAGGTTGAATGAATGAACAGATTCCGAATAGTTCCGAAGCTGATCTTTCGGCGATTCGGATCACAGGTACATTGTCTCGTGTTTTTGGGAGTCATTGGAATGACCAATGACTGGCATTTCCAGCGATTGAGAGCAATAATGTTGCTGATTAGAAGTTGGACATTTGGTCAAGTTCTCTAAAAACAGCTCCCGCCCGGCGTTTTCCCCGCGAAATCGGATCACTTCATTACTTTCATGTACACCTACCCATCCGGAATATGATGACCTGTTAATCTCTCCAGCTCCGCCGAGGGATACAACATATCGGTGGTCAGGCCAATCTGTACAGTCTCTTCTGAATGACTCACGCTCTCATCATCCTTCAAAGTATGTCATCGTCCTTCCTATTTTAGGTTCGACTAACCTAATTTTTTCTTCACGACGACATCCATTGAACATAATTCTAGAAGTGTGATCTGCATACATTCTTTGAGACAAAAGTCTAGTGGGCCTGATGCCCTAGCGAATCTCACTTTGCTTGATTCTCTTGTATGACCTCGTCACATTTCCATCTCAATTTCCGATTGAGTTTACACGCAGAACTGACCTCACATCTGGAAAAAGATCGGAGTTCAGATTTCCGACTCCATTGACCATAAACCTGTTTGAAGTTTAGTATCATCAACATACATCAAGTAGCTATACACTGAGTCTAGAATTAATCGTTAGAACCATCCCCTAAGCCCTCTATCCGATGCTATCTGAGTTTTTGAAGCTAAAAGGTGAGCAAGACACGTCGCTAAGTCCCTTGAGAAGGATTATGACTCATTGACTCCTCGCCTCAGATGACCAGAACAGGAAAGAAGGGTCAACTGCGATGCGGCCTCATAACTCGTGTGGATATGTGCATGCTTGGGTCGAATGAAACGCCTTAACTATTATATCAACGATGAAGATGCTGCATCTTTCCCTCTCTGTTTGAAGAAGGTTGTGCCTCTTAGCCAATGACTTTTCCAGGTCGATCGACATGAGAACGGTTTACATTCAAAATGTTCAGGATCGTTTATTGTTCTTTAATTGTTACTTGTTACTGCACGCAACGTAAACCTGCAGAAAATGTACCCTAACCGAGAATCATTTCGAACGGTATCTCAGGAGTTAAATATGGCCCATTGGTGAAGACCGCGGTGTCATGTATACATATACCATACCTGTTTTTTTTGACTCTGAAAATGTCTAGGATGATGAGATCCAAGTTTAACCAGGATCTCCTAGAGAAAGGTCTGGTCTTCGATCCCAACCTCAAGAGAACTCCAGGCCAATTTCTCGATTTTCGACGTGGCCTGACCATCTGTTGTGCTAATTCTTTCGGAATCTCCGAGGTTTCTACGAAACCATCTGGAAGTTGCTTGAAGGACTATTCACAGTGGGTTCTCTAATTTTAATTAATAGTAGGTAGCATGATGTATGGAGCACAGAAGAATGCAGAAACAGACGTGGACAGTGTTTATGATCAAGGAACACAATAGCTTAGCCCCGTGTCTTGCGGACAGGTACACCAAGCGCGATCCAAGTATTTTGCTCCGTTGGGCAATCATGCAACCATGGATCATGTCGCTGCTCAGAAAACAAGATTAATAGGTGGGTGATGCATAATGGCCCTCTAGTAGAAGAGTCGCTGGCAAGTCAAAAAATGAAGGACAAGGTCTAGACTCCCGTGTCAGTTCCTGTTGGAATCGACAGGCACTCTACTACATGTCAGCATTACTTTATATATCTCTATCACTACACTTACACTATAAATGCAAGTATTCTACTCTCTGATTCGGTGGACATAACTCGTTGTCAATCTACTTTCCTCAAATGTTTCAACGATATTGACACATAAATGCGAGAAAATCTATTCTTTCCTCCCGCAAATATGTGTTGGAATATCGAGCACTACACTAAAAATAGGTAACGTTTCATCTCTTAGTTACCAGACGTTTCGGGTTAGTATGAGTAGCGCATTGACCTTTGTATCATCTATCCATCTGTACTCTCCCCCTTCGATAACAACATAATCCGTACTTCCGCGTCTTGGTACTAGCTTGCTTGTTGCGGAACGGAAACGCCGAACCAAAAAAAGTTATCCACGTGACATCAATACCATCTACAAGCATGACGTCACTATGATAAATCTGAGATCCATATCTTCCAAACATCAAAGCACCTTGGACAAGTTGCAAATCAGCTCCTACGGACTAATGATATCATATCATCTCTAGAGCTGTGCGCTGATCCTGCTCCTGTTCAAGAGCCTTCAGAAGCTTCCTCCCGAAAGGAAGACACGTGTCGCGTACATAATGACTCGTCAGGTCCTTGCCAGGCTCGTGGTTTCCTTTGTCCTGGTGGTGTACCTGATGACCCGATCCTCAGCTGGTTGCTAGCAACCTACGTACTTGGAGCTTTGTCTCTTATGGGGTATTTCGCCGCACCGTGCCGAGGCACCGACAACGGCGCCATTCTTTACGAAAGAACCACAATTCAAAACGACCCACTCAAGGACCAGTTGAAGCCTAACAACCATACAGGTGGCTCAAAGACAATCAGTCTTCTTTCTAAAAAAAATCCCATGGGCAGTCGGGCCCTCCCTCCCACCAGAGTAGTAATTAAATCAGAAGCATAATTCCCGTAGGAACAGAGTCAACAAAACCAAAGTTCTTTATCTAGCTTCTTATCTTCTTGTCTTCAAAAGACTCTATCCTCAAGCCCGCATAATCAAGCACTCGAACAAAGCCAGTCATCATCTTCCTTTGCCTTCGAGAAGCACACACAGACGCGCGACACATGCACACAGAAAAGCTCCTGACAGAGATGAACTCATCGCCTCGATCGGGGAAATGAGGAGCTCAAAAACGTGCATGATGTACGATGATGGATAACATCCTAAATGGATTTCATCCCTATTTGGTTCTTGTGTGCGTGTGTGCCACTATTAGTCAATCTGCTATGCCAGGTATGGTTTCCAACAAGAATAGCCCCTGCCATTAATACAACCTTAACACCCACATCCTTCTACTAGCCACTCTACTGGTGTTATAACAACATGGCCCGAATCCCAATCTATCGCGTTGTGCTGTAACCTTGGTCTCCGGCTAATGCCGTTTACACTGTTAGGTATCGTTCCAATCACATGGATCGCTCTCGTAGTCGCGCTCTGAAATTACAGTTGAGCAGAAAAACCTGTCAGCCACAGGTCTACACTTTGAGATAACTATTGCATTGAGTTATCATATCTGAATAACTTTCTTGGACAGCTGCCCCTGATATCCAACAGATCTCAATTTATAGTCATTATCTCCTATCACCACCACACCATTCCACATCGTTAGCACCAGCTGCATATGAGCCCTGGATCTCACCATGGTCAGTCCAATCATAGCACCGCTCATGAGATCAAAATGAAAAGATTAGAACAAAAAGTTGGTATTCCCCTCCACAATTTTCAGCAACTCTGATTCTATTCTCACATTCAACCTGATATTTAATCTGACTTGCAACAGATCGAATTATTTCACACAACGAGACAAATGAATTATCTGAATATCTTATCATATACACAAAAACAAGACCAGTAAATACAACCGAGATAAAGAAAAAATTTTTAGTCTAGATGACTCGCAGTCTGAAAAACAACCTCAACCTAGTCCACCACTACAAAATCCTGTTATCAAACGAAACAGGCGAGACAGACAACGAATGATATTGACGCCCTTGGAGGGATGATGTCGGGTGGACTGACGTCGGTGCATTCCCACCACCACCCAACAATGAATGTTGTTCATCCACAGAAGACTCAAATGACGTCGAACTCGTATCAGAATCAGGATTACTGACAGCATACGTCACCGGCACCTCATCTTGCCGTTGCAAATGCTGATGAGCAAAATCAAAATCGGTCACATTCGTCGTTGGCGGTAGATATACTGCCGACGATAACGCATCCCCTCCTCCACAACTGTCACTCGAGGCAAGACACAGATAGGGATCCGAATAAAATCCGCGTCCGTTGATGTACATGCTCTGCTGAGGTGCAGACAGCCTGTCATCACCATTGAATAAATGAGATGGGAACTGATCGCCACCGTGGTGAGGTGAAATTGATGGTGAACGACTCCGAAATGCATCCACATCAGACATAAACATACTTTCACTCGTTGAAAACGTCGGAAAACTAGACGAAGCCATCATATCTGGCGCCACGATCGCCGCAGATGGTTGAGGTGACGTCCTAACGGGTTTATCAGTGGCACTCACAGCTGCAGAATACTGCTGCCGGACGCCATCATCCCAAGCCGCATCAGTCGACATTTGACGTATCCATTCATCAATTACTTCTGCTTGCTGTGGTTCAGGCATTGACAAAGCTGCGTCAGGGGGAAGGGATAGTATGGTACAATCCAGACAAGTATGACACAATGACGGATTCTGACAGGTGGAATGGGCAGAAGGGGAAGGGGTAAACGGGGTATTATTGTGATGGAAGCATCCAGGACAGCTACAACCATCGCCGCAATTGCAGGCTGAGGGAAGCGTCACATTGGTGGTTGCGGGAGGAGAGGTAGCAAGAGGCTCGGAAGGAGGGCCGGTCAACGCGAGGTGATCAACAGCGGTGATATGAGGAAAATGATGAGGATGATTGATATCATAGGCCCGACCATAGGGACTGAAAAAAGAACTCTCATGATGATGGCGATTGGGATGGGCATGGGCCATACTAGAAAAGGGGCCATGATGAGGAGGTGGACGTGGGAGAACAGGTCGAAGTTCTGAGATGCGGGCCAGAATATGAGAAGCGGGTGGACATGGAGTGGCAGTTACAGTAGTCGGTGGTATAGTTGTCCCGACAGTGGGGGTGATGACTGCCCACGGTCTTGTGGCTGCTAATGTGGCTGCTGATGTACCCGCTGACTCTGTCTTTCGTCTTGGGCGGGGAGCCGACTTGCGCGGTGTCCAACAGTCGCACTTTGCAGTGCCAGAGCAACAACAAGAAGATGTAGCTACGTGAGATAAGCAGGTGACTCGACAGCAAAAAAAGCTGATGCGCACCGCTGTGGATGAGAGGACTGTATGCAGCCGACGCCAATGCAAGAGGGAGACCGTTTGGGAAGGCGGCGCTCTCTGGAGGTTTTGCAGCGACTAGTGCAGAGGACCTTGGCAATGAGCCAACCGTCGTTGCGGTGGGCTGCATGAGGTCAACACACCTTTGCCAGTGTCCGACCTGACCTCGCAGATGCATTTCACATGGACCTGTTTTGTTTTACGGAGCTCTCTGCAGTGCTCGCACTGAGTCACTGGGCGGCCCTTTTTCTTGATCTCAAAGAGGGGACGGTCAGTATGCTTGCATGCCGAGGATCTATGGCCCTTGATGCAGGTTTCACTGAGGGGCGGGCTGAGAGCACTGTCGACGGCGACGACGAGGAAGACACACACCAGGCGTACTTTTTGCTGTCAATAAAAACCTATGACGGGTGAGCAATGGAAGACAGGCAGCAGGGGAGAGACAGACCATGGGGGTTGCGGAGAAAGATCAGTCGCGCGGTATTTAATCGCCATCGTTGACCAGAGTTGACAGGCCCGGAGCTCCTCACACAACGCACGGACCAGCTGACTCAGCATTGATGCGACATTTTCGCCATTGACTACGGAAAATACACGTGATCTACCTACGAGCCGAACTCGGCCTGAAACTCGGCATGGAAAGTCTCGAGTGTAGTTACGTAATCTTCCACACCTGGACAAAGACACGTGACCCGATAGTGCCACGTGCCTTGGACCTGCCCAAATCCGCTGCCCGGCACTACACATATTCCTGTCCGATCGAGGAGCCGAAGGGCGTAAAAAGTGTCGGGCTCCTTGCCTTGGGCGCGAGCTGCAGCCTGTGCCTTGGCGGAGAGGGTGATCTGCGGATACAGGTACAACGCCCCAGGGGAGTTGACGCACGTGACGCCAGGTAGCTTGTTGAGGCGTTCGGCCATAACTTTTGTACGTGACGCAAGAACAGCATGAATTCCGTCGGTTTCTGCCTTCCATAGCTCGTAGCTGGGTTCGCCCTTTCGTGGCGGACGCACCATCGAGTCTACACCTATCTGTCCTGACAGAGGCGGACACAAGCCCACAGATACCATCTTGTATATCAGCCCTAGTATATCCTCAGACAAATTCGTGCACTCAAAGTACCCTCCGCGGCGACCACATTCGCCTGTGACGCCTTTCGACGTCGAGTGGAAAGACACCAGCGGGACCTCCGACTGTAGCTTGCTCACCACCTTTTTGAACGACGTGAACGGGTGTGTTGTACGTTTGTGCAAATTGTCCTGGTACACCTCATCAGCAAGCAGCACCAGCGAGTGCACCTCACACAACTTGACGAGTTGTTCCTGCGTCGCCTCATCCAGGAGAGCACCAGTCGGGTTACCAGGATTAATAATAACCAAGGCCTTGGGTTCAACATTCCGAGCGACTGCATCTTTGAGCGCAGTCTCAACTGCCTCGACCGAAGTCGACCAGCCCTGCTGCTCGTCTAGGTAGTAGGGTATCGGTGCACCATTGAACTGGGCGAGCGCAGCGGTGTATAACGGGTATTGAGGAATCGGGATGAGCACACCCGAATTCGAGTGTTGAATCAACATGGACAACAAAAGTGATACGCCAGCGGAAGCACCAGCAGTAAGAAAGATGTGATCCGGATCCGAAGGATATCCATCACGCTCTACAAACGAGGTAAGCTCCACAACAAGAATTCCGCATAAAATAAACACACCTTCAATAAACCTAGCAACGTTCTGACGGATAAAAGGAACACCCTGACTGTGCGAATAGGCACCGATCGATCCAATCTCATCAGAGAGCTCTTTTGCCCTGGCAACAACATCGGGCGGAAACACACCCGGGGCGAGCTCAGCCAGTGCAGGCCACTCCGTCAAGGCAGCCACCTGACGAGTAAAAGTAATTGGTTTTTGGTCAAGTCCTTTTTGTTGGGGATTCCCAATATTGGACGAAATGACTTTTGGAAACGGCAGAGTCTTGTTGCCTGTTTTGAGCTTGTCGCGCAAAGACTCTGCTTTTATGGCAAGTTCTCCGCGCACAGCATACTGAACATTGAGGATGTTCGGGTTAAGATGTTCCGGGGTTAGTAGACGCATGTTGGGGGCTCCAGAGAAAAAGAAACGGGCCATCATGTAATGTGATGTAATTGGGTACTAAAAAAACTATTATTTCTGGGTTATGCCTGTTGCCACGTGACGTAACTTTTGTTGGAAATCTATCTCTGCTCGGACACAAGGGCCTAAACATGAGCGGCGTAACTACAAAAGGCATGAGGCTAGAGAAGGAAGTTATGGGGAAGTTTTCTAGTAGATTGTTGGGGTAGCAGTATACCCGGAAGGTTATAGCAGTAATTAGGGGAAAGGAAAGGAAAGGAATTAATGTAGATTCATTACGGGGCCTCATCCTCAGATCTTCCTTCAGAGTAGCTTTTCAGGGGTCTGTCATCGATGGTAGGCTTCTGTTGATAGGGGCTAATCCTGACCTAGTTTGGGTTGGATTTGGACAAGAATTCTGCGAGGACCATAATTTATTAATGCCTAGAACACCAGGTGGGTATAAGGAGGGTGAGATCTTGTCTAAGATAAGGTCTTTGTAGAGGTGACACTCTCGTGACATTCGATGCACGTGATATAATTTTACATCTCTTATTTTTTCTGTCATTCCTGCGGGTCATGCCAGACAACTTTTTCGCCACTTCAAAAACCAGAAAACGGAAGCGCACACAGACCTCGCGCCATGCAACCAAAAGACCAAAAATGGATGAAGAATTATCCGATCAACACTCCAGCGGCGAAGAATGGGGCGGCGTGCAGGAGCAACAAAATTTGGACCCCGGCGTGAGCGGCGACGAGGACGAGGACGAAACACCCGCAGAAAAGAGACTTCGTCTTGCCCAAGTCTATCTCAACGGTATCAAAGAGTCTCTTGGTGCGTGTTATTACGTCGTTTCCAGAAAAATGCCGGAAATGAACACACGCCTTTCTCTGATCTAGCCGACGGCGAATTTGATGCTGCAGAAATCGACAAGGAGCTTATTTCTTCGCGTTTGAAACAAGACATTCTTTCCCACTCTGGAAAAGTCTATCTCTTTATTGCAGATTCTATCTCTCCCCTCCTGTCCGACTTGTCCACTCTCCCCATTCTCCGTACTCGCGGCCACAGATTCTCCGTCACTTCCGCCGTCACCTTGTCCTCCTCAGAATTTTTCTACACTTCAGGAAAAGAAGGCTCCATCATAAAATGGCATCTACCTACCGGCAAAAAGCTCGCGATTCTACACAAAGCCCCCAAGAGTAAGAAAAGCAAGGGTACATCATCCCACTCCACCACCGTATCGACTCCTGCAGAGACAGGACACACAGATGAAGTACTTGCGCTTGCCCTGAGCTCGGATGGAAAATATCTTGTCAGTGGCGGTCGTGATCGTCGCCTGATCGTATGGGACGCAAACACACTGACCTTCCTCAAATCCTTCCAAGGTCCTATGAACCACAAAGACATTATATCTGTACGTTCAATTTCATCACCTCATTTATTCACCCATTGGCCCTTCCACAGGCCCTTTCATTCCGCCACTCAACTCACCAGCTCTTCACCGCTTCCTTCGACCGTACCATCAAACTCTACGACCTCTCTCCTTCCATCATGGGTTACACCGAAACTCTGTTTGGCCACCAAGATCCAATCCTTTCTCTTTCTTCACTCAGCGGTGAAAACTGTGTGAGTGTAGGTGGAAGAGATAAAACAGCTAGATTTTGGAAAATTGCCCAAGAGAGTCAACTCGTTTTTCGTGGTGGTGGTGATGGTGGTGGAACCAAAGGAACAAAAAGGAACAAGATGAGAGAGATTCTGGAAGGTGGGTTAGGAGTGGACGATGAAAACCATGAAGATACAGATGAGAAATCGAAAGACCAATATCAGGAAGGCAGTTTGGAATGTATAGCTATAATTGACGAATCAACTTTTGTCACAGGGGGCGATAGTGGGTACGTCTGCCTTTTTTTCTTTCCTTTTTTTTTTTTGGAAAACAACACTCACGCACGCATGAAATAAAACATAGATCAATATCTCTCTGGTCGACTCAAAAGAAGAAACCTATCTTCACTCATCGCCTCGCGCATGGGTTACACCAAGTTCAATCATCTACTGAAGGTCTCTTAGAATCACCACGTTGGATAACTGCTCTTGCTGCACTTGCTTATTCTGATTTATTTGTTTCTGGTCCGTTGACAAGTCCTCTGAATACTGACTTACTCTTGAGATCCTTATGGTTTCTCCTCTTCTCAGGTTCATGGGATGGTCAAATCCGACTATGGAAACTTGACCCAAAGCTAAGATCGTTCACTGCCCTGGGGAGTTTACCTATTCCTGGAGTTATAAATTCTCTTCAACTCGTTTCTCCACCGTCACTGCCATCATCATCATCATCACCACCACCACCACCACCCATCCAAAACAACCATGTTGTCCCATCATCACAAACACAATCAAAATACGAACAATCAAATTCATCAGAACAAAAATCATCCTCATCCTCATCATCATCGTGGCTACATGCCCATTCTCACTTCCGTACTCACACTCACACTCACACTCACACGTCTTCTCCAGCGGTGTTGGTGATAGTAGGATCCGGTCAAGAACATCGATTCGGACGATGGTTGACCGTTAAAGATGGAGGCGCTGTGAATGGCGCTTATGTTATTGCTCTAGTACCATCCTGTTTATCGTTTGATGATTCTGCTGTTGCTTCTGCTACTGCTGTTAATGGTAGTAGTCGTACTGAAAAGACGTTACGGACGTTGTAGATGCACAATAACAATTATAATAATAGGCTCAATTTAGAAGCGTCCAAGGGAGGTGGGAGTGAATAGTATCAGGTCTCAAACTCTCAAAAGAAAGCTGGAAGAGGAAGGCGAATACTATATTCATCAAAGTCAAGTCAAACCACATACATCAAGAAAAACAACAAATCCTAGTCATGCAAAAACACAAAAGGAAGAGGATCTATTTTCACAGACCCGCTAATTTCTCATACTCCATTAGAGGAACACCTACATCATAGTAGATACATAAAAAAACCGACCATCAATAATTCCCACCCATCAGAGGCACACCATTCATCCTAACACTCCTCCGCCTTGCAGACTCACTCTGTCTAACCCTCTTCTTCGCACTATCAAGCACACTTCGCTCCTTCACACCAACACCACCAACACCAATCGTATCAGCACTATTTCCCCTCACATGCCCTTTCAGCGGTGCAAAACTCGATCTGACACGTTTCCCATGAGTATGGGCTTTAGGTGTCGTCGGTACAGCAGGTATCATCCCGCCTGTAAATGACGGTCCAAGTTTCGTTTGAGGCACAGAAGGAAGCGTCGTCAACTTGGTCATGGCTGTTGGTTTGACCGGGGACGATGTAGACCGCTGCGAAGCCAATTTTGCAACCACTCTGGACCTCGGTTTTTTCGCAAACATCGGCTGTCTCGTCCCAGCTACTAACGTTTTCAAAACACCATCGACACCATGGATCTCCATATCTTCATTCTCCTTACCCTTAGCATCACCATCCTCCGTTCTCTCCTTTAGAATTCCTAATTTAGGTTTACTAAATATCCTCCCGCCATGGTTCAAATTGGCAGCATTACGATTCGGTGTAAAAACCGCCATGTTCCTCGGGCCACCTCTTCTTGACGACAATCCAACTCTCGGACTACTCGCAGCTGGTTCAAGCAACATCGTCGACGGCTTCATCTTAGCCAAAGAGCTGGCCGTAGGCGCCAACAACCTGGAACTCGTCAATGCATTTGGTCCTCCAGATGTCGGTTTTGGCACGACTTGAGTTGCAGTCCCACCGGGTTGTATCCTGTTACCACTCCCGGAAGCAGCAGAACCCGTCCATAAAGAAGATGACGTAGTCTGAGATTTACCACAGAACGAAGGAGGAAGAGGTGGTCTCGACCTTACTCTTCCCGTACTAAAGGCGTCCTGAGACTGGCACGGTGCGGTGGCTCTGCCGTTATCCTTCATCACAGTCATAGCCTTTGTGGTATCAACTGTAGCCGTGCCCATTGCACTGACAGTAGCACCAGCATTGACTTTGGTATTGGTATCAACGGTGGGCGCCATCGGCTTGACAGAAGATTTAACGGGCGCAAACCCGTCCGTACCTCCCTTCCGTTTCAGCAAGCTCGATTTTGTCGGAGCAGTGACGCCATCTCGCGCGATGGATTTCAAGACAGGATTTTTGCCTCTATTCCAAACACTTGCAACTAGACTCTTGGCTGCCGTTGTCAAGAGCCCAAATTTCGAGGAAGGTTTAGATTTCGGAGCTAAATCAAGAATGTTCATCAGTGCTTATGACGGCAATGATGGAGTACTCACTAGCTGGACGATACTTGTAATTTCTCATTGCGGCCGATTTCGTAGCAGCAGCAAGAACTCCTCCAACAGAGCTCCTCCTCTTCGCTCTACTGATTTCTAATTTCCGTTTGATCGCTTTCACCTCTCGTTCTCGGTCGCGTCCTTCAACTTGCTTTATCTCCTTGTTGTTCTTATTGTCTGCATCTATTTTACACGCCTCTGAATTGGTATCAGGATCCATGCGCAGCCTCTTCCCTCCTCTTCCCTCCCTGTCTTCCTCATTTTCGTCTTCCTGGTCTTCATCATACAATCCTCTAGGAGGAACCATACTCTTCTTCGCCGGTCCACGACTACTATCTAGACTGGCAGCATTCAGTGGTCCAGCAGCCAATTTCCTCAGTTCCTTGTCCAGTTCTCCGAGGACATTAGACTTTCTCTTCGTCCCAGCCACTCGAACGGTAGTAGTAGAAGACGACGACGGATTCTTCCTTTCCATTTTCCTCTTCACGAGCCCATCTATTCCCTCCATTTTATCAAATTCAGCTTTGTGCATGTCGTCAAACTTCTTCGTTATCTCTCTGTCACCATTTTTTGTTGGTAGGGCAGGAAGAGGTTTCGTATCACAAGCAAGTTGAGCTTGTGTATGCGCTCCAGGTTGCAATTTAGTGACAATTTCCATACCAACGCCTTCGACTCCAGACGTACCGAGGCGTTTGTTCATCTCTTCGAGTACGCTGGTAGCCGCAGCTTGGAACTGGGTGTTAGATACAGAGTGGAGCGGCGAGCCAAATAAGAATGGCTCAGAAGAAACTGTGGTTGTTGCCTTCGAAATTCCGAGGGTGCCTTTATTCTTGCTCGCACTGCTTCCAATGGTGCTATGGTCAGCCTTCTTGAGTGGACTGGAAGGTACATCGGGTGGGAGATCATCAACCGTCAAAGTAGGATAAATCTTCTCGAATGGTCCAGGTCGAGTGTCTGGAGCCCAGAACGCACCGCTGCGAGCAGCAGACGGACTCATTACTAAATCAAAGGTCGTCGCGAAGGGTTTCAACTTCGGCGTCTGGAAGGTATCCCTTCTCGATTCGAATTCTGATTTACCGTTGTCAGCAACTGAAGATGAGGATGATTTACTGGAAACTAAACGGATAGTCGTAGTAGGCTGTGATAGTTCCTTGGTTTCCGCTGTGTTGATAGGCTGTTGCTGCGGGTCAGCCAGTCTGACATCCATACTGAGGCGAGCATTGTCAGGGGCAGGTTCACCGGGTCGTAGAGGGCACCCAGGCAAAGGCTCTGCATTAGCAGCATATGACATGCGTCTGGGTGGTGCAGTTGCAGTATTAAATGTAAAATTGTCGTGGAGAGGCGGCGTTGCAGCTCGAATAGCAGAATAGGGAGTAGAATATTGTGCGAGTTCATCATTTTGCTGTCCAGTGGCTCGAGATGACCCTAGTGTTGAATATTCGTCTGATTTGGGAGCCCGTTTGAGACCAAGAGACACGGCAAGAGCTCGAATCGACGAGCCTACAGTCGCTATGATTCATTCAGTAAACAAGCAACTTTATAAGAAAGCCGCTTACTCTTTGGATTGATAGTCCCAAGCTCGTCAGAAGAATTTATTGTCCTGGATGCGCGAGGAGAGAACGTCCCCTGGAGATTCTCCTCGACCTCCTGGATACTCTCCATCACCTCCCACTGCTTACCAGACCTCAGAGTTGGAGTCTGACTACCATAATCTACATCCTCCTCCCCATCTTCGTCATCCAGGTCCATTTCACTCCGAGCGGCAATGCTCAACGGATCATCTTTTGGTAACGTCAAAGCATGCCTCCTGAGCCGGTCGACGAGTTCAGTGTTTTTTCCATTGGCTTTTATGAGATTGAATTTGCATAGCTTCTGGAGCTGGTCGCGCCGGAGAGTGTGGAGGCCAGGAGAGTTGAACAGAATTTCTGTCGTTTCCGACATCATTCAAAAATACAATCACAATGCCCAAGTCGCGTCAGTAAACAAGTCATGTGGATATATCACGTGCCTAACATATCATGTAGATAAATATATACGACAAAGACAAAGTAATCACAGCTCGTCCCTTCTATCACTATCATTCTCATTAGGTATTTTCAAATCTGCAGTCCCATCAAGAATTGACTTCAAGAATTTAGTTAGAGGCTCATATTTGGTAGCGCCTGCATTGATCAGGGTCAAAAAGTCTAGCCCAATGAGTGGATAAGAACACACCTTCGTACTTGATGGGTTTCGCCGATCCTGCGGGAAAGACGAGGACTTTGGTGTTCTCATCAAAGCCAAAAATCTCTGCCGCCCCTCCATTTTCATTACGATGGGCAGCCAGCTCAAGTTTTGTGAAATACTGGTTCGCTATGACTTTCCATAGTAGCGGGACCTTCTTGTCCTTGGTGAGGAGTAAGAGTGTCGTCTGATCTTGTGTCTAAATCATTTCACTATTAGCCGATATGCCCCCAAGGATTCCGTCATACACACTTTTCCAGCCCAGGTCTGTACCTCCGCCACAGTCGAGAGTTTCGTTACGTGATTTGGTACTCGTCTTGATGCCCATTTCATGATTGCGTTCGAAGTCCGTTCTCCCGACTCATATGTCATGGGGGCGACCTTACTACCTCGAGGGAAGAGCTAAGGTAGTGTAAGAGCTTGGATGGATAAGAGATAGAATATCAAACGTGCCTTAACTGTTGGGAAGCCCTGTACTCGCTGTTCAGCACAGAGAGGCTTGTTATCTTCCTGATCACAATCGACAGCATAGGTAGGAATAAGGGGATGGAGTTTGTCTGCAGCTTTGGCATATTCTGGTGCTAACCGCTGGCAGTGCTAGAGATTCGGGTTATAATAGCAAACTAGAACCAGGCTACATGTACGTACACCACACCAAGGCGCCACGAAAGCAACTAGACTCGTTCTCTGCGTAGATGATCATGATTATTTCACAACCGACCGACAGACCTACGTACATTTGCCTTCAGAGCCTTCTTGAACGACTTGGGATCGAGCATCTTGACATGGGAGTTAGGAGGGAAGATAGCACCCAATGCCAACGAAGGCACAAGTGCTAGTGTAAACAGTGGAAGGGACAACTTCATTGTGAAACAAGGCAGTCAGTGAATAAATATCTCAGAATGATGTGTTGCTTTCATGCTCTACGTGTTGCTAATACACGTGACTAGAACGAGATCAAATGTGCTATCTGTCGCAAATCATATCTTCCCACTGCTCTGCAGGATTTGAATCAAGCAACTTGGACACAGAATTATGTCAATCACTACTTGCATCAAAGATGATTGGATCTCATTATCTTTCTATTTTGCTCAATTTTACCTGTATATCTCTAATTGAACACCACTCTGACCCGCATATTCCAGTTGTGAGAGCCCCAGGAGTCCTAATCCATCGTCACAGTGGGTCCAGGTTATGAATTTCCTGTGTCATAGCAGGATTTCTTTGCTTGTGTTCTCGACTTCCCAGCCAGTAGAACACCTTTGGAATGGACGTTGTTTTGGAAGCTGACCATTGGAAAGGGTAGCCCCAAATTTCCTAGCTTAGCCAATGTGAGCATGGCCAGAAATACAAAGTCAGACCTTGCAGTCACCATCTGGTGGTAGGTTTCTGAACGTGTCTGTTCCTGGTACTGTTACAAAATCCTCCCCTCCTCAAATAAGAACACAAGTACCAAATTAGCTACAGATCTTGCTGGATCATGACGTAATATATCACCGATTGCTGCCATCCAATGCCTGGCTCCCAATCACCTTCGTCCCACCATGAATGTACTTGGAGAACTTACACCCCAATTCACAGCAGCTTATCTTCGTACACTGCCGGCTATTCGAGAACGCTGTTCACGCGTACACGATCTTGCCACTCAAGGAAAGCTCCAGTTCTTTGATTATCATCCTGAACGTGAAGCCGAAGTGGCCGCCTTTTGTTTAAACATCATCAAGGTATGCATGACGATCATGAGCTCATGATCCTCATTCACAGAATCAGAGGGACTATAACTCCGATCCAGCAAATGTACGCTATCACTGAAATTCCAAGTTACGGGTAACCCCCATATTGTAGATTCAACCACACGGCCGCTGGCGCCATATAGATGCTGGAACACCTCGTGTAGAACCACTTCTCGCAAAATGGGATACAGAACGAGTCGACCAGAAGGAGAAAGCTCGCAGGCTGATTGACCTATTCCTCGTCTCTGTTCTCCTCGACGCTGGTGCTGGTAACCAATGGAACTATATCGAATCCAATACCAACAAGGCCTATTCTCGGTCTGAAGGGCTCGCAGTCGCAAGCGTACAGATGTTCAACGATGGTTTTTTCAGTGGTTCTGAGGACCAGCCATATCGTGTTGATGGTAGGTCTTTCGCACGTATCCAGCTCATCAACCCGTCAACTTTGACGTATAGCTTCCGGTCTATCGAAAATCACTATTGAGCGTACAAGTGTAGCGATGCAAGTATCCGAGGCCAATCCTATGACTGGACTTGAAGGGCGGGTCTCTCTTCTCACCAGCCTCAGCCAAGCACTCACTTCCAGCCCACAATTCTTTGGAAAAGAAGGAAGGCCCGGTAACCTTATCGGTATCCCTCTATCACTTCTCAGATACAATATTTGAACCTGATCTTTTGATCCTGACAGATTTCTTGGAATCTCAAGCCTTGCCAACGCTGCCCCCGATTGTTCCCCTCTCTGCATTCTGGACAGCTCTTCTTGACGGTCTCAACCCGATTTGGCCTTCCCGTCCCACCCTTGGTGGAATTTCCCTCGGTGATGTCTGGCCTTGTCGAGCGCTCGCTCAATCAGGCCCTGTTGATCCTGATTCTGACACCATCCTCGTCCCATTCCATAAGCTCACGCAATGGCTGACTTATAGTCTCGTTGAGGTTTTACAAAAGATACTTGGATGGAAAGTTGAGGGCCTCGAGGACATGACCGGTCTTCCGGAATATCGTAATGGTATGCACTTCTCTTGTCTTTTGCAATACCCGACTTGATAGCGTTCTCTGCCTGAAATAGGTGGTTTGCTAGTCGACTTTGGCGTCTTGACGCTCAAGCAAGATGCTCTTCCATTAGATGTCAAGTCTGGTTTGCCGATTGCTGCTCCCTCCCATCCAGCAATCGTCGAATGGCGCGCGATGACGGTAATCGAGCTGTACGTTCCTCTTACATCAACAATAACTTAGTAGATCTTGACATCTACAGGGACCGAATCGCGGACCTTGTCCGATCCGAGCTTGGACTCACTCCAGTACAGCTCACCCTGGCGCAAGTCTTGGAAGCTGCCACGTGGAAAGGTGGAAGGGAGATTGCCAAGATCAAGAGACCCAAGACGGGCGGACCGCCTATTGAGATTGAGAGTGATGGCACTGTTTTCTAGTTGTAGCTTAGACTTGGACTGTGATTGGATTGAGTTTGTGAAGATTTGTGTACCCTCTGTCTTGTATATCTGTGGTGAATCAACCGACCAATCAATGTGTAAGTGACATACAGAGTGCAAAAGCAATCTGTTTTCCGGCCTTTGAAAGCTGACAGGCGCATCCAAAGTCGACGTCCGACAAGGGTCTCCTTGTAGCCTGTAAGAAGTTCTTTTTTCTCACCAATTCAATCATCCACCTTCTTAGGCGGTGGTAGGTCCCTGGGTCATTTGTGTCGGCTGTGGTCTCAGCTCGAAGTTAATCTGGTGTATTTTGATAAAAACCTTCTGACTAATCTGCCAAATTCAAGTTATAGTAATCTTTTGGGTTGGACTCCCTGTACGATGATGAAAAACGAAAACCAACTTCCAACATCTTATGAACGTGGGTATTTATATTCATCATTCCTTGTACAATCTGTTCCGAGTTGATGGCATTGCAACAATAACCATGCAGATCCCAGATTCGGCATAGACCCAGTGCCGATCCCACTACGCTCACCAAACCTCCCGAATTGGCTCGTTGATGTCATGACGATTCTGTCGATCATAAGAGCTCCACCTTGATGGATCAAAATCAAAACTCGGAACCGTAAACGTGCGTCGGGGGAGGATTTGGCTGTGATCCGGATTAGCTCGCACAAGCCCATTCCTTTCTATTTTCCTCGATACCCGTTCCCTCCGCCTTCATCATGTTAAATCGTCATCGACCCTCGCTAACCAGATTTGTGATTGGTCATATGTTTCTGGCCTTTGAAATGAACTCAGAGGCTTGCTCTTAAACAGGATTCCATTTTATTAGGTACCCGCGTTGAAAAGAGTCGGAGAAGCATAAGTGAAATAGCGCTCGGACATGAGATTGTATGTCTCAATCACACGGTCGAGATCATTTCCATGAATACCTACAGCAACACCCATGATCATGTGCTGTGGCCTCTCAGCGACACGACCATTGATGCGAAGGAGGTAAGAGCGCTCAAGAGTCTCAAAACCGAAGCTAGTCGAAGAATCAGCCATCAATCGACTTCGGGAGTAGTAATATTTGAGCTCACTAACTGTAATTGAAATCGCGAGTGTAGATGATTGCGGAGCTCAGTGTATCAGCATGTACCATTACTATATCATATATTTCCTCTTGAAATCATCCCGGCAGGCTGACCATTTTTCGGATTCACTAAGACAATTTAGTGAATCATGATTCAGGTAGAGCTAATCAGGTTAATTACGATATTTGTAGAGGTCACTGATGACTTGCGAAAAAGTCTTCTTGGTCTCTTTGTGAAGATTGGAGATGGCAATACGGGCAGCTAGTACGGCATAATCAGGATGTTTTGTTGTCAAGTATGCAGCAGTCTCCGCAGCAAGGTTCTTTTGCAGAATTTGAATAAGAGACATAAATGCAGACCACCG
>Ga0153924_1000561_pt1 | contig 22960 bp, 27 predicted proteins | sample TSNJ008MetaG_FD_104709 | JGI IMG/M metagenome (GOLD analysis project Ga0153924, IMG submission 104709) | Attine ant fungus gardens microbial communities from New Jersey, USA - TSNJ008 MetaG | ecosystem: Host-associated > Fungi > Mycelium > Unclassified | place: USA: New Jersey, Wharton State...
CGTTCAATGGCTAGTCCTAGAAACTGGGCATTTGGGAGCATCCGATCCATAGATTTGCCACCCTCGTCTCCACGATCAACCTCCCCAGTCTCTTTACCTGCACAAGGTCCTTCCATCAGCACATCCTCAGCACCATCGCTTTATCGTATTCGAGCTTCAGAATCAGGTTCCATATTCAGAGAAGAGGACGTTTGGCCGCCACCAGGTGAAGCCAGTGAATTCGCCGATCCCTTCCTTGGTAATGTCAGGAAGATCAGTGAGGAAATGACGACGGCGGACTGGAGTCGAGCGTCTTATGGTAGGTGCCACTGATACGATGATTAATGCTGGCATTAATTAAGACGATAGGGTCTTCATCACCACCACCGCCACTACCATTACTATCATCCTATATCCCTTTATCCGCCCCATCTAGTACCACTCCCCAAGTCCAAGCTCGTCGTACTGAACAGGGATCAAAATTCAAGTCTACACCGCTAAAATCGATCTTGAAAGCAACACCATCGTCGGGCGGTGGATCTATCGTTCCTTCGGGCAACCATCGTTCTGGAGTCGGGATAGAATACCCGGACAATATACCTTTATTTGATACACCCACAACTGCTCCCACTGCTTCTGCTCATAATATTGCTCATGCAGCGGGTAACATACAATATCGACATGATAGAAGTGATACTGTGGGAACCACAACATCGAATATATCAGAATCGATATATTCAACCGAAACAGCGGATGCGGCTGTTGAACTTGGATATGTCACTTTTGGATCGACACCGGCTTTATCACCAACTCCTCCTCTTCCTCCTCTTCCTTCTCTTCCTCCTCTTCCTTCACCACCACCACCACTACCACCACCACCACATCAATGTACATTACAAATGGCATCGGATGGTTTACTACCGCCTGGAGCAGCAAAGAACTCGACGATGGTGGTTCCTGGTCCATTATACGATAACCAGTCCACCTTTTCGAGTTTTTATTCTCAGTCGTCCGCTGCTGTTCCTACGACGACGACGACGACGACGACACGTACAGGTGGTTCTTTGTATTCCCAGGAATCTGCTCCTCAGGGTAGAAACGTGGTTGGTGAATTTGGCCAAACGTCATCCTAGTTGTTCTTTATATATATGTGTATGGTTTGATAACTTTTTTTTACCTTTTACCTTTTATAAAAAAGGATGGTGTGGGTTGTTGTAACATTCAGTTTTTGTCACATAGACAGTTTATATCGGTTGTTATATTTAAATGTATCTACTCAGACATCTTAAAAGATATTTATTCTTTGTTAAAAAAAATCATCGATTTCTAATGGGGTGCGTACACAGTCTACGGACTAAGACCTTGTTAGAATACTTGAAGACGATATTTAAAGTCAGGATCAAAGGGGAGGGCCGGCCAGCCAGACAATCAATGTATGGCAGTGCATGTGCCAGAAGCCACTAGGTGGCTCAAACTCGAACCGGAGGGGAGCCGTGTAGATTTTTACTTTTTTTAAAGAAAAAAAACAGCCTTGTATGATGGTTGTTTAGCCAACTTTTATCAGACGATACGCACAGATTTCCTGTCCTTTCCTTTCCTTTCCAGGAAACGGTAGAAAAAAGCGATGCAACCCGGTGATAAGCTGGTTGATTGCATGGCGACGGTCGTTTCTAGGAAAGAGAAGAGCCGCGCAAGGCTAGTGTATGTCCTATGCTTGCAGTTTTCATCTCCTTTTTTATATTTGATCATACCAATTTTGGGTGGACGTGCTGTTTTGGATGGAGCGTCATGTCTTCAGCCATAGTATCACCCTGGTCATGTCTATACTTTCCAGCATGATTTTTTGTCGCTGATTAATGATACGCGATGTAGTGTGTGAATAAAGTCCTCAGATTAATATCACACTCTACCATGATTACTAAGTAATGACAACAGAAAGATTATCGATCTCACGGGCGCAACAGATGACTTCAAGTTATCCTCCTATCGCCGTTCAGCCCTGCCAATGGAAAAAACCTTCCCCAATCCGAGCATTCCTACCCATCTATCCGCCGTCCGATTCAGTCGACTCTCCTCCTCCCTTACCTCGTCCTCCTCGAGCACAACCGTTCTCTAAGTTTTTTTCATTATCGACGCATATCGTGCCTGCTGTTCACCTTCGTCAAGGACCTCGCGTTCCTGTTCCTGTTCCTGATCTATCTACCGTCCCATTGAAAGACGAAGGAATTGCAAAGCTAAGCCGAGAGCTCCAGAGCAACGCGCGAGATCAGGGTATCAAAGCCGGAAAACACGAAAATCGGCTTTGGAACGTCCTCAATCGCTACGTGAACACTTGTCTACCAAAGACAAGCGGAACACCGAGTTTGAATGGGCTCACGCTGTTTTTCGCTCCTGCTGGTGGTTTACCCAAGGAGGTTGGTTGTTTGTCGTTTCTTTTTCTTCTGTTCAAGGGATTGAGTGTTGGTTTTTTTTTTTTGTGTATGTGTGTGTAGATTTGGGAGCCTGCTCTTGCTCGTATTTTCTCGTCTTCTGCTGCTAGGTTGATTTCTGAGGTGTGGACTTGGGAGTCGGTTCAACATGGTGATTCGGGACTTGTCAATGCCAAGGCTCTTACAGGATTCTGTGACTACCTTTCTTTTTCAAATAGCGTTTTGGGGACTAATTTTCTTTAGTTGATTGGTCCGACAATAGTCGCGATATCGTTAATTTCTTGCTCCATTTCTTGCCGTCGATACCTCTAAACGAAACACTTCCTCTCCACCTAGCACGTATCACCCAAGAAGAGACAAAACAGCGTATTTCACATGGGTTCCAGAAGCGTAAACTCATCCTCGTCGGACAATCCTTCAGCGGGGCGTGCTTGTAAGTAGTTCGGTAGACCTCTCCGAACCGAGTTCACTGGCTGTCTTGTTTTTCCTTGATCGTTTAGAGTCCTTGGGGCGTACCATTATCCCAACCTTGCTTCTGCTATGATTCTTGTGGACCCTGTTTTGATACGACCGGGATTGACGGAGGGCTTATCGCACGTTCGCAAGTGGAATTCACGGGCTATACAAAACCTCCTCGCACGTCAAGACACATGGGAATCAAAGTACGTTTTTCTTATCTCTCTTCAACGATGTGTTGACTTTCTTCCATCGAAAAAAAGGGAAGAAGCATATGTTGAATTGGCTTCATCCTCAATTTACGCCAATTGGGATCCTGAAATGTTGAGGGCGTTCGTCGAGTATGCGTTGTATGAAACGAGCACTATCACATCCACAGGTCATGCGAAACGGGTCGTCAAGACCAAATTGACATCCTTTCAGGAAGCACTTGTTAATGCCGGAGGAGAGGCACCTCAGGAGGCTTTCATGTGTTTGAGTGACTTAGATGAGCGAATCAAGTTGCATTATGTATTTCCGGCGCGTCAAGGTGTTATGGAGTTTGGTCCTCCTGGTGCACAACAAGAAAGAGCATGGATGAGACCCAAGAATTCCTCCAATACAAGGATAAACGGGGCAGGGCATCTGGTATCTAGTTTATTTTTTTTTATTGATCTTGTCAGGACGAGTGGCTTGACATTCTTCTTTAGGTCCCGCAAGAACGTATTCAAGAATTTGGTTTGTCATTCCCAAAGACACTGAATTGGATGTTTATTATATACAGCTCGAGACGTTATTGAATTTCTGGAGAGGCATTATTCCTCGAACAAGAACATCCGCGCGTCCCTCTGATTTCTTTGCCTGTCAGTCGCTTGTACGTGGTTTCGTCTTTCTATCTCTTCTCGACCAGTCTCTAATCTTATTCAGAAAATTGCCCTTTTTCCGACCTCGTTGATCATGATATGCTGTGTGCGACAGAGGTGGGGTATGCGAGTTGTGAGGAGGTGATTGTTCAATCTGGACGGGGATTTGTGATGTGGATGGTTCAGGAGAGGTAGAGTGCATTCCTTCCTCTTCTTTCTCATGACCTGCTGTCGCGGTGCTGGAAAAAACTTTTTGCATACTGGTTTCTTCCACTCGGGTTCCGAGTCCTGTTGATTCACCAATAGTTTCCTCGTCCAAGTGATTTAAATCTTCCTGCTTTGCATCTACTTTGTTGTCCCCCTATGTGTTACTATTGAGTTGGACAGATAGATGGGCTTGTAGATTTATTTACGTCATTAGTGGGCTGGTTCTCGGATGGATGGGTATCTGGCTGTTTGAATGTTACTACGACAGCTGAGTGCTCTGAATTGAACCGAGAGTTTTGAGATTCACCTTGGGTCTCTGAAACTGTGATTTCCTGAGCTAGTGGTGGCGGTTCACGAGTGTGGATGCCAGATTGTGGTTCGAGAGCGTTATCTGAATCGCACGCTCTCGATCAGTGAAGAGTGGATAGACTATTTCTCTTAGAGATTACCGGGCTGAACGGTGGATGTGCTTGTTGGAGTCGCGCTTGTACCACGATTGATGAGGACAAATGATCCAGAAGTTGTTGGTGTTGTCTCCAACTCCTCGATTGGTGACACGACGGTGGCTTCTTGGGTTGCTGCCGGTGGACGGTCGGGGCGCGTCAAGAGATATCTAGTTCAAACGAACCTGGATGTATATAGCCTCGAACAGCAGAGATGCGTTGTAGTGGGAAGTATTGTCCTGAGGGAGCTGGTTCAGAGGTGCTCGGAGAGTATGGATATGCCCCTGGAAAGTCAAGACTAGAGGTTTTGAGTTGGGGGGACATAGAGGAAGGGAAGCTGACGTCATACAATAGCGGATCAGGGTGTCCGATGACACGTGACCAATAGGTGCCAAACAAAAGGAAGAGGACGGGTGACTCTCTGCTTGTCTCCCATGGCTGACCCTCGCCACAATGCCCATCACTCCCTCACCTATCCTGTTCCCGGCTATCCGAGCCGTCCGATCTCCCGGCCCACTCTTCCGCTCCAGCCGATTGCTCTTTCTGTGTCCACCTCCACTGTTGCATCTGAGCTCGATCCCAACGAGCAGACTGCACGTCCAGGAAATGCTCACAACCACCGTCTCTTCCTCGACGGCCTTTCTCCCCCTGTCCCTCCTCCTCCTCCTGCTTCTGATCCTAATCCTGATCCTGCTGCAAAACCCGATCCCGGCGCTACACCCGTTGATGCCCGCCCGCCGGCCGTATCACTCTCCAGGCCCTTCTCGAGCGAGGAGGAGGAGAAGCTTGCCCATCTCGACAGCCTCAAGTTCTTCCTTGCCACCGCGCCCTCCCAGTGGTCCGGCGGTCGGCCCCAGCCCATGTCGGTCACTGTCGGGGGCAGCTCCGGGTGGAGTACGCCGCCGGATGGTCACACACATGCACTCCACCTCTCCCTCAACCGCTTCCTGCTGCCCTCACAGGAGTTTGTTACCTGTATCTTTTGGAATGGTCTCTACCACATCACTGGCACCGACATCGTCCGTGCGCTCGTCTTTCGCTTCGAGGTCAGTCTCTTCATCTCTCCCCCTACATCTTCCTCACCGAGGCCCAGGCATTTGGCCGTCCTGTCCAGAATATGAAAAAGTTCGAGGAGGGCGTCTTCAGCGACCTCCGCAACCTCAAGCCTGGCTATGATGCCTCGCTCGAGGAGCCCAAGGTATGCCCCTCTTGGTCTCTTGATTTTTTATTCTCAGCCATACACAGTCGCCCTTCCTTGATCTCCTCTTCAAGTACCAGTGCATCCGCACTCAGAAGAAACAAAAGGTTTTTTACTGGTACTCCGTCCCACACGACCGCCTTTTCCTTGATGCCCTTGATCGCGATCTCAAGCGCGAGAAAATTGGCCACCCTCCTACCACCCACGTCGTTGGCGAACCCGCCCTCTCCTTCACTTACGATCCAAAGCGTACTCTCTATGACCAGTATGCCAAAAAGAACAACGCCCCCGAGTCAGAGTCTGACCAGGATGCCGACCTCAGCGAAAGCGATACTGATTCCCTCGTCGGCGCAACCGGAATCGACAATCTTCGCATTGATCCGGAGGACAGCGAAATGAGCGATCCAGACCAATCTCGCTACAAATCATACGCCAACGATAATAACAACAGTAGCAACACCAATACCAACGTTACCTCCTTCTTTTCCAATCTCTTTGGCATCTTTGAAGGTTCCCCTACCTACAAGCAGAGGCGCAAAAAGGGTCATGCTCAAAGTTCTCTGAGCAGGAGTGTCAGTCGATCCTCCTCTGTCTCTTCCCCTCACATTCGCCCCGACGATTTTGTCGACAGAGGGAGATCAAGGAATATTGCTTCTAGCCACCACCACCCCAGTGCCTCTCTTTCCCGCGAACGTTCCCAACCGTATCCATCTCCTTACTCCCATATCCACCGACAGCATTCTCTCCCCCACCTACCTCCCACCGATGCACCCTTCCATTATGACGAAATTCCCCCCGATACTGCTCCTTTGTTCCATCAACAGGCCAGAGGTGATTCCATGCCTACTGATCGTTACATCAGGAAATCGCTCCCCGATATCAATCCCATCATCTCACATGGATTTACCGCTCAGCAACAGACTTTGCAACAATCAAATCCATTCTCCGTAGAGGATTCCTCAATTGGTTACGATACATTCCCTGCTGTTCCTTCTCATTCTTCCCCCGGTCTACATTACGATATCGACTATAAGCACCGTTCCCACACGTGTCCTATGATATCCTGCAACAAGCTGTTCAAGAGGACGGAGCATTTGAAAAGGCATCTCAGGACGCATACGCTTGAGAAGCCATTCTTATGTCCTGTCTGCCACAAACATTTCTCCAGACGTGATAATCTGAATCAGCACATCAAAATTCATGACAGGAGTGATGGTACAATTATAGGATTGTTGAAGGGCGATCCTGCTCAGGAGATGGGAGGTCTGGACGATCTTAATGCAATGGGTGCGGGTCCTGAGATGAATACTCTTGGCGGCTTGTCGGGTTTGAATCCTGCCACGATGGGCATGTGGAGGGAGGGAAGTGAAGATTCGGATTTGAGTGGTGCGGAGAGTGAAGGATTTGGCGATGATGGAATTGGATTCTTTGACCAGCAACAACAACATGCCATGGGTGTCAACGCTAGTAATACCGCGGCTACAGCGACAGCCGATCCCATGTTTATTGACGTGGGTGCGTCGAGTGTGGGAGGCATGTCGGGAAGTTTGGGTGATATACAGATGGAGGATGAGATTCCAAGAGGGAGCGAGGAAGGAATGATGCAGTCTCACGCTCACGCTCTACAATACGCAACTGTCGCTCAGAATTTTGCACCGGATTCGGTATTATGGGCTCAACAGAGTCCGGCGTTTCCATCGCCTTCTCAACAACAGCACGTACGGCACACGAGTCGTTCGTCGATATCGGGATCTCCTGTTGGTATGATAGCGCGTCATCACCACTCGAGTTCGTCGTCTGCTTCCTCGTTGTCCGCGTTTGTTGGGAATGGGACGGGATCGGGAGATGAGTATGGGACGAGCATGTCGTTGCCTTTGTATGAGCGTCCTGGGATGTATGCTTCTGGAGGTATTGTTGCTGCCGAGACTGGTGCTGGTGCTGGTGCTGGTGCTGGTGCTGGGTCGTCTACGAGGCGACCGAGGAGTATGACGCCGAGTTTGTTTGGGAGGGGTGTTGAGGAGTCTGGGATTAGGAGGCCTTTGAGTAGTGTATCGTCGTTGAATGAGGGTGGGGTGAATGGGAGTAGGAGTCGAGGTGAGAGTGGTGGTGGGAGTGAGAGGCCTTCGCCTGTGCCTATGATTAGTTCGATGAATATGGGTGGAGGACAGCGAGTCTATCATCATCATCATCAACAGCAACAGCATCATCCTTACGTGAATAATGGTTCGAGAGGAGAGTCGTCGACGCATTCGAGTCCGGCGGTGTATAATGTTTCGTTGGGGAATGTTCATTCCGCTGCTGGCGACTCTGTACAACAACCACCTCACCCGTCACAGCAGCAGCAGCAGCAGCAACAACAACAACAACAACAACAAGATGGGATTCAAGGAGGAGGTGGAGGAGGATTGGGGAGACCGGAGTCGAGGACGGGGTTTAGTGATGAGCAGGAGATGTTTGGGATTTCGCAGCAGCATTCTATGACGACTTATCATCAACATTCCCACTCCCACCACCACTCTCACTCTCACCATCACCAACATCAGCAGCAGCCGTTGACGGAATCGCCTGTACCCTATACCATCGAGTTACCTCAACACCAACACCAACACCAACAGCCACATTGGAATGCCCATCATCATCATCATCATAGGGATATGATGAACATGGTAGGTGTTTATGATTCATCGCAGCAGCAGTAGTAAAAAAGCCTCGTCGCCGCTCCGATGTTCTTTTGTGCGGAATCTAGTTGTTTCTTTTTTTTTCTTTTCTTTTCTTCTCTCTACCTTCTCTGTGCTCTGATTGTGTGGATCAGGTTAGTGAAGTGGATCTAATTTTACGTAGGAACTTGGTTTGTGTAATAGATTTTATCTATTTATTTATTATAGGATTTGAGTATGAGGAGATGATAGTGTGGATGATTTAAAGAAAATTTTAAAAATAGAAAATAGAGTAGTGTGGAATGATTCGAAATCTCTTAACTCAAGATAAGGGGAAGGCATTCAGAAGGTCTCATGCCAGAAGTTGGCATGAGGGAAGTGAGCTTTGATATGTTTGAGGACCCTTCAGGCAGGCATGGCAAAGGTGACAGACATGGTTACTGTCTCCTTTCAGCATCCCAGAGTGGAGAATACCAACCAAACAACCATCACCAGTGAAGATGACCAAGCCTGAGTCACGGTTAGCAGAAAATGGACCAGACAAGCTGAGGAGAGTCAAGAGAGATGTCATAGTAATAAGCAGTCCTCTCATATTCTGAGATGAGATGTGGGGTGACAATGGCAGCACTTGAGGCACTGCTGGACAGGGAGAAGGCAGTCAAAAAGTATCGCTAGAGACTGATGAGGAAGGTGAGATAAGTAGTAATTCATGTTTGCTCCATCAGTTTTAGCATTGGAGCATAAATAAGCTCAAATCTAAACATGTGGTGCAGGTATTATAAACACAGAAAGAAGCTAAGCTAAATAACTCACAGCCTAGGAACCTGAGGTGTTTCTTCATTATGTCGATCGTCTGCGTGACAGACCTGGAAGCATCTACAATGGGGACGATGAGCGAGTGGCAGATGTGCAAATGAACAAGACACTCACCTGTGCCCGAAAGGCCAGCATCTGTCAGTTCTTCATCCGTAAACTCAAAATCTTCTGAAGATACTTGTCAGTGGAAAACAGGGGGGGAAACGCGGCAACACTCACTTGTCTCATTCGTCTTATGCATGATGGATACTGGGTGACTTCCTATAGGAATCTGGGAGTGTAGGCAAACCTCATTATATGATCTGAGGAGATCGACAACCCCTAGACATGACGTCACTTTGTCACATGCACATATCTTTGTTGCGTACAAACAGCCAGCGAGCATCGCATAGTGGTGAGATGCACCGGCTAACTCATCTAGTCAATTTCCGGTGCAAGCGATTATTATTCATGTTTAGAAACTAGGCCTTTATATTAGAGTAGAATGTAGTATGATGACAGAGGATAATAATGCGTTATCTAATGTGTTGTATTGCTACTAAGTGTATTCGATAAATTATCTGCTCCTTTCAAACTCGGGCCAACCGTGGAACTCACAGCTCTATAATTCGTGGCTAATCTTTTCATAATGTAATCTTTTGCCTAGTTCGCATGTCAGAAAGGAAATCTTTCAACGATCAGTCATGCCACACAAACCGAAATGGCTTCGTATTTTTTTGGAACCTCTGCACTCCATGTATGAGGTATGGCGTCGACGACAGTCTCGAAATCCTGTCAAGTAGTCACTGAGAATGATAACGCTCCCCACTCAAACCCTCAGAATGACGATTTCTATACTCACTACAGAGCAGAACTAATCCATTATACAATCAGCTGGCTGGTGATACTCATTCCGAGAAAACTCACATATGGAATGGAATATCGATCTGGAACAGTTTCAGTTCTGATGGATGATGGTGCTCGAACGCGATGGACAGCACTCCTGATCACATCGTTTGACCCTACACTGAGAATGAGTTATACTTTGCGAGAAACGTCAGAATGGAACACACACACAACGCATGAGAAAATCTCCAGCGTTAAGAAGCAGGGAACCAGGAACAGGATAGACTGGCTAAAAAAAGAGGGCGTTCATAGACGCGAAGATTATACGTCAAGAAACTCACGAAAAATTCACGGGATTTGGGATTTTGGACTTCCAGCCCACCGATGTCATCTTGCAAGAGAAGCTTATAGCAAATTAATATGCTAACTTTAATGCGAATGAGGCGTGGCTTACAGTGATTGAAATCTGAATGCGCATCGATCCGAGAGATTTCCTCATTGACAAGAGCACGGGCAGAAACACTGATAATCAATCGATAAGCTGGAAACAGGGCATTTTTAACCTCTTCTACGTGCCTGGGATAATGCAGCAGGCGCAGCTGGTTGTCCGGCTTGGTATGGACATTCGTGAAGTAATCTTCTGAGAGGCCGAGCCCGATGGCAAGGGCACGAAGAATATGCTTCTCTATTTCAAAACAATCCTGTACGGGTCGTGAGGTACATCAACACAACAAAACTGCCATGATTCGTAAAAAAAAATCATACCCAGAAAAATGTCAAACATGTTTCCCTAAATCCTGGTAAGATGTCCTCTGAAAACCAGATGTTTGGCATGACCTCATCGTCCTCTCTTCCAACTTCAAAGGATTCCTTAACATCCGCACTTTTTTTCGTGCTTCCAAAATATCTCCGTGGTCGTAAAGATGTTGAACTACTTTCTCCGCACCGATAGCCGAGTAACCTGACTGAGTTGTCAACAGGTGGCATTTATGAAGTGGTGGTATATACCTCTGTGATGCGTGCCGTTGGGCGGATGAGGTGCAAGCATCTTCTGCGCATGCGGCAAAGCAAAGAATCTCTTCGACTATTGAACTTCGACCATCAGAAAATCCAAAGCCAGAGATTATTGACGCACCATCTCAAACATTCTATCAATCCTCTGTTGACAAAGACCATCATTGACAAGGTATACGAAACCTATAGTTTTGAGCGACTCTATGAGAGCATTCGCAACAATTTGTTTGTTTGATCCATCCATGAATGGCTTAAAATCGACAACTTTCACAATGTCATGATCCTTCCCCATGTTTTGGCAGCCAGGTGGCATGAGGAGTCTCGAGCACTTGTTGCGGTGCCTTGTGCTGTGGTAAAACCGTCATGTCGTTAATTAATGACTTCATATGATGTTCGACATATACGAGTAATTACCTAATCAGCACGGTGAAATCGGGATCCACTAGACCCACGGGTCCGTGTGATTATGTCAGGACAAGCTAAACTAGATGTGGTAAACGTCATTACATAATTCCAGAAAATTCAGTTATCAGAACCTCAGACATACACCGCGTAATTGCTGAATATACATATCAGAACCTCGGCCTAGTACCTGCAAAATCAGCTGCAACGCCAACTGCGATGTCAATTGTAGCACTAATTACAACATTTTATATTAGTCTAGTTATAGTAATATCTAGATAGCATGACCTGGAGGCCCCCATCGCATTACACTTCGTACTTCACTTCGTACTGTTGCTTAGAGCCTTGCTCTGGATCACTTAAGCTTGGTCCTTGACTACTTCAAAGTGACTGGGCTCTCGCTTGTACAAAATTCAATTTACCACGCGGTGTACATAGACAGTCTGCCCAAGGTTCTGATAATTGAATTGAATTTTTGTGCTTATGTAAGTATTTCTGCCATTTCTAGTTTAGTTTGTCCTGACATAATCACACGGACCCGTGGGCCTAGTGAATCCCGGTGAAATCGCCACGTACAAGTTTGGCTGAGCGACGAAACAGATGCAAGGTATTAGTCGATTGTGACCAATTGATACTGATTCTGCAATGATAGAAAAAGGTAAAACAATTTTATGGTATCTTTACAAACAACGATATAATTGACCAGAGTAGAGCATTAATCGGTGAACAGCCCCGATGGTAAAATGAATAGCCTTGTGAGGTTAACTTCATCTAAGAAAGTGTATGCTATTCTTCATCACTTCCAACAGCATCCTCAAACTCATATCCTTTCTCAACAGGATAAGAGTCATAGATGGTCCAGAGATCACTGATGAGTTCGACAATATCGTCAGTATCGATACCCATAGACATAATGCCGGCGGACCGACGCCTCCAAGAAGCATCTACAGAGGAGGCATATTCCTTGAACATATGGGCCAAACCAGCGCTCGTGGATAACCTTGAGAGCACATGCACATCACCATCTTGAGTTGCTTGGGCTATTGATGAGGCTACCGTAAGTGCTAAAAAAAGGCGAAGGACACACTACCTGGCGACATGGCCGTGCGCATGGGCTCCATCAGAGGATAGCTAGTGAAAGATATTCTGGGACCTGAGTTTTGAGAGCTTATTTCAGCTTTCAAGGCATATCTTACGTTTCTCCGATTGGGTTATCGATCAAGTTATTTTTCCAGCTCTCGTAATTTTGACGCTCCAGGGAACCAAACCCACGAATGACATCATGTGAAGAGTAGAGGCGTCTCTGCATGGTATGCGCGTTGAAGCATCAAAGCATACGATACTGAAATCATGGTTCACCTCAATTTGTCCCGAAGGGATCGTGAAATTTGCTATATTGTGGCAGAAATTTGTATCAACGTTGACCGGGAGCACTCCACCGATCTCGGCAAATGCAGGGAGATCTCCGCCTATTCCAATGTGGGATCCATAAGTATTTATACTTATACTATGCTGGGGTGTACGAGCTCTACATAGTCAATTTCTAGGTGATAGTTTACGAATAAACACGAGACGAACCGAAGGGCAGATGTCACAGTTTCCATGTGGGCTGCAATGATGCTCGATGAAAAATAAGGCGACTAGGAGATGTATATCCCAATCCTTCATTTAGAAGATCAAAAGATCATCCACACCTTTGGCATCGGAGATCCGGCCCAAGCCTTCCTTGGCCAAGCCTGAGGCATATTGATGGGTATGGATAGGTTCGTGTGCTCTTGTAAGCTCTGCAGATAAAAAGCCTCATTGAAAAGACGACGTATACGATACACCTGATATGTTATTAGCCTTCTGAGTCTCTATATTGAACGATGTGGAAGCGCACATGATTGGCATCAAAAGGTGCTCTATCTAGTATGGGGAAGACGACTGCAGGCGTTTTCAAGAATTCATCTTCCAGATCAGCCCTGAGTGCATTGGAGAATCCACCGAAGGCTGAAACATCGGTCATGAGGTGAATACCCTACCATCCCATTAGGACCAATCATCAAGAATCAGATCTAAACACGAACCTGGATGCTATCGCTCTCTTCAAGAAATGCCCGAACAGATGAGTCCATCAAATCGTTGTCCTGAAAGATTCAGTGATGACAATGGCACCTATCGATAGATGAACAAACTTACTTCATTATACTGACGGAATTGATCTTGGCTCTGCTTCCAATCATCTGCCCCACCATTTATGGGCTGACTGACTCGATGAACACTGCGAGGTAGATAGTAAACATGACTGAAATCAGACCAGTACCGGACCTCTTCGAGACTTGTGAGTTGGAGATCAACTCGATCTTTCTGAATGTGATACGGGCTTTTGGTCACTTCATTCTGTCTTATCTCTTCCACTGGTTGATCCCTCGAGCACGCAAATCAGGAGTTGCAAGAGAAGTTCTGTTACGAACATACCACAGACCATGGTTGGGAGCTACATCGTCTATGATACCCGTTGCCGCATTGGATCGAGCCAAAGTACCAAAATTCTCTAACCAGAATAGGTTCAAGTGAAGTTGACCGACACGCATAATGTTTCCAACCTTTCCAATCAAACATCAGGACCCTCGGATAGAACATGACGCCCTTGAACAATCTCAACAACCAAAAAAGGCATAGATAAAGAGGCAACTGAAGAGTCTTACATTAGGATTCTGTCGTTCAGTGAGTGAGATCTGATCGTCGATTGAACCTTCATCTCCTGGTTGTTGGGAAGGATACGCCTCTTGAATATTCCAGAAATGCGTTCCAATGTAATTGGAGTAATTTCCCAGTTGAAAATAGAGAATTTCTCTCATCAGCGTCGTTGGTGGCCCTCAGCAAATCTAGTCACGTAGCACTGTCACATTCTGATGATACGAAACGACATCAACTGCAATATTTTTCTTTGGAAAATTATCGGTATAATTATGAGATTTTCTCCAGTAGTCCCGCATAAGGAACAGTTAATTTATACGTGCCGATGCTTCTATTCTAAATGCTTCCTTCTTTACCTCTACACTCAATGGGAAAAGGTATTATGTACCAAGACTTGGGGACATAGTAGTATTACGGTAAAATGGAAACTACCACTGACCATTTACAACACCACACGAAACCTATCTAGGGCTCTACGATCTTCAGAAGACAACGGTGCCCATGATCTATTCTGTTGTTGGATGATATCTTGTGGATCGGGTAAAATACGCTTCTTCGGTTCCTGTGGTGATGCCCGTGGTGATGAATTGAGAGGCGGCAGTGACATTCTCGGTTCTAGATAATGATTTTGTGAAGGTGGAATTGACGTTTGTACTTTCGAAATCGGAGAATAGGTCTGAGGACAATAGGCATGAGCCAATGGGGCGTCATCATAAATCTCGCTGTCATCAGAACCATATGAAGGCCGGTCAGGTTTTCCACACGAACTCTTGCTACTTATAAAAATGGCATCCGGCACACGGATGTTCCGGAGATAATCGTAGTACTCGATGACCGGCAACCGCAAGTAATCAGATTCCTATTGGAGTTATGGAGATATACCCAACTTCCCTGATATCCACTTACCGAAAAGTATGCGACAACATGCCATTTCCTGGTCTCACTGGTTCCTGGCAGGTGGACGGTCACGGAAAATGTTTGTTTCGTTAGCCCATTGGGCTTAGATGGCCTGTCTTTTCGCTTGATGGGCAAAGGGATGTCTACATTTGGGTCTGATGCCCGATAAGCTCTACAAAACGAAGATTGTCAGTGCCACTCCCAAAATCTGTGCTTGAATAGGTTGACTTGCCGTCGCGCAGCTTTAGCATCCCTTTCTTCTTGCGTCATCTCAATTTTTTCTTCATAAAATAAGTGGTCGCCACGCATCTTACTTTGAGACCTTTGTTTAATAGTCAGCACAACAGAAAAAGTAAACAGTTTTCGTGGAAGACGACCATCTACGACCATCGGTCCATCGCAAGAGACCACCATCATCTTGCGCTTCTTGCCAGACATAAACATGGCCACTTCGGAGCTGCTCCCGCTCACTTGCTAACAAGCGTCTTTTAATCAGTGGTAAGATGTTTCGCCTCACTGCTTCAAGAACGACATGGGCATCATGAGCATTTCTAATATCTTTGCCCTTATGAGCCATGAGATCATAAAAGATATGATACCTACGAAGAGCAGGGTGTGTTACACTGGATGGATTATACGAGGATGAAACGGCTGGCCCAGACGACATTTCGGACACAGGAGATACATGGAGATTTTGTAGACTTCATTTATATGGTGTCTTCTGAATGACATCAAGACTCACACGAATCCGGAGAGTTAGCGGAATTCCTCAACACCTAAAGTGACCTCATCAAGGATAAAAAAACAAGCATTGAGATTATTTAAGCGGAAGGAACAATTGAATTTTGACATCCAACGGTCCGGAATCGCCCTCGACCTGAGTTCCGATAACGCTTATTCAGCAATCAACTGGAAATTTGACCTGGGATTTTCTCACCCCATACTCTAATCAAATTCTTTCACATGATATTTGACATACTCAATTATTCCACAAAAAAGCTACAAAAATTTCTGGGTCATCGGAGGTTTGTTGAAGGTGTATTGTAATATCAAATTCACTCATGAAAATACACACAGCTATGTAGCACCATGGCTTAGATGCAACCACTTCAGTAATGAAATTGTAGTGACTCGAGAATTAATATAATCCAGTTTAAATATATCTTTGTCCTCATCCTGATCGCAATGTTGACAATCAACGAACTAATCAGCAACTACTTTGAGGATCACATTGACACGGTCGCCCCTTAATCCATGTTGCTAGGCAATAGCCCAAAAACGGAATCTGCCTTTGAGAGGATCATCTCCCCTTAGGGTATTTATATCAAAAGACCGGAAAACACTGTGCACTTTCATGTCCTCTAAATGCCGGTAGAGTAACTGTCTCGAGGCCCATTGCTGATGACATGCGTGTGGAGACGAATTCTAATAAAGACCCTCACATAAAAATAGTGACGGAATAAGAATAGATTTGACCGAAATACCCGACAAGCGTGCGCTCAAATGGATTCCGGTTCCAGAATTCAACCATTGAGTCATTATCTATCACAATGTAGGACCTCTCTTTTGATGTAAGGGGACTGTGAGAGTAAGCATGTCATCCTTCATCATTTTTCATGGAATGAAGCCACGGTTTAATCCAAAGGGTTCTGATAGTTTTAAAAATAGGCTGATTATTGAAGTAATGCACCACACATGAAGCTCTGTTTGCTCGTTCTATGATTGCTGTTGAAACAAGTTACAAATTCCACAATACAATTACCACCACTATTTTTTAGGAGGAATATGCTTTCACAGCATTGTTAAGTGCTGTCTCCATGTCTTCATATATGCTGACTGCTTCATGTTTCTTGTCCGTCTTTTTATATCATTAGGATCGTCCAATAATCGTTAAGTATGATTATAATCTCACTGGAAAATCATTGATAAGTGCATCTCCTGCCCCTTTAGCATGAACGCCAAAAGTCTGCAAATCAACCGCAATGGCGGAGTGGAGAAGAGTCGGGAGGCTGTTCTTGTTGATAATGACTTCATTGGAGAGTTGGATAATTTCTTTGTCTAGAGATCGGGCAGAATCCAGTACCGCGACGGCCTCTGAGGGTGTAAAGCTTTTTGCGGCCTGAGTCAGAGTCAATCAGAAACTAACTTTATTCCTCTTTTTCATTGTTTTACTCACTCTTGCATCCGTAGCAATGCGGTCGAGACCTTCAATAATGTCTTTCTTGTCTTGCACCATGTTCTGGGTTTTATGAGCGACTAATCATGTCAAAGACAATGTGCCTCACAAGTAGATCAACGTTATGAACATGATTGCCGAGACTCACTACTTTGTCACGAAGTGCATTCAAATCACTAATAACGTCACGAAAATTGGCATGGGATGTGGCCAGAGCCAAGGTTGCGAGAGCAACAAGACCAAAGAGGGAGGAAGAAAAATGCATATTGGAACAAGTTTGTTAAGGGTCTCTGAGTGTACGAGCAAATCCCTTCGAGCTTTTATTCCTCCAGTGAAGAGAATTTTGGGCCACGTCATTTAGATGTCCGATCGCGAGACCATGCATGCCAAACTCCAGGGAGCAAATAAAATCAACGAGGTTCACCTGCTTCCAAATAGATCAACGTTCAGCAGATACTTCTTCATACTGCCTTCTGATTAATATATGATCGAACTTTGATTCATGAAAGTTTGAGTTGGTTGTGTATATTACAATGAGGAGAATCTACATGAGAAGTCCAAGAGTAATAACAAAATCATCAAAGGGTTGTAGGCTCTACACCATCTGGTTTAAACCTCAAACGAGATACAAGAACCGTGTCCCAGGGGCCTCCACTTACAGAAGAGACCTTACTGGCTGATTGCCATAACGATTGATCTGGTATATCGATGTCGGGACCAGTACCCTCGTATTCTGAGTCAGTAGTGAAAATACCCCAAGGTCTACCTTTTTTTGGAGAACTGAATACGTTGAAATGCACCTGGTATAACTAAGAAAAGGAGACGCGAAGGATGATAAGTAGTACTCACATGACCTTCTGGATGATTATGACTGACAAAAAGAGCATAGTTAGGTGCTCGAAGAGTACCAACAACTAGTCCATATGGTTCAGAATCCAAGGATCGCGAAAATGTCGGTGTGCCACTTACCCAGAAAGAGCTCTTCGCGTTGGATCTGGTGTTGACCACTGAAGATCTTCATAATGGCATCCACATTGGCCTTGAACCACCGCTTAGGTGCATCCAGCTGTCCACCTTCCTCAGAGATCAAGTAGCGATATTCGGTCGCTTCCGCACAGAGGAAAGCTGCTCTGTGGCCAGTTTTGAGCGGAAACGAATAACGACGGCTAACTTGTTGACTAATACCAATTAGTTTTGGTAAATGTGTCTAGCAAGTGAACACGATGCAACATACGGGAAAATGCCAGTGCCTTGTCTCTTCAGTGTGAGGAAGCCCATGATGGTGTCAATTAACTGGTTCCGCTTCGAGACCCGTTGACTACCACTATTCACACGCCCATATCCATCGATCTTAGGTAGAGCCCGAACGGTACTCAGAGAAGACATATTGGGATGAAGAGCATTGAACAAAGTGATAAATTCGCCTCGGGGTTTGGACAGATACCCAACAGCCCCCACGTCAACACGGGATGGCTCCCACAAAGGTAAAACAACTGCGGATCGATGAATTTGGTTCTATGAAAGAGATAACGTGCGAACTCACGTGAAGGATGGTACTCATGGGTGAGAATCATTCGGTACCTTCTCTCATTTCGTATTTGGGCAATGATATCGCTCTCTGGTGGAGGAGAGGCATGGGTATCTTGAATGGGAGCTGAGGTGTTCTGGCTGCTTCTCTCAGAATTCTCTAAGGAAGGCGAGACAATCTCAGAAGACTGCCCGTTACCCGTGCGGGAGAAGAAGACTGGTTCAGGGAACTTTATTTCGGGAGTGGGGACTGATGTTTCCTTGTGCGGCCGTTGGTCAGAGTCAACAAGACCAGGCTCATCAGGCTCCTTAGAAGCTATCATGGGATATTAGGGGAAGAAACGAAGGCAATTTAGACAGGCCACATACAGGAGAGTTCTTCAATAGGAAGGAGAACTGGTCTAATGTCGGGTGAGCTGACTGGATCCTCAGGCCCTAGTTCAGGTAATTCAGATATATAAGGAGTGAAATCTTCTATCAACAACGGGGTGGTCTCGCGGATGACTTGCGTAAGTGGCACAATATCAGCGAAAGAGGGCCGCTTTGTGGGATCTTGGTCCCAACAAGCCCGCACAAGGTCCTGTAGTTGAGGTGTCACGTACTTGGAGCTGCTGGGCCATGGAGGTCGTTCATCATTGTCTAAAAGATGAAGATCGTGAGTACGAAGCGTACTTGTTTGGGGCTTATGAACCCATACCCAGAACCAGATGACGGATGGTCAAGTCATTTACATATGCCCACGGTAGAGCACCCCAATTCAAAACCTCAACACAGGTGATAGCAAATGAATATATGTCCATTTCCTTAGTGAGGTGTGATGGTCCACGCATCAATTCAGGAGCTTGCCAGCGGAGGGTACCATCTGTACAAGGAGTATCAACAAAAAGAGATAAATGAGGAAATTGAATACCAACGAGGAGGCGCCACACCACTGATACTAAAGGCTTCCGATTTCATTTCGCTTTGGCCGAAGTCAGATATCACACAATGAAGTTTGTCATCCACGAGAACGTCTGCAGTCTATATCAGACGTTAGGGCGCCAATAGTGAGAGCAGGAATGATAGAATGACCTTGAGATCACCATGATGTACGTTCTGGCTATGTAAATAATCCATCCCTTTTGCGATCTCATGGATGAACCTGTGTAAATCTTGACTTCGTCGATGCTCATTCGCGTTTTGAATTAGAGGGATCCTCGGTTGTATTTGTTGACCAGAATTCACACCTGACCAAATGGGGAATGTTGTTTGCCTTTCCGTTTTTGAGGAGCCGGGTAAACTGTTACCAAGTAAACTGTTACCAAAACGAGGGCTTTTTCTTGATCCAAGGGAAGAACCGGACGACCTTGTCTGACTTCGAACCTTTTTCAAGAATTCGTTCAGGCTCCCATTCTTCTCGTAAGGGCTAACGAAAAACCAGGGTGGATCACCAGCAGCACTGCTGGCACCGTAAAGCTCCAGTACGTTGGGGTGTTTGAGATTTTTCCATATAGCTACCTCTCGCTTGAATAATCCACGTGGAGTGGTATCTGCGAGAACTTTGATCGCGACTATGCGATTTCGCCAGAAACCCTTGTATACATCAGAAAAGAAACCGACGCCTATCTTTTGGTCACGATCAACTTCATATCTGGAGATTCGGATTTATTAGAAGCGGAAATAAGACACAAGAACGAGCTTACTTAGTGATTGTCCAACTTGGTAGGTTCGTATCTACACCTCGGCTCATCCTCACCAGTGCCTCGATTCCACTCTCTAAAAATTCTCTATCCAAAGTATCCTCCTTGCCCGCTGCAGCGAAACTTGCAGCAGAACTACTACTATCTATAGTTCCCGAGCGCTGTTGACTGGCAATGGCCTTCATGGAGGATCTTCTGGACATGGGAGGGGGCTTTGAAGTAAGAACAATAGAGCTTTGTCGCTCCCGGTCGCGTTCGGTGACCTGCTCAAGTGCGCGCTGAAGTGACTTTATGGCCTCTGGCATATCCTGACGTTTGATCTGGAGTATGTCGAGAATGTCAGCGTCTCTCGTGGTATGGAGAGCAAGGCGCATGAGTTGGCGTAGATTCTCTGAGTCTCGGGCTTGATCAGAGGCATTCTGAGCTAGGTGCAAGGATGCTATTCCGGCACGAAGCTGTTCCTCTGACATCTGTGGGATCGAATTCGCTGGAACTGCAGGATGCTAGAAAAGAGTCAGAACTAGCTCGAAAGAATAAATTCATTCCTACCTTCATTGAATCAGACTGAGGGCTTTGGGGTGGCGACGAGACAATGTCCTCCGTCATACCAGTTAACATGAGTGCATTACTGGAGTTCGGTTCTTGTCCCCTTTGAGAGGACATAGCAGCGAGGAGAGCCTCAGTCTCAATATGTCGATTTCTTTCCGACTCCTGAGTTTGCTTTAGGATGCGAATTGAAACAGAGAGCTGCGGATGATAAAAGGTATATATAAATGACGATAAACCAGAGGGGAAAACATACATTGAACATGTCCAACGCCGATCGTATGTCCGCATCGCAGGCATTAATTTTGCGCATGATATCGTCTCGTTTCAGGTAACGTTTAATGAAGGGTCGATGTGCCTCTTTGATCAAGAGTTGTTTGACATTTTCAAAAGCTCTGATGATATATCGTAGGATCCGGAATAACTGAACAATGGGAAATACCGACTCCTGCAGCTTGTTGAGAGGTCCCTGCAGCTCGACGGTGACGGAACTTCCTGCATCATGGACTTCCTGGCGAACTGAAATGAGAGTTTCGGCGCACCGTCCAGTCAGTCGTAAACAAGTCAAAGTATTTAGCTAAACATATCTGATGATCTATACAATTGGGTATTCCAGGAAAAGACTTACATCGACTTTCTGCACTGCATCCCAGATTTCAAGTAACGACCTTGCTGCAGGTGAGAGGCCCGGAATGGGAGCCAGCTCAAGAAAATCCGATCCGACGATGAGCAGCTCGTGGGCGACATCCAAAGATACACCGAGAACAGATTTTATTGCAGTAGAAACGCGCTAGGGACAGGAGGGAAAAGGACGGGTTAAAATTGTTTCTTCGCTCAGGTCAAATTGATATCACAGAATGATCGTCACGTCATGACCCATCGATCGAACATCCAACAAACTAGAGATGCACAGGAGATGCACAAGAGATGGTCAACTTACCTCCTTCGTATGATTCCATGATTCTGTTACTTCTGGTGATAAACCAATGACTTTCTGTGGTGGATCATCCCAAGACTTTACATTTGTGTTTTCACCCCACCAAGAGGCTGAAGGAGAGTCAAATTGACGTGTGGATGTGTCTGTTTCGTTAACTTTCTTTCGCCACACATCGCTGATGCGCCAAGACTGTGACCCCAACCGTGTTCTTTGGGAGAGACCTGAGGTCAAGAGGTTGCTTTCGTGCTGATTGGTGGATAGGGCGATGGCCGTAGATGTTGGGCTTGATGTGATATTCACTACTGGGTTGGAATTCAACGAAGCAGGAAAAAGCGGCTTTTTGGCGGAAGATATTGATGTGGTGTACGATCGTCCCGAAGGAGGCTCTGGGAAATCATCCAGTTCGTCTAGACCCGGTAGAGACGAGAGTGGCACTCCATTAGGCAAGGGAGAGGAAGCTTGTGGTGTAGTAGACAACGGCGATTCAACAGAGGAGGGGGTTAAAGTTGAATACCCTGGGGGGGTGGACATTTATGAGTGAAAAGTCGGCAGAGAAGATAGTCTCTTTATATCAGCGCTAAGCGCCACGAAAAACTGCGCGGAGTGCTGCTTTGGCAGCGTGAGAGTCAGTAGTCTGCCTATTACAGCATCTCAAAGTAGAATCTGTCAGTTATCACGTTCACGGTACCACAGCTGAATTCCACTGAACTTCACAGCCCTATTCTTAATGAGTCAAATTGGGGGTGAATCCTCCGTTTTCGGGTGGGTGCTCTATCCTAGTAGATCCAAGACCGAGTTGCTCGCTTTTTAATTTACTTCAAGTATGGACCCAACCTAGAAACAGTAAAGAGAGGATGACTCCTTACAGATGTGTGTTGGTCAAAAGGGGCATTAAAAGGCCTGTTTGACCTGACTAAATGACCGGAAGACCCAAAGTGGGGCTGCGCAGTCACAACAACTACACTTGCATAAAAGTTCTAACGAATTACACAAGCCTATCAAATTGTATTTTACTAAGGCCAAACAGCGCAATTTGTGTGAATCTTCGAGTGGACAGTATATGGATAGTTTTCTGTCCCCCTAAGTGGCTCTCTTCCGAAGAATTCAAAATTACCATGAAGTCGAGTCGATCTTCTACTAGTTATTGCATAAGCAGCCAAATGACCTCAACTTCAGTTCGAGGGACTGCATTTAACATTGTTCCACCTCAAGAAGCAGTATGCCCGGGCGCCGAGATGCCTTTGTTAG
>Ga0153924_1000562_pt1 | contig 22907 bp, 23 predicted proteins | sample TSNJ008MetaG_FD_104709 | JGI IMG/M metagenome (GOLD analysis project Ga0153924, IMG submission 104709) | Attine ant fungus gardens microbial communities from New Jersey, USA - TSNJ008 MetaG | ecosystem: Host-associated > Fungi > Mycelium > Unclassified | place: USA: New Jersey, Wharton State...
GACAACGAACGCGGTGAATACTGCTTCGCGCTCGAGCCGAACCGACATGTCGAGGTCTGAGATACGGTCGCTGCCGTATAGCCAGAAGACGTAGAGCATGGGCCCGATCGAGGTAAAGAACGTTGAAAGAAACAGCAGCCACCAAAAATCCAAGGTTCCCCGAGCGCTTGCGTGCGCGAGGATCACAAAGAGTGCGAGTGCCGTCAAGAATGGATTGAAGATAGTCGAAAGGATGCGTGCAAGGTCGCGCCAGGCGCGGCGGTTCTTGATCGGGACGATCTCCTGCAGCGGATCGTGCATGCCTAAAGCCCGTTTCATCCCGGCCCGCAGAAAATCCTGACGCGCGGCAAGGCCTTCTCGAAACGAGCAGGCGGGCTCGGGAGCGGCCGTGGCGAATCATCGCGGGTCATTATGGTCATCGAACGGATCGAATCACCGGCCGACGTCAAGGCCCTTTCCCGCGAAGAATTGGACGTATTGGCACGCGAGATTCGCGATACTCTGGTGGTTACGTGCTCGCGAAATGGCGGGCATCTCGCGCCCAATCTCGGGGTCGTCGAGCTCACCCTGGCCCTGCACCGCGTCCTGAACCTTCCCACCGACAAGCTCGTGTGGGACGTTTCGCATCAAGCCTACGTCCACAAACTCCTCACCGGAAGGCGCGACCGGTTCGGCACGCTGCGCAAAGGCGGCGGCATTTCGGGCTTCGCGATGCGCAGCGAATCGGAATACGACCAGTTCGGCGCGGGACACGCGTCCACTTCGGTGTCAGCCGCGTACGGCATGGCCGTTGCGCGCGATCTTGCCGGCGGCTCGGAGACGGTCGTCGCCGTGCTCGGCGACGGTGCCCTCACAGGAGGTCTCGCGTACGAGGCGCTCAACAACGCAGGGCAGCTCGACTCGAACTTTATCGTCATTCTTAACGATAACGAGATGTCTATCGCTCCGAACGTCGGATCGATTGCGTCCTATCTGTCAGTGTTGCGAAGCAAACCCTTCGCCAACTTCGTGCGCGAACGCGCGAAGGACGTCTTCGATCACATTCCGTTCGGCGGCGCGGCCCGCAAGGCGTTTGCGAGCGCGGAAATGGGCGCCATCCGCTTCGTCGCGCCGTCCGGGAAGGCGGCGGTGATCTTCGAAGAGCTCGGCTTTCGCTATATGGGCCCGTTGGACGGACACAATCTCGACACAATGGTCGATGCACTCGCAACCGCCAAGACGATCGATCGCCCGGTGCTGCTGCACGTGCGCACCGTCAAAGGAAAAGGTTACGAACCGGCCGAGAAGGATTCGCGCACGTTCCATGGCGTCTCGGGCGCATTCGACGTTGAAAACGGCAAACTCGAAATCAAGCCGGACGCCCGCCCGACCTTTTCGGAAGTCTTTGCCGGCGCGTTGATCGAGCTTGCGAAAACGCACCCGAAACTGATCGCGATCACAGCCGCGATGCCGGATGGAACCAAGCTTTCGAAATTCGCCAAGGCGTACCCCGAGCGCTTCTTTGACGTCGGCATTGCCGAGGCCCACGCGGTCTGTATGGCAGCCGGCGCCGCGACCAGCGGACTGCAACCGGTTTGCGCGATTTATTCAACGTTCTTGCAGCGCGCCTACGATCAGGTCGTGCACGACGTGTGCGTGCAGAACCTGCCGGTCGTATTCTGTCTCGATCGCGCCGGTTTCGTCGGCGACGACGGTCCGACGCATATGGGATTGTATGACATCGCATATTTGCGGACGCTGCCGAATATGAACGTTATGGCTCCGCGCAACGAAGACGAGCTCTTGCCGATGCTTGCGCATGCGCTCACGCGCAAGGGCCCGGTGGCGGTTCGGTATCCACGCGGGTCGACGAGCGGACGCCACCGCGATCCGGTGTCCCCGATCGAGCACGGCAAAGCAGAGATCTTGCGACGGGGCCGCGGCGTCGCTGTGCTCGCGTTGGGAAACACGGTCGACGTGGCGCTCGATGCGTACGATCTCCTGGCGAGCGGCGAGTTCGGGCGATCGGACTGCCTGCCCACGGTGGTCAACGCGCGCTTTGCAAAACCCGTCGATGAGGAATTGCTGGGCGAACTGACGGCGGACCACGACCTGATTCTTACACTCGAGGAGCACTCGCTCGCAGGCGGCTTCGGCTCGGCGGTCGTAGAGAGGGTCTGCGATCTCGGCCTACCGGTCCGAGTGCAGCGCATCGGCGTCACCGACGTCCTCGTTGCGCATGATTCCCAGCCCAGTCAACGCGCGCTCTTCGGGCTGTCCGCTCAAGCGATAGCGGAGCGGCTTGCGCGCGCGCTCGGAGCGAATCAGGAGATACATCGTTGACATTCCTCCTCGCGGCGGCAGCGAAAGCCGCGACTAACGTTCAGGTTCCCGCGCCGGCGCCCGTGCCGGTGCAATCAATCATGCAGCAGACGTGGTTCCAAGAGCACGTCAGTTGGCTCACACACGGCATTGCCGGTATTTTTGTCATCTCGGCGATTTCGCTGGTGGCGCTCCTCGCGGTTCAGACGACCAAGCAAGAAGGGCTCTCGGGCACGATCGGCGGACGCGTCGAGTCTACGTACGGCCGGATGGGCGCGGATGAACAACTCAAGCGTGTCACCGGATTTACCGCCGTGCTCTTCGTCTTCACCGGATTCATCCTTTCTCTGACGGGGATCTAAGCGCCTGAGCGCACTGCTCGAAGTACGCAATCTCCGCACGACGTTTCGCACTGAGGACGGTCCCGTTACGGCCGTAAACGGGTTGTCGTTCTCTCTCGCGGCGGGCGAGACGCTCGGAATCGTGGGTGAGTCAGGTTCCGGCAAATCGGTCACGGCGCTCTCGATTATGCGTCTGCTGGCGCGCAGTGCAACGGTGAGCAGCGACGGCATCTTCTTTGACGGCGAGAACCTCGCTGCCAAGACCGAAGGGCAGATGCGCAGGATCCGCGGCAACAAGATCGCGATGATCTTCCAAGATCCGATGACCAGTCTCAATCCGGTGCTCACCGTCGGCGAGCAAATCGCCGAAGCGGTGCGGCTGCATCTGGACTTATCATCCAGGGACGCGCGAGCCAAAGCGATCGAGATGCTGAACAAGGTGCGCATTCCCGCGCCCGCAGACCGCCTTGGCGATTATCCGCATCAATTCTCCGGCGGCATGCGTCAGCGCGTGATGATCGCGATGGCGCTCTCCTGTAACCCGAAGCTGCTGATCGCCGACGAACCCACGACGGCTCTCGACGTGACAATTCAAGCGCAGATTATCGAACTGATGAACGAGATGCAGCACGAAACCGGCGCAGCGATCATCATGATCACGCACGACCTTGGCGTGGTGGCCGAAGTCTGCCGAAACGTTCTGGTCATGTACGGCGGCAACATGGTTGAATACGGCACCGCCGATCAAATCTTCTACGAACCGAAGATGCCGTACACGCAAGGGCTTCTTGCCTCATTGCCACGGCTGGACGAACGCGACCCTCGGCGATTAGTGCCGATCAAAGGTCAGCCACCAAATCTGCTCAGACTACCTGCCGGCTGTGCCTTCGCGCCGCGCTGTGCCTACACCATGCCGGTGTGTGCCGAACCGGTCGGCACCTACGATTTTGGATCGGGCCACATCGCGCGTTGCCGATTGTACGACGGAAAAGTTCCATGCCGCTGATCGAGGTCGCAGATCTTTACAAGTATTTCCCAATTTACACCGGTCTGTTTTCGCGCCATGCGGCCGACGTCAAAGCCGTCGACGGCGTGAGCTTCGCAATCGATGCGGGCGAGACGCTGGGCTTGGTGGGAGAGTCGGGCTCGGGAAAAACCACGATCGGACGCATGCTGCTCCACCTGCTCGCGGTCACCAAGGGCTCGATCCGTTACAACGGAGCGGAAGTAACGACAATGCGTGCCGACCAGATCCGCGCGCTGCGCCGCCAGATTCAGATCATTTTTCAAGACCCCTTCGCAAGCCTGAATCCGCGCATGACGATCGGCGACATCATCGCCGAACCCCTATACATTCACAGAATCGCGCGCGGCAAGGACGCGCAGGCGCGCGTCCAGGAGTTGCTCAAACTCGTGGGGCTGCGCCCCTACAGTGCGAACCGGTATCCGCATGAATTCTCGGGTGGACAGCGGCAGCGCGTCGGAATCGCGCGCGCACTTGCCGTTGACCCGAAGTTCATCGTATGCGACGAGCCCGTTTCGGCGCTCGACGTCTCGATCCAAGCGCAAGTGATCAACTTGCTCGAGGACTTGCAGAAACAACTCGGACTGACGTACCTCTTTATTGCGCACGATCTTTCCGTCGTTCGGCACATTTCAACGCGCGTTGCCGTCATGTACGTCGGCAAGATCGTCGAAGTGAGCTCGCGCGACGAGCTCTATCTACGCCCGCTGCACCCCTACACGCAGGCGTTGCTCTCAGCTATTCCGATCCCCGACCCGTCCACCGAGCATCGCCGCAAGCGCATCGTCCTCGACGGCGACATCCCTTCGCCGGTCTCACCGCCGTCCGGCTGCCGCTTTCACACGCGATGCCCCTTGGCGTTCGATCGCTGTTCGGTGGAGGATCCGCCGTTCAAGGATTATGGCAACGGGCACTTTGCCGCGTGTCACTGGGTCGACGAACACGGCGGTACCGCACCGGATCTCGTCGGCGGTCCGGTCGTGTTGAGGCAAGCTTAACGCGCCGATAAGACGCACACGATGGCGTTCGCGATCATCGTTATTTATGTACGTTTGAGCGGCACGCAAGCTTTGCGATCGACGCGTGGCCGCTGCGCGTCATTGCGCTCGACTCGACGTATCCCGGCCGATCTGGTGGAATCCTCGACGTAGAGCGGCTCGATTGGCTGCACGCCCCGCAGTTTCGCACCGGCGTTCCGGCGCTGGATGCGGGCGGCTTCGTCAATACCGATCGGCTGGGCGATATCGTGCGCTCGCACCCACAGATCGCCTAGAATAAAGAGCGAGGCGGTCGATCGAATCGATCGCCCGCCTTCATTTAGAAAGAGCTCGGTAAGAGCCTAGAAAATCTAGGCCTTTTTCTTGCGCCGGCCGCCCTTTTTGCGTCCGCCCTTGCGCCCGGCTTTCTTGCGGCCACCGGCTTTTTTCTTGCGTCCGCCCTTGCGAGAGGCTTTCTTCCGGCCGGCTTTTTTGCGTCCGGCTTTCTTGCGTCCGGCTTTCTTACGTCCGGCTTTCTTACGTCCGGCTTTCTTGCGTCCGCCGGCCTTCCTACGTGTTGCCTTCTTACGTCCGCCTGCGGCTTTCTTCCGCGTCGCTTTCTTGCGCCCGCCCGCGGCTTTCTTGCGGCCACCGGCCGCTTTACGACGAGCTTTGCGCCGCGGCTTTTTCTTCGCTTCGGCCATTGTCTCGCCATTCATCATGGTATCGGAGTCCATTCATTCCTCCTCGTCCCCCGGGGGACGAACAGCGTATTTTTGGACAGCGCACGAACTGCGCTTTAAGCGCACTATAAAGGATTTTACGGAATCATGCAAATCGCGCGCGCACACGTACGCGCGTACGCGCGCGCTTACGCACCATTGCCCGGGTCTTGACCCCGGGAGTATACTTAGCCCCGTGAAAAAGCCCCTGATCATCGTGGAGTCGCCGACCAAGGCGCGAACGATCAAGAAGTTTCTCCCGGCGCGCTACTCGGTCAAAGCGTCGGTTGGGCACGTACGCGATCTGCCCAAGAGTACGCTCGGCGTCGACGTGGAACACGATTTCGCGCCGAAATATCTTACGATCAAGGGCAAAGGCGACGTCATCAAAGAGCTCAAGAGCGCGGTGAAAAGCGCGAGCGATGTGTACCTTGCGACCGACCCCGACCGCGAGGGCGAGGCCATCGCGTGGCACTTGGCCGAACTCCTGCGGCTCGAGAACCCCAAGCGCATCGAGCTCCACGAGATCACCAAAGACGCCGCACTCGCCGCACTCAAACATCCTCACAGAATCGACATGGATCGCGTGAACGCGCAACAGGCGCGACGCATTCTCGACCGCTTGGTGGGGTACAAGATTTCGCCGCTCTTGTGGGCGAAGGTGCGCGGGGGCCTCTCGGCCGGCCGGGTGCAGTCGGTCGCCGTACGCCTGATCGTCGACCGCGAGCGCGAGATCAATGCGTTCGTTCCGCGCGAATACTGGAGCGTAACGGCGCAATTGGCTACCGATCGCGAGCCCGCGATTGTGTTTCCAGCCGATCTCGTGGCGCATCGCGGCGAGAAGATCGAGGTCGAGAATCAGGCTCAGGCGGATGCAATTCTCGCCGCACTCGAGGGTGCGTCGTTCTCGGTTGCGTCGGTCAAACGGCGCGAGGTTCGGCGGAATGCGGCGGCGCCATTCACCACTTCGACGCTCCAGCAAGAAGCTTCGCGCAAGCTGCGTCTGCGCGTCCGGCGCACGATGCAAATCGCTCAAGCCCTGTATGAGGGCGTTGACCTAGGCGGTTCGCAGGGTACACAGGGCCTCATCACCTATATGCGCACCGATTCGACGCGCATCAGCGATTCGGCGCGGGAGCACGCCCGCGATTTCATCGTTTCAACCTACGGCGAAGCGTTCCACGGTGGAGCACTGCATAAAGTTCGCGAGGGTGCCCAAGACGCGCACGAAGCGATTCGGCCGACCGGCGTTTTTCGTACGCCCGAGAGCGTCGCGCACGTTCTCAAACGTGACGAACTGCGGCTGTACACGCTAATCTGGGAGCGATTTGTCGCTTCGCAGATGGCGCCGGCGATTCTCGATCAGACCACCGTCGACGTCGCAGCGGCCGATTACACGTTCCGCGCGACCGGCAGCATCGTCAAATTCGCCGGGTTCACCCGCGTATATGAAGAAGGCAAAGACGATCCTTCGACGGGCTCAGGACAGGCCTCTTCGACGGATTCAGGACAGGCCCAATTCAACGGACGCGCTCCGAAGGAGCGCGTTCGTTTGCCGGAACTGCGCGAGCGCGATCCGCTCGATTGCCGTGCCATCGAACCGAAGCAACATTTCACCGAGCCGCCTCCGCGCTACACGGAAGCAACGCTAGTCAAGGCGCTGGAAGACAACGGCATCGGACGTCCGTCAACATACTCCACGATCGTCGACACGATCCAGGCCCGCGGATACGTCACGCAGGAGGACCGGCGCTTCAAGCCGACCGACATCGGCAGCGCGGTCAACGATCTGCTTGCCGAACACTTTAAGGACATCGTCGATCTGAAGTTCACCGCTGGAATGGAAGGCGATCTCGATAAGGTCGCCGAGGGCAACGCCGACTGGGTTGGAATCTTGCGCGAATTCTACGGACCGTTTGCCGGCGAGCTTGCGGAGGCGGAGAAGAAATTGCCGCGCCTTGAGATCAAAGACGAGCCGACCGACGAGATCTGTCCGAACTGTGGCCGTCCGATGGTGATCAAGACCGGACGCTTCGGCAAATTCATCTCGTGCACAGGCTACCCGGAGTGCAAGACCACCAAGCCGATCGTCAAAGACACGGGCGCGAAATGCCCGAGGGACGGCGGCATGATTGTGGAACGCCGCTCCAAAAAGGGCCGCACGTTCTACGGCTGCGCAAACTATCCAAATTGCGATTTCGTCTCTTGGGATCGCGTGATCGCGCATCCGTGCCCGGTCTGCGGCAGCTATGTCGTTGCAAAAACGCGCCGGGGAGGAGCGGTGCATTTGGAATGCGCGGCAGATAAGAAGCACGACGTTTCCGCGCTGGCCAGAGCCTCGGGCGAAGAGCCGACAAACGAAGACCGCGAACTAGCCGAGGTTTGAGAGCCATGACAAGCGACGAGGATGAACGGTAATCGTCTCACGGTCATCGGCGGAGGGCTTGCCGGGTGCGAAGCCGCGTGGCAAGCCGCTCGCGCAGGTGTCGACGTCGATCTCTATGAGATGCGGCCGCATCGGAGTGGACCCGCACACACCACGGGACGCCTCGCGGAATTGGTTTGCAGCAACTCGTTTCGTGGCGCGGCGCTCGAAAACGCGGTTGGGTTGCTCAAGGAAGAGTTAGCGCGACTCGATTCGATCATCATCACGAGTGCGCGCCAGGCAGCCGTACCGGCGGGCGGAGCCCTTGCGGTCGATCGCGCGCATTTCGCCGACGCGGTCGAGACTCGCATCACCTCGCATCCGCGCATTTGCGTCCATCGCGAAGAACTCGAAGCGATTCCGGGCGATCGGCCGGCGATCGTCGCATGCGGGCCATTGCCCACCGAGAAACTGCTGCAGAGTATCGATGCGGCCCTTCGACAGGCTCAGGGTGACACTGACACTGTCCAGCGTTTGCATTACTACGATGCGGCATCTCCGATTGTGGCTGCGGATTCGGTCGATGAGTCGGCGATGTATCGCAAGTCGAGGTATGAGAAGGGCGAGGGCGATGACTATCTCAACATTCCGCTCGATCGGGAGCAGTACGCGCAGCTCGTTCACGATTTGCGCACACTCGAACGCCATCAGCCCAAAGGCTTCGAGACGGATGCGAACGCCAGGTATTTCGAGGGTTGTCTGCCGATCGAAGAGATGGCTGACCGTGGTGACGACGTGCTGCGCTTTGGGCCGCTCAAGCCGGTTGGCCTGCGGGACCCGCGCAACGGAAGCATGCCATATGCTGTGGTACAGCTGCGCAAGGAAAACCGCGAAGGCACCGCGTTCAATCTCGTCGGATTTCAAACGCGTCTTTCGTGGCCCGCGCAGAAAGCTGCGTTTGGAAAATTCCCGGGTCTGGCGAATGCCGAGTGGTTGCGCTTGGGCGTGATGCATCGCAATACGTTCATCAACTCACCATCGCTGCTCGATTCCCAGTTGCGCTTGCGTGGCAGTGATGCGCTCTACTTCGCCGGACAAATCACCGGTGCCGAAGGCTACGTGGAAGCGGCGGCGTGCGGCGCAATGACGGGCATTCACGCTGCGCGCGCGATCCTTGGATTGCCTCCGATCGAGTTCCCGCCGCAGACCGCGTTCGGTGCGGTAGTCGCGCATTTGCAGAACGCGCAGACTCACGACTTCCAGCCGGCCAATGTGACCTGGGCGTATTTCCCGCCGCTGCCACATGAAGTACGCGATAAGAAAGAGCGCCGCCGTCTATTAGCGCAGCGCGCGCTCGCGACGATCGATCGCTTCCTGCTCGATAAAGTAGATGACAAGGGTCGTGCGGTCACGGTCTGAAACCCCGAGCTTCCGGTGCGGGTAGAACGGTGAGCCCATGAAAATACGTTCCACCACCATTCTTGCCGTGCGCCGCGATGGTGTGCTCGCCATCGCTGGCGACGGTCAAGTGACCCTTGAGAAGACAATCGTCAAGCACGGCGCGCGCAAGGTTCGTAAAATTGCCGGCGGCAACGTGCTTGCCGGATTTGCCGGATCGGCGGCTGACGGCATCACGTTGCTCGAGAAATTCGAGAAGAAGTACGCTGAATTCAAGGACCTTACGCGCGCCGCCGTCGAGCTCGCGAAGGATTGGCGGCAGGATCGCGCCCTGCGGCGCCTCGAGGCGCTACTCATCGTGGGAACGCCGGAGCACCTTTTCGTGCTTTCAGGGACCGGCGACGTGATCGAACCCGATGAGGGCATCGCGGCCATTGGCAGCGGCGGACCATACGCCCAAGCGGCGGCCGCTGCCCTGGTAAGAAATTCCGAACTTTCGGCAACCGACATCGCACGCAAGGCTCTGGAGATCGCCGGGGAAATCTGTATCTATACCAACGACGAAATCACGGTAGAAACACTCCAATGACTGCAGCACTTCCCGATATCGCCGGACTGACGCCGCGCCAGATCGCGCAAGAACTCGATAAATACATCGTTGGCCAGGCAAAAGCCAAGCGCGCCGTGGCGATCGCACTGCGCAACCGCTACCGCCGTGCGCGCGTGCGCGAAGACTTGCGCGACGAGATCACGCCGAAGAATATCTTGATGATCGGTCCGACCGGCGTCGGTAAGACGGAGATTGCGCGTCGTTTGGCCGGTTTGGTCGGCGCACCGTTCGTCAAGGTGGAAGCAACGAAATACACCGAAGTCGGCTATGTCGGCCGTGACGTAGAGTCGATGGTTCGCGATCTGGTCGAGGCTTCGATTCGTATGGTGACAGAGGAGCGCCGCGGCGAGGTCGCTGATTTGGCCGAGAAAGCCGCAGTCGAACGGCTTATCGATGTGCTCAATCCGGAAACGGCGCCTCGCCAGCCGGCATCCGCCAACAATCCGTTCGGCGCGGCGCTCGGCTCGATCTTCGGCAACTCCAGCCCAGCGCAGCAGGCGCAACCTCCGCAAGCGCCACCCAGCGAAGTAGCGCGCATTCGCGAACAAACGCGCAGCGAGATCGAGCGTGGTTTCTACGACGTGCGATTGATCGAAATCGAAGTCGAGGAAGCACCAAACGTACCGGTCGGCGTGCTGGGAATGGATCAGGGAGGCGCGGACTTAGGCGAAATGCTGGGTGGCATTCTTCCCAAACGCCGCACGAAGAAACGAGTCACCGTGGCCGATGCACGCCGGATTTTTGCGGCGGACGAGGCCAGTAAGCTCATCGACATGGACGCGGTGAAACGCGAGGCGCTGCGGCGCGCGGGCGAAGACGGAATCATCTTCATTGATGAAATCGATAAAGTCGCCGGTCGCGAAGGCGCGCGCGGCGGACCGGACGTTTCGCGCGAAGGCGTGCAGCGCGACATATTGCCGATCGTCGAGGGCTCGACCGTCACGACCAAGCACGGAACGGTGAAGACCGATCACGTGCTGTTTATCGCTGCCGGCGCGTTTCATATCAGCAAACCATCGGATCTCATTCCCGAATTGCAAGGACGCTTTCCGATTCGTGTCGAGTTGGACTCGCTCACGGCACAGGATTTCAAGACGATTCTCACGCAGCCCAAGAATGCGCTGATCGAGCAATACCGCGCGCTTCTGGCCACCGAAGGCGTCGCTCTCACGTTTACCGAGGATGCAATCGAACAGTTGGCCCGGTTCGCGATGCAAGTCAACGAACAAAGCGAGAACATCGGGGCGCGCCGTCTGCACACGGTGCTCGAGCGTTTGCTCGAAGACGTCAGCTACGCAGCTCCCGACGAACGCGGCGCGGTGACCATCGACGCATCGTACGTGCGCGAGCGGCTCAAGGACGTTGTTGAGAACGCGGACCTTTCGGGCTACATTCTCTGAAAATTCTCATCCTGCACCCAGCGTTGAAAAGGTAGGATGGTGGCATGTCAACGTTGCGTAATCTCTTCGCCGGCGCGGCTTTGGGCGTATGCGCGGCCGCGCTTGCCGCCTGTAACGGCGGCACGACGTACACGGGGCCGACGCCCGGTCCGACCTGCGCGCCCGGCGCGACGGCATACCAGCTCGTTTATCCGGCTCCAGGCGCGACCGCCGTACCGGTCACGACGCAGATGATCGTAATCGCGCTCAACGAGCAGTTACCGAATTACACGTGGGATCTCTCGCTAACGTATAGCGCCGGCACGGCGCTCACGGCAAACGCGCTTGCGCCGATTGCCGCTAGCCAGCTTCCGCCGGGGTCGGCGAAGACGACGATCCCGAATCCGGTCTACGAGGAGGTCCAGCTCGTCTCGCAATTACCTTCGGGCGTACAACTCTCGGTGGGATTGAACAATCTCTCTACCAATTGCACGCCGCTGGAAATCCCAGGAGCGACCTTCACTACGGAATAGCAAAGGCTGGGGCGCTGCGGGGCGTAGAATAGGGGCCCATGCCTTACATCCGCGAGATCATCACGGACGGTCATCCGACGCTGCGCCGAGTGGCGAAGAAAGTCAATCCGAGCGAGATCGGCGATCCGCTGTTTCAACAGCTGATCGACGATATGTTTGAGACGATGTACCACGCGCCGGGCGTGGGCCTCGCGGCACCGCAGGTCAATGTCTCCAAGCGCCTCTTCGTCATCGACGTACAGGACGACAAGCATGAGGCTGCCGTCGTCATCAACCCGAAGATCGAGTTGGCCGAGGAAGAAGTGGAGCTGACGGAAGGCTGCCTGTCGGTGCCCGGATACGTCGGAGAGATCACGCGTTTGCGGCGCGTCGCGGTAAGCGGCCTCGACCGCTTCGGACAAAAGATCCGCTTGGAAGGCGAAGGCCTGTTCGCGCAATGCATGCAGCATGAAATCGATCATCTCAACGGCGTGCTATACGTCGAGCGTGCAAAGAATCTGCGCCAGCCCCAGGCGCAGGAAGAGCAAGAAGTCGCGCAGGCCCCTGCGGCCGAAGCGATTTAGCTGCCGGTAAGCGCCGGTCCCATGCGCTCGCTCTTTTTCGGAAGCAGTGCATTTGCGGTTCCGAGCTTGCACGTGACCGCGGCAAAGACGCAGTTGGCCGGCGTCGTCACGCAGCCCGATCGTCCCGCTGGAAGAGGCCACAAATTGCGGCCGACGCCGGTGAAATCGGCGGCACGCGAGTTGGGATTGCGCGTGTACGAACCCTCTTCGCTCAAGGCATTTGCGAGCGAAGTATCAGCCGAGCGCTTCGACCTCTTTGCGCTGGCATCGTACGGGCGCATTCTGCCGGCGGAGCTCCTGGATCTGCCGGTCCTGGGTGCACTCAACGTGCATCCCTCGCTCTTACCGAAATATCGCGGTGCGACACCCATCCAAACCGCGCTGCTCGACGGCGCCGACGTAACGGGCGTTTCGATCATGTTGATGGACGCCGGAATGGATACCGGGGATCTCGTGCTGCAATCAACCGTAGAGATCAATCCGGAGGACGATTACGGTACGCTGCACGATCGTTTGGCCTTCTTCGGTGCCGATCTCCTGGGAGACACGATTGAACTGGCGTTGCGCGGCCCGCTTCCGCGACGCGCGCAGAGCGGAGAGCCGAGCGTTACGCGCCCGATTCGCAAGGAGGATCTCGCGATCGATTGGTCGTGGCCGGCACAGCGCATCGTCAATGCCGTCCGCGCGTTTGCGCCGGCGCCATGCGCGCGAGCGAGTATCAACGGCGAGAGCGTTAAATTGCTGCGCGCGCATGTCGACGATGGCCGCGTCGTCGTCGACGAGTTGATTGCGCCCAGCCGCGGTCGAATGACCTGGGAGGACTACCAGCGTTCGCGGGGCGATCGGCAGAGCACGTGAATGCCCGTGAAGTCGCCCTGCAAACCGTGCGCGACGTCTTCGTACAGCCTGGAAACGGAACCGAGCGCGGCGCGCAGGAGGCACTCGACTATCGTGCGCGCAAGGCGAATCTTGAGCGGCGCGATACTGCGTTTGCAACTGAACTCGCCTACGGCGCGATCAAGATGCGTCGCGCGCTGGATTGGTATCTGGAGCCGTTCATCGGCGGGCGCACCGGTCTGCCCGCGGCGACGCACGAGATTTTGCGGCTTGCCGCATTCGAGCTGCTCTACACGCGCGCCGACTCGCACGCTACCGTTTTCGAATTCGTCAATTTGGCCAAACGCTACGGCCATCGCGGCGTAGGGAACCTGGTCAATGCGGTGCTGCGCGGCTTCCTGCGCGATCGTCCGCCCGACCCCAGTCGCGCGTCGTTCGAGAGCGATGAAGAATACCTGGGTACGCGCTATTCGCTGCCGACCTGGCTGGTACGCCAGTGGATGGTAACGTTCGGCGATCAAACCGAGGCGATCTGCGCCGCGGTAAATGAACCAGCGCGAGCAGCGGTAACGGTGAACGCTTTGCGGGCGAAGCCGCACGAGGTTGCCGCAAGTTTCGCAGCCGGCGGTATCGCGAGCGCTCCCTCCGCATTCGTGCCCGAGTCTCTGCTCGTCGACGACGCGGCGGGCGTTCGCGGACGAGTGCAAACGGCAAGCGGGTCGTGGTGGCTGCAATCGGAGAGCTCGGCAATGCCGGTGGCTGTGTTGAATCCGCAACCGGGCGAGGCCATCGGCGATGTCTGCAGCGGTCGAGGCAACAAGGCTCTACAGGCCGGTGCCCGCCTGGCCGGCGAGGGGAGTCTAACGTGCATCGAGCAGGACGGGCGCAAGGCCGCGGTCCTGCAGGCCAGGCTCCGGGAAGCCGGGGTCGCTGCGGTCGTGGTCGTCGGCGATGCTTCGCAGCCCGTCCTGTCCCCAGGGCAGCATTTTGATCGCCTGCTCGTCGACGCGCCTTGCTCGGGGCTTGGCGTCGTCGGCCGGCATCCGGAAGCGCGCTGGAAGAAGCAGCCGGGCGACGGTGAACGCCTAGCCCTAACGCAGCGGGCCTTGCTCGAAGCGCTGGCTCCGGCGGTCCATGAAGGCGGGGCGCTCGTCTATTCGGTGTGCTCTACGGATCCGCGCGAGACGATCGAGGTCGTCGAGTGGTTTCGGGCCCGGCAGAATTTCGAACGTGGCTTAATTCCCGCGGCGTTCGAACCGTTCATTACTCAGGAGGGTGACGTGCTCGTCCCGCCCGGACTGGACGGTCGTGACGGATTTTTTGTCGCCAGACTGGAGCGCCGGTAACAGTAATCGCGATGAGTTGGTTTGCACGCATCGAGCAGGCATGTGCCGCTTTTATCGAGCGCACTTTTGCCAAGACGTTCCCGAGCGATTTGGAGCCGGCCCAGATTGCGCGCAAACTGGTTGCGACGATGGAAACGCGCACGCGGGGCGACGACGGGCATTTGCTCGCTCCCGGATCTTACTTGGTGTACGTCAATCCTGAAGACTTCACACGCTTGGCCGAGCACCGCGCCTATCTCGAGGGCGAATGGGCCGAGCTCTTGCGCGATATGGCCGCACGCGTCGGCGTGTACTTCTTTGACGGTGGGCCCAAGGTCGAGATGGTTTCGCGCCAAAGCATTCCGCCGGGCCTTGCGGACGTCGCGGTTGCCAGTGACGTGACGATCTCGATTCCTAGTGCGCCTGCAACTACGCCGCCCAGGCGTTTCCATCTACGCATGCTCAAAGGCGTTCCCGCGTATGGCGTGTATTTCATCGACAAGAGCGCAACGATCGGACGCAGCGAGGAGAGCGACATCTTTTTGGTCGATCCCAGCGTTTCGCGCAACCACGCGACGCTCAAGATCGAAGGCGAGGGCGCGATCGTCGACGATCTTGGCTCGACGAACGGAACATTCGTGAACGGCGAGCGCGCGAACGGTTCACGCCGGGTCGTTTCTGGAGACGTGCTCACGTTCGGCAATACGCAGATGCGCCTGGAGGCGCGGGAATGACATTCGCGGCGAACATGCGGATCGGTTCCCTCGAGATCGTCGCGGCGCTGGCCGTCGCAGCGCTGATCGCCTCACGACCGCGCGCCGGGATTGCCGCCGAGTTCGGCGAGCTTACGCCGGTAAAGGCGGTGTTGCGGTTGGTCGAGTTCGGGCGCGAGCGCTTGTTCGAAGGGATGTGCCCGCTCACGATCGGTCGCGACATGAGCGCGGACCTCGTGCTGACCGACCCGGAGGTGAGTCGCAGACATGCGCGGCTGGAGGCGCAAGGCGGAATCGTTTTCGTCCGCGACCTCGAAAGCAGCAATGGGACGTTCCTCAACGGACGGCGGTTACGCAGCGCCATCGAAACGCGCGAAGGTGATACGATCGATGTGGGTACGACAAGACTGATCGTGGAACAGCTCCTCCCGTGGACGTAGCGATACGTGGAGACCGTGCATCGTGTCTCTCGCTACAGCTTGGCCCGCGCTCATGGCTCTTTGCGATCGCGCGCGGTTTCGGCACGGTCGACGGTGTGGCGGCCGCTCCCGCTGCCCTCGAGCGCTTGCGAGCTGAGTGCGAGCGCCGGCTGCGCAGCGAACGATTCCGGCGCGCGGTAGACCGCGTGCAGGCGGCGCCGACCGCCGTGCTTGCGGCGCTGGCGCGGGTCAACGGCGACCTCTTCGCGCGCAGCGCTTCGCACGAAGACTATGTAACCGCCGGATGTTCGATCACCGCCGCGCTTGTCGTGCGCGGGTACGCATGCGTCATTCACACCGGCGGTACCGCAGCGTATTTAGCGCACAACGGCGAGATCATCGTTCTCACCGGCGATGATGCGCTTGGTGAAGCATCGTTCGAATTGCTCGGCCGCGCATTTGGCGCAAGCGGCTCGCTCGACGTTTCCGTTTCGCGCGTGAATTTTGAAGCGGGCGATGTGATGATTTTGATTGGACATCGACTTCGAGGTGACGTCGATCGCCGATCGCTGATTTCGCACGTCGAACGCGCCGGGCAGAACGAACACCTTTTGATCGTGCGCTTCGACGAAAGCGATCGCGCAATCGAAGAGCTCGGAACGCGCACCGCGCCGACGCTGGCTTTTCGGCCGAATCCGGCCGTGCAGGCATCGCTCGTGGCGCTCGCATTGGGCGCAAGCATCATTTTCTTGACCGCGTGGGCGCGGTAAGTTCACTCGTACAGCGCGCGCTTCCGATGATCGCCGCGCTCGCGGCGTGTGCATTGATGCTTGCTTATGCTCCGCCGGGCTCGATCGGACCACCTTGGCTTCTCGGGCTTCTCGCCGTTCTCGCGCTCGCATGGGTTCTGTGGCAACCTGCGGGCTCGACGCGCGACGATCTCTTGCCCGCGCTCGCCGTGCTGCTCGCCGGTTTGGGCTTGTTGATGGTTGCGCGGCTCGCGCCCGAGCTCGCCGCGCGCCAGCAGTGGTGGCTGCTGGTTTCACTCGTGCTCGCTGTCGCGTGCGGACCGGCGTTCACGCGCTACCGGCGATTCGGTGCGTACAAGTACTTGTGGGTTGTTGGATCGCTGGTGCTCTTCGTGCTGTTGCTGCTCTTTGGCGAAGAAGTCAACGGCGCGCGCTTATGGATCAAGATCGGACCGGTGCAATATGAGCCGATCGAATTGATCAAGCTCTTCATCGTATTTTTTCTTGCGGCGTACTTGGCTGAAACGGCGGACGTGATTGCGCGAGCGCGGCCGTGGTCCGTTCGCGCGAACCTGCGCTACCTTGGGCCGCTGTTCATCGGTTGGGGCGCGTCGATGGCGATTCTCGTCCTGCAACGTGATCTCGGCATGGCAACGCTGTTACTTGCAACCTTTGCAGCGCTCCTGTACGTAGCAACGCGCCGCGGTGACATCGTGATCGGTGGTATCGCCGTCTTTGCGCTCGCGGCGCTATGGGCAGTGCATCACTATCCGTACGTGCAGGCGCGAATCGCTGTTTGGCGTAACCCATTCAGCGATCCGCTCGGCGCGGGCTATCAATCGTCGCAAGCGTACTACGCTCTTGCTGCAGGCGGGCCGTTCGGCACCGGCTTGCGTCTTGGGCATCCGCGATTCATTCCGGATGTAGCAACCGACTATGTCTTTGCCGCATTCTCCGAAGAATTCGGCCTAATCGGCGCGCTTGCGGTGATTGCTCTCTTCGTCGTTTTGGTGCGGCGCATCATCGCAATCGCCATGGAAATACCCGACCTGTACGGCAAGCTCCTCGGGGCCGGCATGGCCGCGACGCTCGGCTTCCAAGTTTTTATCATCATCGGCGGTGTGATCGGGCTCTTCCCGCTCACCGGTATTACGTTGCCGTTCATCTCGTACGGCGGCAGTTCACTGCTCGCCAACTTTCTGTTGGTCGCTCTGGTGTGGGCGATGAGTTCTCGCGCGAACGTTCCCAAGCAATCCGGCTCACAATCATCGCCGTAGCGGCCAGGATTGTTCAATTCACGGCGCTAACGCAGCCGTAGTTACTCGTTCGGAAGGGAGCCCTAGGACCATGGAGCGTTCCGTCACGCTACGTCTTGCCGCACTTGCGCTGATCTGCGCGCTTGCGGCGTGCGCAAAGAGCGGCGAAAATACTTCGAGCAGTGCCTCTGCGGCTGCGAACGCCGCTGCCACCAGTGCCGCTACCGCCGTCGCGCAAAATGGCGCCGCCGCGAGTGACGGTGCGAGTGTTTTCCAAACGAATTGCTCGAGCTGTCACCAGCCGACGGGTGAAGGCATCGCGGGCACGTTTCCGCCGCTGGCCGGAAATCCGGTCGTCACCGGTGATCCCAAGATGGTCATTCACATCGTGAAGTTTGGTTTGAACGGCAAAATCAGCGTGGCCGGGCATGACTACAACGGCATGATGCCCCCTTGGGGACAACAACTGAAGAACACAGACATCGCGTCCGTCATTACGTATATTCGCTCCGCTTGGGGCAATAAAGCGAGCGCAGTTACGCCGGCGGACGTAGCGGCTGTTTCAAAGTAGCGCGTCTTGCGCCTCGGTTTCTCCCATCTGCCGATCCTTATCTTTATTTTCGCCGAGCTGGCACTGCTCGGCGCGCTGCTCGCGCGTAAAGACGGCGAGCCCATGGTTCGCGACGCGTTCGCGCGAGGACGACTGGGAATCGCGCTTTCTCTACTGACGGGTGGAGCGGTGTGCGGTGCGCTCAACTACGTGCTGCCGGCGCAGCAAGTTCTCGGGATCGCCGTCGGCGCGATCGTTAGCGCGCTTGGTGCATTGGTTGCCTCGAGCGATTGGACAGCGCTGCCGTTGGAACCGGAGCGGCTCAGTACGGCGCGCCGGGACGTCATGATTTCTCTCGTGCTGCTCTTTATGGCCGCACTGGCTGCCGGAATCGTCGCGATCACGCTTAGTTCGGATTAGACCACATGACGGCGAGCATCGAAACGGAGCCGCCGTCGATGCCTTCGACGGGAAACGCGACGTGGTCGGACGCGTGCGAGGCGCCCATCGCATAGAGGAGCGGCAGATAGTGATCGGGCGTAGGCGCGGAGAGAAGTGCATCCTCGCCCAGCGATTCGTAATCGATAAGGGGTTCGAACGTACGCGCTACCAAGAACTCGCGCGCTTTCGCTTCGAAGCGAGCCGCCCAATCGAACGGCGCGACCGGATGACCGCCCCACGCGAACGTGTGCAGGTTGTGCACGATGTTTCCGCTTGCCATCACGAGCACGCCTTCGTCGCGAAGCGGCCGCAAGAGCGTGCCGATCTCGTAGTGCAGTCCCGGTTCGAGCGTTTCATCGATACTGAGTTGTACGACGGGCACATCGGCCTTCGGGTAGACGTGGCAGAGCACCGCCCACGTGCCGTGATCGAGTCCCCACTTCTCATCGCCGGATGCTTCGAAGGGTTCGAGCAGCTCGATCACGCGCGAGGCGAGTGCGCCGCCACCGGGCGCGGGATAGCGCATTTCGTACAGTTCGCGCGGAAAACCGCCGAAATCGTGGATCGTGCGCGGATGCGCATTCGTCGTGACCAGCGTTCCCGGAACGTACCAGTGCGCCGAGACTGAAAGGATTGCGCGCGGACGAGGCAGCGTCGCGCTCAGCGCCCGCCACGCCTTCGTGTAAGGATTCTCCTGGATCGCGTTCATCGGATTGCCGTGCCCGAAGAAGATAATCGGCATCCGATCCCCGGCAGCAGTCATGGTTTCGTCACGGTTCGAGCACGACTTTGATGTAGCCCTCGCTGCGTGCATCGAATTTTGCGAATGCGGCGGCGGCATCACGCAGAGGCAGGCGATGCGAGACGATTGTACCGGGCCGCAGCCGCCCGCTCACGATGGCATCGCGCAAGCGATCGTTGTAGCGTTTGTCGTGATCGCGGCCCATCCCGATGGTTACGCCTTTTCTGAAGAGGGTGCCCCAGGGGATGAGATAGTTGCCCTGCCGCGCAGCCTCGTCTTCCGCGTGCGGGTCGCTGTCGAGAAAGACGCCGATGATGCTCAGCCGGCCATTCGGCGCTACGATGCGCGCGAGATCGTCGATGACGGCCGATGGCTTCTCGAACGGGTAATCGTGCGGGTCCCGCGCTTGAAATCCAATCGCGTCGATACACGCCGTCGCCCCCATATTCGCGTCCTCGCCGCGCCACGCGATGCCCTTTCGCTCGCGAGCGATCAGATCGAGAATGCGCTCGGCTGCATCGCCTTCGCGCATATCGATCGGCTCGGCTCCGAGTTCTCCGGCGCGTTCGAGTCGCTCGGGAATCGCATCGACCACGAAGACGCGCGAAGCGCCGCGCATGAACGAGCACATTGTTGCCAAGAGCCCGATCGCTCCGGCGCCGTAGATCGCAACAATATCACCCGGTACGATCCGGGCAAGCTCCGTTGCGTGGAACGCTGTGGGGAGGGCGTCGGCGAGGAGGACGAAGTCATGTTCCCACCGATCGCCTGGCTCACCGGGCAACCGCAGACAATTGGCGTCTGCGAAGGGAACGCGCAGTAATTCGGTTTGTGCACCGGTATAGCCGCCCATGCCCGGATAGCCGTATGCCGCGCCCCATTTCCCCGGGTTGTTCGTCAAACATGCTCCGGAAAAGCCGTGAACGCAGTTCGGACAGAAGCCGCAACAAATGTGCGTCGGCACCGTAACGCGATCGCCGACGCGCACATTCGCGACGGCATCTCCGACGCGTTCGACGACACCGAGAGGTTCGTGCCCAATGACCAGGCGTTCGCCGCTTCCGAGTCGTCCCTGGTAAATATGCAAGTCCGTGCCGCAGATTGCCGTCGACGTTAGTCGAAGAACCGCGTCCGTTGGAGCGCCGAGGGCAGGCTCGTCGATGGCTTCGATGCTGATCTCCCAAGGTTTGTTGAGCACGACCGCTTCCATGGTTCGCGTCCTTTCTTAGGGCGGATATGCCGGATAAATGTAGTACGTTAGGTCTTCACCGCAAACTACCGGGAGGACTACCCGAATGTCTTTGTTGTCAGATGTCAAGGAAGTCGAAGCCCGCGTCAAGCAGGCGATGGACGGCGGGGCTGTGACGCCCTACTACGAATTGCCGCTCGACCAAGTCTACGATGTGCTTAACGGGGCCCTAGCCTCGGAAATCATTTGCGTGCTGCGCTATCAACAGCACTACTATATGACGACGTCGATCCACCAAGAGCAGCTACAGAGCCTCTTTAAAGAACATTGGCACGACGAGCAGGAGCATCTCGAGCGAATTGCGGAGCGGATCAAACAGCTCGGCGGCGTGCCGAACCTCAACCCGAACGGAATCTCTTCGCGAGCATTTTCGTCGTTCGCAAGCGGTCACACGCTTGCGGATCTTCTGCGCGAAGACTTGCTTGCCGAGCGCGTCGTCATCAAGATCTATAGCGATGTCGTCAAGTTCTTCGGCCAGGCGGATCCGGTTAGCCGGCGCATGTTCGAGGAGATTTTGAAGGACGAGGAAGATCACGCGGACGAGATCGCCGATCTGCTGTACACGGTCGATCCTTCGTCAGGAAAGACCGTGGAGCAATTTACGGGCGACTCGACCGTCCGGCCCGTGCGGAATAACTAAGTCCGCGCGGTCCCGCTTACTGGTAAGCGCCTCTGGGAGGTGATTCGAAGAGGCCGTCGCCTAAGCGTATGTCTCGCGCGAATCGAAGTGGATCCCGGAACGGTCGGCGGTCGCCCGCGCGATCATGCTCGCTATCGTTGCGATTGCGCAAGTAGATTAACACGACGAGACTGCGTGAGGCGCACTGACCTAAGCCGCCGCGCGCGGCCAGTGCGACGCACGATCGTTTGCTTCGACGTATGCACGCAGCGCCTCGGCGATTATGTGGGATTGAACTGACAGCGAATCGTTGGCCCGGGGAACCTTTCCGAGCATGCGGAGTAGAATCTTAGACTGGAGGTGCCCGGAGCGAATGTACGATCCACAAGGTCTCCTTAGGGAATTCAGGCTCGAGGCTCATCCTGAGGCCTGCATCGGAACGCCCGAGTCGATCGAGGCCGCGGGCCGCAAGTTGGCTGTGGGAAAGCCTTCTTCCAGTGGCGAGCGCTTACGTCTGATGCCCGAGCGCGTACCTCCGGGAACGCCAGCCGGATGGAGAGGCTTCCGTTTCACCGCTCCTAATCGTGTATTGTTCGGGACGGTTTGCGGCGTAGTATGCGATCAGAAAACCGGCTACACGGTGTTCGTGATGAGTGATACCTCTCCATTGAATCATTCCGGACAAGCATCGTTAACGCTGAGGGTCGACGGTCCGACACCATGTGAATCGCACATTCTCGTTCCACCGAACGGCTACGTATCACCCGAACTCGTCGTGGGCGGTGACGAGACAAGCAGCAACGAGTCTAGTTAAGCACTTGCGACCACAACGTCATAATCGCTCGACGTATTCAAACAATTCGGGATCGATTTTGCGCAATCGCTCACTCCCCGCGGAGCGGCGCTCGGTACCCAGCCACTAATGAATCTTTTTCGCGTGCATAGTTCTGCTGCCCTGGATTAAGCGGCAGCGTGAAAGTCAACCGAGAATAGTCTGTCGATGTAGTCGTACAATCCCGGATCGATGTTGCGCAATCGCGCTTTCGTCGCACGTGGCCAGTGCGATGCGGGGTCGTTGGCCTCCACAAACGCGCGTAAGCCCTCAGCAAAGTATTCGTCGATGCCGCTTGCGGCGTACGGCGTGACGAACGTTCGCGCGGTAACGAAGAGCTGGCGGAGATGCGGATCGATGCCGGATCGATACACGCCGCTGCCGAGGGCGCAATCGAGTGCGTGGCCGAATTCGTGCGCGACGGTCATCGTGCTGAGCGATCGCAAATACACCGTGCGTTCCTCGACCACAAAAAGACCGGCCGGTGGAGCAGGCCATGCGTCGACGTCGATTCCCAAGCGTGCCAGGGCAGGCGATGCCATGCGATACGTTTCGCCGCTAAGCAGTGGCGCTACGCGCGTTCCCCGATCGAGAGCGAATGCTAGTGCCCCCGCACCAAAGCGCTCGAGCGTTGCTGCGATTGCGCTCGCCCCGGCCGGCCGTTCGGGCACGACGAGCGATCGGGCAAGGCCGTAACAGTCTCCCATAAGGGGAGAGTGTCGCCCAGAGCTATTGCCGCGGGGTGTCTTGAATGCGAACGCGGAATAGCCCGAACCGCACGTGCGTGCGAGGTGCGGACATGAAGATTGCGACCGTCGTACTTGTCATCGCTTTATTCACCGGCTGTTCACAATCGCAGCAGGCAAGCTCGTCGGCTGGTGGCGGTGAGTGGCTGCTTCCCGGATACAACCTCGGCTTCAACCGTTATGTAACCACGTCGATCGATCCGTCGAATGTTGTGC
>Ga0153924_1000563_pt1 | contig 22894 bp, 20 predicted proteins | sample TSNJ008MetaG_FD_104709 | JGI IMG/M metagenome (GOLD analysis project Ga0153924, IMG submission 104709) | Attine ant fungus gardens microbial communities from New Jersey, USA - TSNJ008 MetaG | ecosystem: Host-associated > Fungi > Mycelium > Unclassified | place: USA: New Jersey, Wharton State...
ATATAAAAGTACAAAGCGTGGTAAACAAGGCAAAGAAATGTAACGGCCGATTCACCATGCCAAGAGGATTGTGGGGTTGATTGCGATTTTTTATGATTCCAGTATTTGCCAGCAAATTATAAATTGTGTGGAGGAATGAGGGCTTATTGATTCGTCCAATGAAATGTAATCTTTTGTTCAATTGCGGGGTCCAGGCTGTGGTGGACTGGACAAGTCATCGCAGCATGTTTCAGCATTCCGGAAGGATCGTCTTTTTCAGAGAGAGGGATGTGGATTTCGACTTCTAGAAGTCGTATTTTGCGCGGGCCCTGCGTGGTCATATGCTTAATGACACGGACGCTTAAGCCTTTGAGATCCCACCCATGTCGCTCCGCGACAATCCCCATCATGGTACTCATGCAACATCCCAATGCTGTACCAAGCAGATCTGTTGGAGAAAATGCTTCTCCCTTTCCGTGGTTATCCACCGGTGCATCTGTTAAAATTTTTGCCCCTGAAGGGGTATGGACCGCTTGGTTTCGAAGTCCACCCAGATAAGTAATTTGAATTTCCACCATAAGATTTATCTTTCCAAAAAATTCGCCCTCGAGGCAAGTCGCTACATGTGCTTTTTGGTTGGGGTGTGTGATGAAGAGAGATTACTCCTTGGCGTAGGACATACCACCGTCAATAGTGAAGCAAGATCCTGTAACATAACGTGATGCACAATCAGACGCTAATACAGAATCATCCCATCCAAATCGCACAATTTTGGAATGAAACCGAGGGGGATTTTCTTTTTGATGGAATCCTGGTCGCCTTCCGCGGTAGGAAAATATCCGGGACTTACTGAATTGATACGAATGCCGTGAGGGGAGAGTTCAGCCACGAGAGATCTTGTCATATGAAGGACAGCTGCTTTGGAAATGTTGTAGCCCGTAGCCATTTTAGCAGGATATGCGCTGCTTCCATTGATACTTCCAATATTAATAATGGAGCCCCGAATACCATTTTGTTTCATATGATTTGCTACTGTACGGGTGAGATGCCAAACACCGATCACATTGGTTTGCAGAATATTTTCAAAGTCATCGTTTTCGGAAGGATCAAAAACGGGCGTTGTTTTTACGATGCCGGCATTATTAATACAGATGTGAATTTGCTCGCCGTCTGTTAGGAATTGATCAAAGACAGATTTGATGGATATCCGATTCGTGACATCCATCTTGAAAGCCATGGCATTCCCAAGTTCACGTGCTAAGGCTTGAATTCTCTCGAAACGTCGCGCGGTTAAAAGAACACGGGCACCTGCTTTTGATAAACAGGAGGCAAACTGTCTGCCAAGTCCACTCGATGCTCCCGTGAGCAGGACTGTCTTTCCCGTCAAATCAAATAAATTCACAAGAGCATTCAGTTCAGAAAATAGAATACCCTCGTGCCAATGCTCGAAAAGTGGTGACTTGGTCTTTTGCCCACTCTTCGCTCAGACCTAATTCTAGCCGCATGATATCAGCAACCTCGGGAGCAACTTCAGCGGCCGCCGCCGCTTCTAAAAAGAGTGCACGTGTCCGCCGAGCGAGGACGTCTTCCACGGTAAATGCCATTTCATGCCGGACTGACCAAGGAATGACGCCTTTTGGATATGGGAGCTTGGGGTGTAAAGGTTCCTGCCACCGAGGATCTTCTTCACAGAGAACTTGAAGTTCAAAAACGTCAGTTCCGTAAACTCGTAATAAGTCATCCTGCTCGGAAGCTCGCGCGTTTCTCCAACCGTGCAGATGAAGGTGTTCGGTAACACAAGAGGAGTGACCGTGCCCTGATAGTTGGAGCGCGTGATCCAAGGCATCTTCGGCCATTTTGCGGTAGGTTGTCCATTTTCCTCCCGCTACGGTTAACAATCCGGAATCAGAAACAAAAATTTCATGATTACGCGAAATGGATTTGGTGGCGGTGTCACCCCCCCCTTTATTGGGCGGCCGCACTAGCGGACGCTGGCCTGCAAAAATGGAAAGAATGTCTTTCCGGGTGGGACTTTTTGCTAGGTAGCGCGAGGCATTTCGCAAAATAAATTCCACTTCTTCATCCAAAGCTCGCGGTTCAATCTCCGGCTCGGACATGGCTGTATCTGTCGTGCCAACAATAACACGATTGTGCCAAGGAATGACGAATAGGACGCGCCCATCATCAGTGTGTGGCACCATAACGGCTGAGTTGCTGGGCAGAAAATCTTTACTGAAGACAAGATGAACTCCTTGGCTCGGTTGGACCGAGGGAACTGCCTGCGGATCGTCCAATCTGCGAATTTGATCGGTAAAAATGCCAGTTGCGTTAATGACTACACGGGCTTCCACCCGGTAAGTTTTTTGGCTGAGCTGATCTGTGAATTCAGCTCCGTTGACGAGCCCGTCTTTTTTGGTCAGTTGGGTCACCCGCGCATGATTGAGAAGGCAGCCGCCGAGGTGGGCAGCAGTTTGTGCCAATGTGATTGCCAAGCGGGCATCATCAAATTGACCATCAAAATATTCGACGCCCCCCAACAAATTTTCAGGTTCTACATTGGGAATGCGTTGAAGCGTTTCTTCTCTGGAGAGCATTTTTGAGGAGCCGAGCTTCAATCGCCCCGCTAAGGCATCATAGACCTTCAACCCGATGCCAAAAAAGGGCCCCTCCCACCATTTGTAGCGTGGCACGATAAAAGAGAGATGGTGGACGATGTGAGGGGCATTTTGGTGAAGGAGTCCCCGTTCTTTCAAAGCTTCAAGGACCAGAGGAATATCTCCTTGCTCTAGGTAACGGACACCACCGTGCACTAACTTGGTACTGCGACTCGAAGTGCCCTTAGCAAAATCTTCAGCTTCCAAGAGGACACTGCGAAACCCCCGCGATTGAGCATCCACGGCTATTCCCAAGCCCGTGGCTCCGCCACCAATGATCAAAAAGTCGGTTTGCGGCGACTGCTCTAACCGCCGCAACATCACCGCTCGGTTCATGCTTCCTCCCAGGATTTTGCTCGTTCGATTGCTTTTCGCCAACTTCGGAGTTCGGTCGTCCGCTCCGTGGGCTTCATTTGTGGAATAAAGGTTCGTTCCGTTTTACGAAGAGAGGAGAGATCTTCGAGGGACCAAACACCAGCCGCACAACCAGCCATCAAAGCGGCACCGAGAGAGGTGGTTTCAATGTTCATGGGTCTCTCAACACGTGTATCTAATAAATCGGCCTGCATCTGCATGAGCAGATCGCTTGCGCAAGCTCCTCCATCCACACGGACCATGGGGATTGCTCTTCCGGAATCACTCCGCATTGCGCTGAGCAAATCCGTGACCTGAAAAGCAATACCTTCCAAGGTGGCTCGCGCTATGTGCGCAGCTGTTGTGGCTCGAGTGATGCCCAGGAGGGCACCCCGTGCCGTGGGATCCCAGTGAGGAGCTCCTAATCCAGTAAAGGCAGGGACCAAAATCACCCCCCCGCTGTCGGGCACCTGCGCGGCTAAGTCGTTGACTTCCGAGGCGGATCGGATGATTTTCAAACCATCTCGAAGCCATTGAATAGCAGCTCCCGCTACAAATATGCTGCCTTCAAGGGCATAGCGAATGGGGCGGCTGCCTATTTTCCATGCGACGGTGGATAGTAAGCGGGAAGCGCTGCTCACGGGCTCGTTCTCCAATGTCATCAACATGAAACAACCCGTGCCGTAGGTGCATTTCACTTGGCCAGGCTCCCTACAGAATTGCCCAAAAAGAGCTGACTGTTGGTCACCAATCATTCCGTGGATCGGAATTTCGGCTCCAAACAACGATTTTTCAGTTGTACCCATATGTTCGCTGTTGGAGACGATGTGAGGTAATAGCTGGTGGGGAATGCGAAACAGATCCAACAGTTCTTCGTCCCATGCTCCACGACGCAAGTCCATCAGCATGGTTCGAGAAGCGTTTCCGAGGTCGGTTGCGTGAACCTTTCCTCCGGTGAGCTTGAAAAGTAGCCACGAATCGATGGTGCCGGCAGCGAGTTCTCCTTTTTCCGCTCGCTTGCGAGCGTCAGGAACTTCGTCGAGAAGCCATTGGAGCTTACTCGCGGAAAAATAGGGGTCCAGGAGCAATCCGGTCTTTTTACGGATCATTTCTTCGCCACCTCGCTCCCGCAGTTTGTTGAGATTAGGAGCGGTCCGGCGATCTTGCCAAACGATGGCGCGGTGCACGGGTTTTCCAGTTGTGCGATCCCAAAGGAGGATCGTCTCTCTTTGGTTGGTAATGCCGATCGTAGTGATTGCTGAGGCATTGACCTTTGCACGCTGTAAAGCCTCGCGAACTGTATTGACAACGCTTTCCCAAATTTCTTCCGCATCATGCTCCACCCAGGCAGATTGGGGGAAATATTGCGGAAATTCTTGTTGTGCCGTGACTGTGGGCGTGCCGTGAATGTCGTAACAAACTGCTCTAGAGCTGGTTGTTCCTTGATCGATGGCGAGAATAGTGCTCATGGAAAGATGGAGTAAGTGAGTGATTCGATGATTGTGTTAACCTTTACTTAATGAATGAAAAAGAAAAGCTGCCAACGTGGCGCCTAATAAGGGCCCCAATACGGGAATCCAAGCATATCCCCAGTCGGCGGACGATCGCCTTCCCATTGGTAATAGTGCATATGCTATTCGCGGTCCGAGATCTCGTGCAGGATTGATGGCATAGCCTGTAGGCCCTCCTAAGGATAGGCCGATACCCCAGACAATTAGCATAACAGGAACGGCTCCGAGTGCACCCAGTTCGATGGGAATAGCTGCTCCTGATAATGGCCGTTCGAAAGCACCTTTGATTTCCAAGATTGCAAAAACGAGGACGAACGTGCCGATGATTTCGCAGATCAAATTTGAAACGTTATTTCTAAGAGCCGGTGCGGTACAGAATACTGCCCGAGTAGTGGCTCCGTCAGGAGTTCCTTTCCAGTGAGGAAGATAAGCCAGATAGACTAAAAAGGCTCCCACAATGCCTCCTAGCATTTGGGCTATCATGTAGGGAATAACGGAAGTCCAAGGGAAAGCCCCAACGACGGCAAGACCTAAGGTCACCGCTGGATTTAAATGTGCTCCGCTATAAGATCCTGCTATCAGAACCCCGACGAAAACAGCAATGGCCCAACCTGTTGTGATGACTATCCATCCACTCCCCTTGCCTTTTGTATCATTAAGGAGTACGTTTGCCACCACCCCATCACCGAGTAAAACCAAGAAGAGGGTTCCCAAAAATTCCGCAGCTAAAGGAGACATGTTTTACCTTATATCTCCTTCTCAAGGATTCTGTCTAACTTAGAATTTTATTGCGTCCTGAGCATTTCGCAAAAAGGTATGAAAGGGTCTCAGGAAACTATTTCATTTTGAGCGGCTTTTTAAAAAGCCTGTTTTCGGGCAATTTTTTCTAGTTCCATTTGAAATGCCACGATGTCGTTTTTAGAAGGACGATAACCCGGTTGGGCGGGATTCAAGCCCAATCGTCCACTCTGATCGACATACCATTCAGCGGATTGCCCGTCTGAAAAAGTGACGTGGCCGTTCAGAAGCGCGCCGGGTCGCTGTAAGGCGCCGACTGTTACAGACACCTTTCCATTTCCCGCGGCGGTTGGAAGAGGAGGGGGCAAAATGGTGTCCACCGAGGGTTTGGACTCCGGTTCGGCTTCTTCGCGTGTCAGTTTCAATTCATCAGCAAGAAGCCTGACATCCAGATAGGTTAGGGTGAGACCAAACTCGCTTTTTAATCGTTTTTGGATGTCGGAAAGACTGGCTCCCTGTGCGTACCATTGAGTGACTGCTTCAATTTGATTGGATTCAAGGTTCATGAAATTTGTAACTGACATTACGCACTTTTAGGGACCTGGGCGCAAAAAAAAAATTTGTCCAATCTGGCAGTGGTCGTCCGGCCGCCGCCGGATTCAATTCAAGAATGAAAAAGGCAAATTTTCCGAGACAAATCCATCGTGAGCGGCGAAAATGCAGTCATTCCACTGACATGTCACGGTTGAGAGAGCGTAAGAAAAATCAATGAGCAAGATCGAGATCGCTGCTGCCCAGGAACTGGGCCTGATTTTGGAGGGCTCTTTGCCCCTGCTCCCAGTTTCTCGGGACCTCAATTCGAGACCTTAGCGGTCTTGGGCTTCACTAATTTCCAGCGGACGAGCCACCATGATTCCTGCATCTGATTTAAAATGATTTAGATAATCGCTCAAGCGCCTATCTAAAGTGACACATCGATAGTTTTTTGATGCATGAAGAAATCGAAGCACTCCGTTTTGGTCACGATAAGCCAGACCGACATGGGTAGTATAATCGTCAGGATGATTGGAAACAATGCAGATGACATCCCCTGTTTTGAGTTGGGCCTCGGCTGCTGGGACGAACTTCTTGGGCAGGTACCAAATGCCCCGTTCAGAAAGTTTTTTTTCAATTTGAGCCATGACCGGAATCAGTTGCGGATTTGTCCGCAGTTGCCGACTGCTTCTCCAGTACACCGTCATGTCTCTCACTTGGCGGTTGATATGCTGTGCTCCTCGAAGTGAAGGGGTGATGGATTTCACGAGCCCTCTTTTTTGGTTATCGTAGAGCCAATCCTCAAGATGGTGGAGACGGGAGGTGAAAACGCCCGTGCATTTGCCTCCGCGATAGCGGTCCAACTCAATCATCCGGAGAAGGTCAGAGTAATTCGGGACAGCATGGACACTAAAGGCACGAGCGGTACCTAGGGCAATCTCAAAAAAGGTCCAGCAGTCCATGCCCGCCATATTGACGGATGGAGTTTCGATACGGTCATCGAGCTCAAGCGTATAATTTTTGTATGGAGTGCCCACAAGTGCTATTGCCACCTTACCTGTACGTTCCCCAAGCGGCAACTTGGCCCAACCTTCGGCAACACCACGCCTCACGAGTTCGTTAAACTTAGATTTGCCAACAAATACGACATGCTCGGGAAGTTTTGCGCCTTTCAAGGAAAAGGCGCTCGAGAGAAAAAAAGCTGTGGCAATGATGGCAAATTTGGAGGATATTATTCGCATTGGATTGAAGCTTGATACCACAGGCTTGTTTATTTTTAAGGTATTTGCTAATACACAGTTTATATTATAAAAATTGAACTTCAAGATAGAAAAGCTAGCTTGTTTGAAATAGGGATTCATTATGGATGAAACTCCAAAACCACCGCCTTATGATATGTCGGAGGAATCTCCACAGACACCGTTAGGAACAGAAAATGCAAAGTCCACTTCTGAAGGTGGGGCTTCTCCTTCTACATTTTCAAACGGGGGAGGTGGTCCTTCTGCGTCGGAAAAACAATGGGCTGTGGGTATCCATTTGAGCGCCTTAACCGGATTCATGATCCCATTTTTTAATATTGTTGCCCCCCTGGTACTTTGGCTTTTTAAACGCCCTGAAAGCGCTTGGCTGGATCAGGAAGGCAAACATGTTCTAAATTTTCAAATTTCCTTTACGATTTACGCTCTGATCGCGTCCTTAAGCCTCTTGATTTTGATCGGCCTTCTAGTGCTTCCGATTTTGGTCTTGGTTTATTTAGTTTTTCTAATCATCGGAGCTGTCCGAGCCAGCGAGGGCACACCTTATCATTTCCCTTTGACCATCAAGTTCTTCAAGTAAAAGAAGAAGCGTGCTCCCTGGAAAGTTTTGGTTGCATTCCTTGTGGAATAGGATAATATTGCATCGATTGGGGGCGTCAAGGTTTCGACTGTAAGTTGAAAGCCGTGCTCGCATGTCGAGGATGACTCGTTGGCCTCGTTAAAAATCGAGTTAAAAGAATAACTGCTACAAATAGTAGACAGCCTGCCGGCTCTCAAGAGTTGGCACTTGTGGCTTAATATAACACAACGTCTTTTTCCCGACGCCTACTGAGGAAAAAAGACGACGACAGTAGGCTGGCTGAAATGCGGAGCGACCACGCAGACAGCGAGAAAATTTTGTGGACGCTCGGGAGGCCAGTGGCGTGGTGGCTCGCAGCCGACCTCCGACAATAAAAACCGCATAAACATGTAGAAGGTAAGGTGGACGCTTTTCAGGACACGGGTTCGATTCCCGTCGCCTCCACTGACTCCGTGAGATTTCTTGAGATGTCAATTATTGTCATTTAGACAATATCGCACCACAATTCTTGCTGATTTTGTTGGACTTGCACACTTTTTTGACGCCACTTCATTCCGGTGTTACCGCGTCCCTGCAAACGCTTGTTCAGGCTATGGAAATGATTTGTGGGGCTGATTCAAGAGAACACTGCAGAGCTTTAAATCCAAGTCTGGGCGGAATGAACGTCCCAATTTTTGTAAGGTCAATGCATACCGTAATGTATCGAGCTGGCTCCTTGAAAAGGCTTTCGGTCCTGGACAGAATGCGCTCAGAATTCCAATTTCCAAGATATGACACTCTTCTTGCCGTGAGCGGTATTTGTTGGGAAAATACCCAGAATGATATCGGAATTACAACAAGCGTTGGAGATGGGAAGCATTGATCCATCGCTCGCGGAACCCTTGAAATTTCTGGTGCCTGGCGGGTATTGTCTCCACAAAAGTTGGGGATTTGGCCGAATCGCCGAATGGCGCCTGCTGACCGGGCAAATCATCATCGATTTCGAAGGCAAACGTGGTCACTCGATGCAGCTGGCGTATGCTGTTGAAACATTAAAACCTATTGCCTCATCGGATTTGAGAGTTTGTGTTTTTAGTGATGCAGCTGCAGTTCGCTCTAAAGCGACTTCTCAGCCAGTTGAACTGATACGAAATTTTTTACAAGATCATGGGGGCAGAGCTACGATAGAGCAGCTTTCCTTGACATTGGTTCCCAAAGTTTTTGATCCGGCGAATTTTAAAAAGTGGTGGGAGTCGACCAGGAAAAAACTGAAGTCTGATGGTCATTTTCTAGTTCCTTCTAAAAAGACGGAGCCAATTGAACTTCATGAGAATCTCCTTTTGCCGCAGAAGGGGCTTTTGGCGCAGTTTCGAGCGGCGCGAAACATGAAAGACCAAGTTGCGGCAGCTGATCAGATTTTGAGGTCTCTGGATGATTTTGCTGAAGAGGTCGACGAATTGAGAGAAGTGGTAATGCAAATTGAAAATGCGGCTTCAAAGAGTCGCAAGTTACAATCTCCTCAAGCGTTGGAATTGCTTCTTGCTCGAGATGAGATCTGTGCGCGGCATGCTACATTGGAGAAGGCACCCACGGCATTGACTGTGGGAGAAGTCCTTCAGTCGGAAGAATCGTGTCTGCCTGCTATTTTTGCCGCACTGCCGTCTGCTAAACAACGTCGAATTCTGGAAAATTTCCCTCGAGCATTTGGCGAAGCATGGAAAAAGAAAACTCTTGAACTGGCACAGAAAGTGCCGTGGCGTACCGTGGCGGATATTGCTCGCCTCTTTGAGGAAGAGAATGCGTTGCCGGATTTTCAAAAAGCGATTGGGGCTTCCATAGCTGATCGGTCCATCTCGTCCGAGGTTCTTTACTGGCTTTGCAAAGAGCGAGGTGGCAACCTGCAGGAACTTTTTCAACCTGGTCTGCTGATAGCGATTTTGATTACCTTGGAAAATGAACGGCTGGGAGAAGGGAGACGGAGTTCGCGTCTACACGATCTCCTTTTGGACGACAGAGCGCTTTTCCAAGATTTGCTTATTGAAGCAGATCGCCAGACTGTTCGGGACATTATGCGCCATCTCTTGTTAAGTCCGGCTTTTGACGATCTCAATCGACGTTCGCTTTTGGCGCGTATTATTAAACTCCATCCCGAGATGCAGAATATGGTTCGAGACGACTCGGAAGTCCGGCAGGAAGCACTCACCGTCTCTTGGGCAAGCCTTGAGCGGCGGAAGAGGGAATATGATGATTTGATCGCACGACAAATTCCTCAAAATATTAAAGATATTGCGATAGCCCGTTCTTATGGTGACCTCCGTGAAAATTTTGAATTCAAGTCTGCAAAAGAGCAACAAGCGGTCTTAGCTCGGAGGAAGGCCGAATTGGAACTCATGCTGGTCAAAGCGCGAGGTACCAATTTTGAGTCTCCGGACACCACACAAGTTTCCATTGGAACAGTGATCACACTTGAAGAAATGACATCCGGAGACACTGAAATTTATAGTATTTTGGGGGCATGGGATGGCGCACCGGAGCACAATATCGTTTCCTATCAAGCAGCGATAGGGCAGGCTCTTCTGGGAAAACGAGTGCGGGATGCCATCGAACTTCAGGATCAGAATGGAAAGCGGAAATGGCGAATTCACTCCATTGAGCCCTTCAAAAATCTTGAGTTGTTGTCTAAAATTCATGAGCCTTCACCTACTTCTCACTAAAAACTATGTCGTTATCTCTCATTGATCAGGTAGTCGGACGCGAAATTTTGGATTCTCGAGGTTTTCCCACCGTGGAAGTGGACGTAATACTGGCAAACGGTGTGCTTGGCCGTGCAGCCGTGCCGAGTGGAGCCAGTACAGGCGAACATGAGGCTTGGGAACTGCGCGACGGGGATAAGAAGCGCTACCTCGGCAAAGGAGTGCAAAAAGCAGTCCACAATATCACACACACTCTTGCTCCGGAAATTCTTGGAGAGGACGCATTGGATCAAGTGGAGGTGGATAAACGAATGATTGCCATCGACGGCACTCCGAACAAATCCAAATTGGGGGCCAATGCAATTTTGGGGGTGTCTTTGGCAGTGGCGAAAGCGGCTGCTCTACATTTGGACATTCCGTTGTATAGATATCTTGGTGGACCCAATGCAAAAGTCCTTCCTGTTCCTATGATGAATATTCTGAATGGAGGGGCACATTCGGATGCTCCGATCGATTTTCAGGAATTCATGATTGTTCCCAAGGGATTACCGAGCTTTTCTGAAGCCCTTCGAGCAGGGACCGAAATTTTTCATGCGTTAAAAAGTGAATTAAAATCGCGTGGCCTTTCCACCGCCATTGGAGACGAAGGCGGATTTGCCCCTGCTGTTTCTTCTGTGAAAGATGCCTTGGATGCCATTGCTAAATCGGTTGAAAAAGCTGGCTATCAGTTCGGTAAGGAAATCTTCCTCGCTTTAGATGTTGCCTCCAGCGAATTCTATAATGCGGAAACTAAGCAATATGTTTTTAAAAAATCCGATCAATCCCAACGATCCGTCCAGGAACTCGTTGCCTACTATCAACAGCTTTGCGCAGACTACCCCATTATTTCTATTGAGGACGGTTGCTCAGAAAATGACTGGGAAGGATGGAAACTTCTTACCGAAACCCTCGGCCAAAAAATTCAGCTAGTTGGGGATGACCTCTTTGTAACAAATGTGAATTTTCTCCGTAAAGGAATCCAACAAAAAATTGCAAATTCTATTTTGGTGAAAGTAAACCAAATCGGGACTCTTACAGAAACATTAGATGCTATCGAGCTAGCCCGCGAAAATGGATATACCGCAGTAATTAGCCACCGTTCCGGTGAGACTGAAGATACCACGATTGCGGATATTGCAGTAGCCACAAATGCCGGACAAATTAAAACCGGGTCGCTTTCTCGTACTGACCGTATCGCTAAATATAATCGCCTTCTACGCATCGAAGAGTCTTTAAGAGAGGGTGCCGTGTACGGGGGCAAAATGCGCTAATCTCCATGAGACCGATTGCACGCCGTCAACGTCGTGTAGAACGTTTGCATACAGTCAATCGGCTTCTTGCTTTTCTTGTAGTCTTAGTAACCCTTGGCGCGCTCGGAATTTCCTTTATTCCAATTCGCCATAAAACCAAGGAACTCGAAGAAACTCTCCGGATTAGAAACCAAGAATTGGCGACAGAAATTTTGCTGCAAAAACAACGCTTCAGAGAACTGCACCTTTTACAGTCGGACCCCGATTATCTAGAAACCATTGCGCGGGATAAATTGGATCTCATGAAGCCAGGAGAAACTATTTTTCGACTCGATGGGGAGCGGACTTCGTCTGATTCTTTTAGGAGCCATTGAATGGATATCCATTACAAATTCTTGCACGAATTGCCGATCGGACTTATTCCCCGATAGGGATGCTCTAGACAAAGAGAACGTGTACCCTGAAATCAGCGCGACTATTCGTATTCGGCAACGGGCCGCGTCTGATATGGCGTCTCAAGCGTGGCAATCTCGTCGTCAGTGAGTGCCAAGGAAAGACCTGCGATAGCGTCGCCGAGATGATGTGGCTTGGTCGCCCCAATAATTGGAGCGGTTATTCCCTGTCGGCTGGTGATCCATGCAAGAGCAACTTGTGCCGGTGGCACTCCCCTGTGGGTGGCTACTTGCTCCACGGCGGCGAGAATTGAATCTTCAGCATGATGGCCATACCAACGGTGAGCCTGTTGATCTGTTGTTGCCCTCATTGTTTGCTTTTTTCTCGAACCTGCCAAAAGACCGCGTGCCAGTGGCGACCAGGGCGTGATAGCAATACCCATCTCGCGACATAAAGGCAGCATTTCCTGCTCCTCTTCACGATAAAGCAGGTTGTAGTGGTTTTGCATGGACACAAACTTTGCCAGGCCATGGCGTTCTTGCAAACCGAGCATTCGCATAAATCGCCATGCTTGCATGGATGAGGCCCCAATGTAGCGTGCTTTGCCTGAGCGAACGACGATATCCAGGGCTTCAATCGTCTCTTCCATGGGGGTATTCGGGTCAAAACGGTGGATGACATAAAGATCCACATAATCTGTGCCCAGCCGTTTGAGTGAAGCATCTATGCTCGCCAAAATATGCTTACGTGATAGCCCTTGGTCGTTGGGCTTGTCGCTCATCGGATAGAATACCTTGGTAGCAATCACGACGTCATCACGTGGTGCCGACTTGAGAAGCGTCTTACCCAGTATTTCTTCGCTTGTACCAAGTGAATACATGTCGGCGGTATCGAAGAAGTTGATACCGATATCCAGTGCTTTTTGGATGAATGGGCGGCTTTCATCTTCGTTCAAAACCCATTTTCGCCAATTCGGACTTCCGTAACTCATGCAGCCCAAGCAGAGCTTGGACACTTTCATGCCTGTCGACCCGAAACGCACATATTTCACGGATGATTTCCTTCTATTCAGTCGAAGCTTCGATCTACTTTTATCTCCCAAAATATTCAATATCTAAATGGCGGTTGCCGAAGGCGTCCCTGTGACAGAAGTAGTATGTGAAAGCTTGGTATCTTTAGCCGACATGCGCGGATGAGACACAAAGAAACCGCCATTACGGGAACGACTCACCAAATTTGCCGTTTTTAGGATTATTAATAACATAATTTTGATGTGACGTTCGTTTCCATCAAAAAAAGTCAAGATACAAATCCGGGTTTTTCTATAGTATGCTCCATACGTAGAGGTTACCGTCATGCACTGAGCAAGTAATACCCGATAATTCTTCGAACAACCTGTTGTATTGTAATATAGTGAATACTTACAATTACCCGCGTATGAAATGTAACGATATTAAAAGATCTCTCCTGAATCCTTTTCGAGGTGAACGTCGGCAATCCGCAGAAAATCAATCAAACGGATGGCGATTCTCTGTTTTAAATTTAAGACGTACTACGTTTCCGGGTGATCTTGGAACAGGAAACAGCAATTGGCCGTATAGTCGTCGGGTTGGTCATGCGATTTCATCGAAAAATAATACCGAGAGACTGAGATTTTTAGCCAAACAAGGCGCCAAGAGTGGCGCTATTGTCGATGAGTTTTCACGAAAATGCTTGAAGGTTTATAACAATGAGAATCTTAATAAAGCGCAGCAAACAGCTCGCTTTAGAGAGATCATTAATGAATATATTGCTTCCGGAAAAGTCCACGTTGATGCTCCCATCTTCAGTGACGGTGACGCATCTCTTTTACAATTAGTTACAGCCGGAGGACATCATGAAATCGTCGATTATTTAGTTACACAATTAAAGGCAGACGTCCACGTAAAGGGTGGCTTTGCTACGACACCCTTACATGAAGCCATATGGTGTGGCTGGGATGATGATGAGAGGTGCAATGAAACATTGCGTGATATAAAGACGCTCATAGATGCGGGTGCCAACCTCAGGGCAGAGAACGAAGCAGGGGAGACTCCTCTCGATGTAGCTCTGTCCAAGCTGTGGCTCTGCGACTTTGGGGACAATAAAGATATAAACTTATTGATAAAGAGAATCAATTTACTAGTTGGCGTTGATGGAAAATACCATTCTAATATGCTTAATCGCAATGAACTTACAGTTACCATTAAACAGGGATTCCATGGCACTCGTCCTAAGGAGCCCTATACACCGCAACGCCTAGCAGCGATCAAGCACATTAACCAGTACTTACAGGCAGGTGCGAAAATTCCTTTATTGTCTGTTTGACGACCAGCTTCGCGGGCTTCGCCCGTTTCTTTTAGGAGCCGCAAGTAAAAACAATGCCTTTTTGAACTACAGGTCAAATCTCAGACCGACGAAGTCTGTCAGTCTACTGCTTGCATGAGAAAGGATTTGAGTTCGGAAATCGCGATACGTTCCTGTTTCATCGAGTCGCGATGACGGAGAGTTACGGTATCTTTCAGGGATGGTCCATTTTCTCCAATGGTGTCAAAATCGACTGTCACACAGAATGGTGTGCCGATTTCATCCTGCCGTCGATAACGGCGGCCAATTGCGCCGGCTTCATCATAAAAAATAGTGAACTGACTGCGCAGCGAAGCCGCAATCTCCCTGGCCTTTGAGGTCAATTCGGATTTGTTTTTGAGCAGAGGAAAGATTCCGCATTTGATAGGGGCCATTCGGGGATGGAAGTGAAGGATTGTCCGGGTTTCGGCTTTGCCAACATCGTTGGCGATAGTTTCCTCATCGAAGGCCTGGCAGAGTAGGGCGAGAATAGTGCGGTCTACGCCGGCGCTGGGCTCTATAACATGAGGAACAAATCGCTGCTTGGTTTCTTCTTCAAAATAATCTAGCGGTTTTCCGCTAGCTTGCGCATGTTGGCTGAGATCATAATCAGTGCGATAGGCAATCCCTTCCAGTTCTTGGATACCGAAGGGAAACTCATATTCCAGGTCGTAGGTCTTTTTGGAATAAAAGGCACGTTCGCCATCCGGGATTTCATGGATATGAATCTTGGTGCGTGGAATTCCAATGTCTTGGTAGAAGCGGAGTCGTTCTTCCAGCCATGTGTCAAGAATTTTGAGACCGTCTGGCTCTTTACAAAAGTATTCCACTTCCATTTGTTCAAACTCCCGTGAACGGAAAATAAAATTGCGTGGATTGATTTCGTTCCGAAATGCTTTGCCGATTTGCGCGATTCCAAAGGGAAGTTTTTTACGGGAAGTATCCAAGACGTTCTTAAATTGAACAAAAATGGACTGCGCAGTTTCGGGTCGAAGATAGACAAGATTTTCATCATTTTCCAGAGGACCTGCAAAGCTTTTGAACATGAGGTTAAAAGCACGGGGAGGTGTGAGGTCATCGCTACCGCAAGCCGAGCAATAAGGCACATTGTCTTTCGTGGGTAATTGGTCTACGCGATGGCGTATTTTGCAAGCGCGGCAATCCACCATGGGATCGCTGAATGTCTCTTCATGACCGCTTGCCCTCCAAACAGCACGGTTCATAATGATAGAGCCATCGAGGCCGACTACGTCATCGCGCTCGTGAACCACACGGCGCCACCAGAAATTTTTCAGATTACGTTTGAGTTCGACTCCAAGGGGACCGTAATCCCAAAAGCCATTGAGGCCGCCATAAATTTCAGAGGACTGAAAGATAAATCCTCTGCGTTTGCAAAGGCTGACAATCTTCTCCATGCGAAGAGCATTTGAATCTTCGGACATATCAGATATTTTTTAAATTTTTCAAAAAGGACCAAGCCACCCAGACGATAATTTGACACCATATTTGCAACTGAATCCCCACGACTCTCAACTTCCGTGCTATTAGGCTATAGCAGTTGATTGAGGCATTGCGAAACTGGTGGAAAGGATTTCTAAAATCCGGTTCGCAGCAGCTTCAGCTGTAAGACCATATTTCTTTCTCAGAATGGGGATCGTGCCGTGCTCAATAAATTGATCCGGCCATCCGATTCGAACCACAGGGGTAGAGATGTGAGCGTCATTGAGGTGTTCGACGACAGCACTGCCAAATCCATTGTGGAGTACATGGTCCTCGAAAGTGCAAACGACATCGCAAGCACGAGCAAAAAATTCTAGAGTGGCATTGTCTAATGGTTTGATCCAACGCGCATTGACGACTGCAGTGCTAATATTTTGTGCTTCCAGTAATTTTGCAGTTTCCAAAGCCATTTCACACATGTTTCCCAATGCAAAAAGGACAACCTGTCTCCCATGACACAAGATTTCCGATTTTCCAATTTCCAGCAGCCGAAGAGGTTCTGTTGACTGAATCCCGGTACCGACACCACGGGGATATCGGATGGCAATCGGCCCACTTTGATAATGCATCATGGTCCAGAGCATATGACGAAACTCTACCTCATCTTTAGGTTGCATGTGAACGATTCCCGGAATGTGGCGAAGGTAACCGATATCAAAAAGGCCATGATGTGTGGGGCCGTCATCTCCAGAGAGTCCGGCGCGGTCCATACAAAGGCAAACGTTCAAATTTTGCAGTGCGATGTCATGCACAATCATATCAAACGCACGCTGCATAAAGGTGGAATAAATGACTAAAAAAGGCTTTATTCCCTGAGTTACCAGTCCGCAGGCGAAGAGTGCGGCGTGCTCTTCCGCAATCCCAACGTCAAAAAAACGTGATGGATGGCGGCGGGCAAATTGGACAAGGCCCGTACCTGTAGGCATAGCTGCTGTAATTGCCACGATTTTATTGTTTTGATCGGCAAAGTCTGCGAGGGTTTGCCCGAGAAGGTCTGAGTATGTGGGTGTCGAAGTTGAAGCTGTCTCACCAGTGTCCAAATGAAATTTACCCAATCCATGAAATTTATCGGGTTTTTCCAAAGCCGGTGCATAGCCTTTCCCTTTTTGCGTCAGGATGTGTAAAATGACAGGTTCATTTTGAGATTTGAGAAATTCAAAGGTTTTTACCAGGAGCGGGATGTTATGGCCATCCAGGGGACCGAAGTACCGAATGCCGAGATCCTCGAAAATAACACTTGGAGCAAGCAGATTTTTGAGTCCCGCCTCGGCTTTGTGTACGAGTTTTCGTGCCTGTTTGCCAGCAAGCCATTCCACCAATTTTCCAGCTTGGGCGTGGAGATGAGCATAGGCTGGGCTAGTGACAATTTTATTGAGATATGTGGCGACGGCTCCAACATTTTTGGCAATGGACCATTCGTTATCATTGAGCACGATGATTAAACGTGAGGTGCTCACTGCTACGTTATTTAAGGCTTCAAAACTGACGCCGCAGGTAAATGCTGCATCTCCGGCGACGACAACGACGTGTTCGTCTCCCTTTTTGAGATCTCTTGCGACTGCCATACCTAATGCTGCTGAAAGGGCTGTTCCAGCATGACCGGCTCCATAGGCATCATGTTCACTTTCTGAGCGTAACAGAAATCCGTTTAAGCCCTGGTATTGCCGCAAAGTATGGATTCGATCGCGTCTGCCTGTGAAAAGTTTGTGAACATAGCCTTGATGGCTTACGTCAAAAACAAGCTGATCTTTCGGTGTGTTAAAGACTCGATGCAAAGCGATTGTAAGTTCTACTATGCCGAGATTGGGCCCCAGATGCCCGCCGGTCTGAGAAAGAACATTAATCAGGGTTTGCCTCACTTCTTCGGCAAGAAGGGGGAGATCTTCTTCAGCCAGTTCTTTAATATCCGATGGATGGTTAATTCTCGAGAGAATACTCTTTGAATCAAAGCCATTAAAAGCGTGTGGTTTCACTTTTGTTCAAAGGGTTGAAGGGATACCTTACCATCCAGGTCACGCGTCACTATACGAATCCTTTGTTCGGCGCTATCCAGCTGCCCTTGACAGAATTTTACCAGCTTCACGCCCTCTTCATAATGGGAAATGAGTGTGTCAAGCGAGAGCTTTTCCGACTCCATCGCCTGAACGATTTCTTCGAGACGCTGCATTGCCTTTTCCAAGGATTCGGAAGGCGGGGTGAGTACGGAATCGGGAATTGGGTCGGGGTGGGTCATTGGTAATGAAGGCTTCTGTGTATCGCTTAATTTCGTGATTTTCCAGTCTCTTGAAGACGCCGATACAATGTACGTCGGCTGATGCCAAGCTTTTGAGCGGCTTTGCTTCGGTTTCCTCCACATTCTTCCAAAGCCCGCAAGATGAGATAATGCGCTGATTCGCGAAGGTTTAAGCCGTCTTGCGCTGGAAGTAAAGTCTGGGATGATGAGAGCAATGAGGGGGCGGTTGGAATTTTATAGCCGGAGCGGATATGGGCAGGGAGGTCCTTTGGAAACACGGCCGAGCTATTGCTCATCACAACGCCATGTTCTATGGCGGTTCTCAGTTCTCTGACATTTCCCGGCCAATCATAATTGAGAAGGCAAGCAAGTGTCTCATCATTAATTTCCTTCAAGGATTTTCCGTTTTCACGGCAGGATTCTTTGACAAATGCTTGGGCCAGCAGTGGAATATCCTCTTTGCGCGCCCGAAGAGGGGGTAGCGTGATTTGGACCACATTGAGCCTGAAAAACAGGTCTTCTCGAAATTTTTCCTCGTTTACCAGTTTAGATAAGTCTTTATTAGTAGCAGTGATCAGGCGGACATCTGCTTTTAAAGTCTGATTGCCTCCAACACGTTCAAAGGTCCGTTCTCCCAGAACCCGCAAAATTTTCACCTGAGTATTAGGATCGATTTCCCCTATTTCATCCAAAAACAATGTTCCGCCGGCTGCCTGTTCAAAACGGCCAATACGCCTTTCCATGGCACCGGTAAAGGCACCTTTTTCATGTCCAAATAATTCACTTTCAAGTAATTGCGTAGAAAGTGAGGCGCAGTGAACCGCGACGAATCGCGCCTGAGCGCGAGGACTCAGCTGATGAATGGCGCGAGCCGCCAGTTCTTTGCCTGTTCCACTTTCTCCTAGAACCAGGACTGTTGCGCGAGAGGGGGCAACTTGCCGAATAGTTGCCATCACCGCGTTAATTGCCGGAGATGCTCCGATCATATTTTCCAAACCGAATTTGCGCTCCACTTGTTGACGCAATTCTTGGTTTTCTCTGGTGGTTTCCCTCTCTCGTAATCCACGCTTGATGAGGAGTTCCAAACGTTCCAAATTTATTGGTTTGGTAACAAAGTCATAAGCGCCCCGCTTCATTGCTTCCACTGCGACGTCCACCGTGCCATAGGCTGTCATCATGATGCACAAGGGGGGGTGAGGGAGTTTGAGAGCGGCTTCCAAAAGCTGCATGCCATCTTCCGCTCCCAATTTGAGGTCGGTGACGAGCACGTCAGTCGGATCATCCCGGAGGATGGTGAGTGCACCTTCCACATTGCCGACTACGGCAACTTCAAATGTCTCATCAAAAGAGACACGCAGGCCTTCTCGCGTGTTCTTTTCATCATCTACAATGAGGAGCGTAGGTCTGGATAACATGATGGGGACTTGCGGGTTTCGTTCCCTTTCCTGTGGAGAGAAAAAACGGGCGGCATTTGCACGACAACTTCCAAAAACTTGTAGTTCAAAAAAGACTTTATTTGCAACTTTCAGCTCCTAAAAGAAAACCAGCGTGGCGGACGACGACTTCTAAAAGAGACTGACAAGGTTAGGGCAATGCCAGTCAGGAGGGATGTCCCGCCGGAAAAGACATTTCCAAATCGAGCATAAAAGGTGAGCGAAGGATCGCTAGGAATTTGTAATTCTCCAATGAGCATCCCAGAGCCGAATGTGCCGTCCTCCGGATTTTTCAGTGTTTGCGTTACATTCCCAAATCGATCAATAAAGCAAGTGACACCGGTATTGGCACAACGAACCATGGGAAGCTTAAATTCCACGGTGCGAAACATGGCATTGGCTAGGTGTTGCTCTGAACCAGAGGTTCTGCCAAACCAACCATCGTTAGTCATTACAGCGAAAAAGTTGGCTTTTTTTAATACAAAAAGACGGGCCAGGCTTCCGAGCGTGTCCTCGAAACAAATGAGCGGCGCTATCCGGAGAGGCAGGGAGCGCATGCAAAAAACAACCGGCTCGGAACCCGGTGTGAAGTCGGCGGGAATTAAAGTGCCAACGGCCCATGCAAAAATAGGGAAGGAGTGCCGGAGAGGGATATATTCTCCGAAGGGAACCAGGTGGATTTTGGAGTAGAGTTGAATGTTCTCGCCCTGATTAGTAAATAAGACGGCCGAGTTGAAGCTGCGGTTATCCTGGAAATGGACTGTGCCTAACAGAAAGTCTCCGGAAAAGCCTTGCGCTACCTCTTCTATGACGGCTCGGTCTCGATCATCCAGTAACGCGGGATGGGGGGTAGCCGCCTCGGGCCAAATGAGCAGATGCGGTCGCAAGCGGATTGCTGCCTGACTTTTTTTTCGGTAGTTTTCAAGGATTGCTTCATCAAATGCGGGGTCCCATTTCAAGACCTGTGGAATTGCTGCCTGAACGCACCCAATTCGAACGGGAATCAGCTTTGAGGGCGGTGGATGCAAAATCTGCCGAGCGCCGTATAGAAAAGCACCTGCAATCAGAAGCAAAGTTAAAGTGAAATCCAAGTGAGGGCGTAAGCCATATTGCCTGAGTTCCAAGGTCAATCGCTTGACTGTCATCACGATAATCAAGTTTACCATGATGATTAAAAAAGAAACTCCATACACACCGGTAATGTCTGCAATTTGAATCAGAGGGACTATTCGGTGAAGAGCCACACCCTGAGCATTCCATCCGAAACCAGTGAATAAAAAGCTACGCAGCCATTCCGATGTCGTCCATGCAGCAGCTCCTAAGATTGCAAGATACAGGTTGTTCCAGGAATTGAGCCAGATCCGGTCGCCAGTCGGTCCCTGTTGGCACGGTATACAGATGGTCCCCACAAATAGTGCCCAAAGAGCGGGATAAACACTCAGGGCGAGCCCTAACATCAGCCAACCCCCGGTGGTGACCTCCCGTAGCCACAAAAGAGAGGTCCAAAAAAACGAAAGACCGGAAAAATATCCTAAGGAAAATAACCTCAGTAAATTATATTTATTAGGACGCCCAAACCATAGCCCTGCGATGAGAGGAGTCCATGCAAACCAGCAGAGCCAGGTGAGATTCATCGGCGGAAACGCCAATGCAGCTAATACCCCGCTGAGAATTGCCAGAAGAAAACTGAGCCAAATGTTCATTCGCGGTGAGACGATCAGTCCTGGTCCTTTCTTGCAAGCGTTGGTTGAGAATCGCTGTTTCTAGCCATCATAATAGGTATAATTTCCCCTATTTTGGCTCTCGTGGCTATTTCATTAGTGGAGCAATTACGTAGGGGGAACACAAGTTCATGATTTCACGAATGTTGTACTACACCTTTATTTTTTTTGGATCTTTGGATTGCGTTTCTTTGCACTCCCTTGTGAGACGAGAGGCAATCAAAAAGAATAACCTCAAGCAGGCGAGGACCTCTGACAAAGGCGGACTTCAAGGAGCCGGTCTTCGAATGGTACCATCAATCACCGACATATCCAATTTATGACTGTGCAAGAATTATTGCAGGACCTTGGGCACGAAATGGGGCTAGGCTGCCTCCAATTAAATGCGGAGCGGGCTTGCCGCGTTCTTTGCGATGATTGTTTTGATGTCACCATCGAATTTTCTGCGACAAATGACGTTTGTTATATTCATTCCTTTATTGGGTTGGCCGAAGATTACGATGCAAAAATCCTTTATCCCACTCTTTTAGATGCGAATGTTCTGGGCCGCGGCACTGGCGGGGCATCTTTTGGTTGCGACGCCGAAAGCGGCGATATCATTTTGTCCCGCTCCTTTGATTTGGGAGACCTCACCTTTCCTAGATTCAAGATAGCCTTTCAAGAATTCCTCAATTACGTGGAGTACTGGACGGATCGGCTCGAAAAGGGAAACTTGGTTTTAGAGAGCAATCTCATGATTAAACCGGGAACACATCCGGGTGGTAAACCAAAGCGCAAGGAAGGACAAGTAATCAAATGAGACAAGGCGAACCAGTAAGAACCAAATCGAAATCAAGTCAGCCCACTGAAGATAAAGCAAAAAAAGAAACAAAGCTTTCTGCTAAACAAACTGGTTTGGAGGCAAAAATTCAGAAAATGTTCTCTCCGTGGCTGGAAACTCCATTGTGGATTCCAGACAGTCTGAACACTCGCTTACAGTGTAAGGGCGAGACCCTCTTTGCAACACGCGATCTTCCCATTATCCCGCAACATACGGAGGTATACGTCCAGGAAGCACTTCATTGGAGTACTGGTAATTACTTGATAATCGGAATTACGTCTGGTGCAGATCACAACAAGGAATTCATTTATTACCTTTTGCGAAAACCAGTCGCGTTGTTTATTCAGAGGCCATGGTTGCAAGAAGAGGCAGTTGGGGCACAGCGCCTCATTGAAACATTCACAAATTTGAGTTTGGAGGCAGCAGGTCTGGGACTCTTAGGGCCACGAGATCTTTTTATCCTCATGGATTCTGTTTCTGCCGGTACCCGATGGAGTCATGTTCCGCCCGAAACCGAATTTGCCGATGTGACTTGGCACATTGGAGAAAATCCGATAGAGGAAGCTCTGGACTTTTTGAATCCCAATCTGCTGAGCCCTCGGTAGGGTCAAGCGAATCTGAATCAGGTGAACAAGCGGCATTTTTTGCCCCTTGTCACAGAAGGCTGAGAAAATTGATTCCAAAGCAGTTGCTTTAGAGCTTCTTGGACTACATGTTATATTTGAAAACGTTCGGAAATGCTCTAATGAGAGAAATGATGACGTCTTGCACGCGTTTATTGACAATAATTCTTGCCGGCTTTTGGATCTTCCCGTTCTATTTGGAAGCCCGGGAAAACTTTCTCGCTTTTGACGGCGTCGAGG
>Ga0153924_1000564_pt1 | contig 22753 bp, 21 predicted proteins | sample TSNJ008MetaG_FD_104709 | JGI IMG/M metagenome (GOLD analysis project Ga0153924, IMG submission 104709) | Attine ant fungus gardens microbial communities from New Jersey, USA - TSNJ008 MetaG | ecosystem: Host-associated > Fungi > Mycelium > Unclassified | place: USA: New Jersey, Wharton State...
ATTAACGTAAGAATGGCTAATCGAAAAAAGTATTGACGCCTTTACAAGCGAATGTTAAACTGAAGCGTAAACAGGGGGAAATTCGTATGTACCATCCGCAGTGGAAAGAAACCTATATAAGTGTGAAAAGGGAGTTTCTATCGGAAAACACCCTGTTGAAGATGACCCGTTATTTCAATAAAGTGGCGCCGTATGAAGAAAAGCTGGGGAAGGACATCTATGAGATGGACCAGTACGAGCTGGTGGACCTGTTTGTGGAAAGCGGGATTACGAAGCTTTCCCAGATCCAGGATTACCGTTCGGTGTTCAAGCAGTATATCGACTGGTGTATGCTGGAGAAGGGCTTTAAAATCAACCTGCTGAGCCGGATTGTATCCACCGACATTATCCTGACCCACGCGGAAGACAGAGAATCCGTTCCGGATAAGTATTTTACACCATCGCAGTTTCAGGAATTTCTGGAAGGGATTGACAGAGCCTATGAGGCGCGGCCGGAATATGCCGTGTATCTGAGGGCGTTGTTGCTTGCCCTTCACAGCGGGATTAAGGGGGACAACCTGACGCACCTGCGCCTGTCCAGTCTGGACCCGGAACACGGCCGGATTTTTCTAGAATCCGGTGATATTCTGCTGGCAAAGGCGGAACTGATGGAGGCATTGCGTCAGACGGCGGGGGTGGATGGTTTTTTGGTAGCGAACAAAGACAGTGAGCGCTGGCTTATGCTGAACGGAAAAATTTACGAAGACACGGTGTTCCGATTCAGCATTCGCAAAAGTATGGACGGGGAAGAGCTGCGGCATTCCTCGGCGCGGAATCTGGCAGCGTTATTTCGCAATAAAATTAAGCCGCTGATTACGGAAGAGCCGCTGACGATGTCGGACATCTACGAATGCGGTTTGATCCATTATGTACAGGATCGCTACAGGGCCGATGGCTATGATCACCTGGAACAGGATCTAAGAGAGAATCGAAATGCAGCATTGATTTCCCGTTACCTGTGGGATTTTGGAACGCATATGAGCTATTTTTCTTTTAAAAACCGCTTTGGGAAGGTAATAAAATATATCATATAATCTTGACCTTATTTCCAGTTTATGGTAGAGTAGAACAGAACGAATGTTCTACAAGCTTTAAAAGGAGGCCGCAGTGTGAAGGATCGATATAAATCCATCAAAATGGCTAAACTTCTGGAAATATTAAAGGATCATATGGCAGAGGATTCTCTTTTGCAGTTTATTGACTGGGAAGACGGCTCTGCATATGAGAGGAGGCTTCAAGATGTTCCGCTGGGGGACCTGATCAATCCTCATATCTGCGAAATTCTTCAGGACTGCGTGGCCGAAGAGAAGGGAAGATATATCATTGATATCTCTTATAACCATCGGGAGGGCATTCTGCGCCGCGGCCAGATGAACCGTCTCATATTGTATCGAAAGACTCCCTGGCTGGAAGGCGCGGAAGCGCCGGAGAAAGAAATTTGAGCTTGCCTCATGGGAGATGTACCATCCTTACGTACCCGGATTATACCCGTTCGTCTAACCGCCATGACGATTCGATCGCACCGCCGAAGAAGACGATGTGCGATTACCTGTCGGAGTGCGTGGTTAGAAGAGCTATAAACCTATGACTTGAGAGTAGGTTTATAGCTCTTTTTTTAACTGTTAGTATTTTTAACATTATTGACGCTCAATTGTAAGTAATAGTGGAAGTTTTGCAAATAGTAAATAGAATAATTGGAATATAATAAATATACGAACTCGCTTTGGAAATCTATCAAAAACGAAAGGAGAGGGTACTATGTCAACAGTTATTCCGCAATGGAACATTTCAAATGCACCGGTGCTGACTTCCCTAAACGACTATACGGTTTTGAACAATGATGTAAAGATGCCAAGAGTCGGGATCGGATCCTGGATGGGCGGCGTTGCCAGCATAAATGCTGCTGATTTTTCCGATGAGCCGGCCCGTGCCTTAAAATCGGTTAAAATGGCTTTGGATGCAGGATACAGAGCCATTGATACGGCGGTAGCATACAGTACCGAGGAAGCATGTGGACAGGCTTTTCGTGAAAGTGGGCTGAAACGGGAAGAGGTTTTTATTACGTCTAAATTCATCAGCCAGGAAGCCAATAACCCGGCCATCGCCGAAAGTGTGTTTAAAGGCACGTTGGAACAGATGGGACTGGAATTTTTGGATCTTTATCTAATTCATTGGCCGGTGTTTTTTCCGGGAGATGAAATGTATTTACAGTTATGGAAGGTTTTTGAAAGGCTTTACAAAGAAGGCTTAGTCAGAGCAATCGGCGTCAGCAATTTTAATATCGAACATTTAGAGAAATTGCTCAGTGACTGTGAAATTATTCCGGTTATCAATCAGGTTGAGTTTCATCCCTTCTTACAACAGTATGAGTTAAGGGAATATTGTGCGAAACATAAGATCCAGGTTGAAGCATGGAGTGTACAGGGCTACGGCCGTATTTTCCACAATGAAGAAATTAGGCAGCTGGCAGCCAAATATGGTAAAACAGAAAGCCAGATTACGCTGAGGTGGGCACTGCAGGAAGGCGTTGTGATTATCCCGCGTTCCGAAAAAAAAGAACGTATTATCGAAAATGCGTCGATATATGATTTTGCGTTGTCGGGGGAAGATATGACGTTAATGTGTTCGCTGAATACCAATACACGTTTCGGTCCGGATCCGGCGGTCGGTCCGGGAGTAGAAAGTAATTCAGAGTATCTTTATAAATAGTGTTGGGGATAAAAGGTATTTTGACCCGGGAAGATCAGTCTGATTTACTGTCGGATAGATTGGGGTACCGGCTAAACAAGGCGAATATCTTCAGCAACAGAAAAAGGCATAGACGTTCGGAGAAAACATCGGTAGAAGTGGATGAAGTCAGTAAACGGTTCCAGACCGACTCAGTGCGCAGAATTGCGTCGGATTCCAATAAGATGATATATAAATCAGAGAGAATAGCAATAGGGTCGAGCGTATAGTATGGGGAAACACTCAGATATAAAAAAGTGCCGATGTTCACGTGACATTCAATGATTTTCAGTTCTTTGCCCTTTTCAGGGATTAGTTTATGAAAATGGTGTGGATTTAAAAGGACGCAATTTCCATGGGTTACGGGATAAGAAATACCGTTTACTTGAATTGTCCCGGAGCCGTTCAGAATATATAACAGTTCTATATTATTATGCCTTTTTAGTGTGTTCGCATAAGATAGATTCTTACACCCGAGCTTAATTACCGGCGGCAAAAGGCCCGGTGAAAAATATTTGCTGCTGTTGTAGGACACGGTAATATTAGAAGCGTTATTATTCTTATCCATGGTTTCTTGCTTTGAATTCATCGCGATACTCCTTTGGGGAAACACCGGTTTGTTCCTTAAAAATGCGGGAAAAGGTATATACCGAATGGAAACCGGAAGCCATCGCAATGTCAATGGCCGGCATATCGGTTGTTTGAAGCAGCGCCCGGGCATATTGTATCCGAAAATCATTGAGCAGGGATTTAAAATTGGTTCCCAGACTGTTTTTCAGTTCTTCGTTGATACTGCTCTGGCTCAGATAGAGCTGTTTGCTCGCAGTTTGTATGCAGATATCTTCCAGGTAATGCTCGGCAACATAGTGGAGGATGGAGATGGAAGTGCTTTGGATTAACTGACGCCGGGGATACTTACTTTCAGCAGTCATATATTTGCGGTAGGCCTGTGGTGTCATGCCCCTTAAGGCCTTGAATGCACGAAAGAACGCCACCTCTGACTGATATCCGACGAAGGCGCCGATATAGCTTGCCGAGAGGTCGGAAAAAATCAAACATGTACAGGCGGAATTAATTCGTGCCCGGTTGAGAAACTGATTAAAGTTATGTCCGCTGACCATCCGCAATTCTTGATTGACCTGCGCGGTCTTCACGGAGAAATAATCGGCAACATTCCTGATTGTAATATTCTGAAAGGAATGTAAAGTGATGTAGGTAATCATATCCCATGCCAGATTGTGTTGAATATTGTTAAGCTTGGCAGCGGATTTTTCCTGCTCCTGAAAAAAGGCGGTTGCTATTTGGCCGTAAATCGCGGCTCTGTTCATGATACTGCAGGTATCATCATGCATTGACTCTTCTTCAAATTCGGTAAATAATAGCTGGATATATTGCTGTTTGTCGCTGTCCAGATAAACAACGGGTGAGGTGTCAATGAAAAATCGGACTTGTTGGGGTGTATGTTCCAGAAATAGTAAGTATGAAATCAACATATTGTCATACACACAGAAGGTAATGTCCAGTTCACGGCCTAACCGTGGTTCAATGGTATACGTTTGCGCGGAGTGCAGCCATATAAAAGCACCGGGCTTCAACTCAAAATCAACACCATTTACCTTGATGATTCCGATACCGTGAGATACATACAAAAAAACCGTTTCGTTCTCCAATGAAGGCGGCAATGCTTCCTTAATTTGGATGTGGTTTAAGGAAAAGGATTTATAGGTTTCACTGATTAATGCACTGGGTGTAAGCCCCAGCGGAGAAGCCGACGATGTCCAAGGGTTCTTATCCATATCAATCATCCTATCCTGTTTACTGATTAAAGCGTACCATAAAGAGTTGGAAAATTCAAGAAAATATCAAGGAGGGTTACTATGAGTTTGTCAAAGGAGCAAAAACGAAAGATGTATAAATCGCTGGTGCTTGTCCGTAAATTTGAAGAAAAGATGCGGGAATGCTTTCTCGCGAATAAAATCCCGGGGTTTGTACATCCATATTTAGGAGAAGAGGCAGTGGCGGTAGGCGTTTGTTCCGCCTTAATAGAGGGGGACAAAGTGTTCACTCACCATCGGGGGACAGGCCATGCTTTGGCGCTGGGATGTGATCCGAACCGCGTTATGGCGGAAATTTTTGGCAAAAAAGATGGTTTAAATGGCGGCCGTGTAGGGCAGATGCACCTTACGGATGTAGCCAAAGGCTTGGTGGCTTCCAACGGTATTGTCGGCGGGGCAGCGCCGCTCAGTGTTGGCGGGGCATTCGCATGTAAACATAAAAAGCAAGGAAACCTGGCCATTGCCTTTTGCGGGGATGGCGGTTCCAATCGGGGCACGGTTCATGAGGCGCTGGTAGTAGCTTCGGTCAAAAAATTGCCGCTGATTATGGTGGTTGAAAACAATTTGATCCAAGGAGCCAATCGTTTCGCCGATATGTGCAATACGGAAACGATCGCTTGCCGAGCGGCCGGATATGGAATACCGGGTGTTACGGTGGATGGTAATGATCCGGAAGCGGTTTATGAGGCAGTGTGTCAGGCGGCAGAACGTGCCAGAAGCGGGGAAGGTCCGTCGATTATTGAGTGTCTGACATGGAGAATGGATGGTCATTATATTGGGGATACGGGATTTGGCAAGCTTCCGGGTGAAAATGAGGAATGGCAAAAAAAGGATCCCATCAAATTATATAGTGAAAAGCTGATTGCCGGAAAGATTGCCACACAGGCCGAGCTGGATGCTATGGATGCCGAGGCGGCAGAGGTAGTTGAGGCGGCGGAAGCTTTCGCGGACAATAGCCCTTTCCCTGATAAATCAGTCATTACCAATAATGTCTATGCGTGCTGATGTCTGGCCGCCAATCATGATTTAAGAAAAGGAGGCAACAAAATGAGTGAAATGACCTACAGTAAGGCGATGGCCGACAGTGTAAAATTAGAAATGGATAAAAATCCGGATTTGACTTATATTGGTGAAGATCCTGCCGGCGGCGCAATGTTGGTATTTATGGACGCGATGATGGCACATCCGGACCGTTTTGCCGTATCTACAATTACCGAAACGGCCAATGCCGGCTATGGCGTCGGTGCGGCTATGTGCGGGCTCCCCACCATTGTTGATATGATGTATGCGGATCTTATGCCTTGTGCGATGGATGAAATATACAATCAGGCCGCCAATCAAAATTATATTTATAACGGACAGAATCCGACCCATTGCCCGGTCGTTTTTAGGGCGATGAGCGGTATCGGCACCGGGGAAGGATTGCATCATTCGCATAATCTGGAAGCATGGTTTTGCCATATACCGGGTTTAAAGGTAATTGAACCGGCATTCCCGGATGATGCAAAAGGCTTATTCACCGCAGCAATACGTGACGGCAGCCCGGTTATCTGCTTCACCCATCGGAAGCTGGGTACTACCAAATGTGAGGTACCCGAAGGCGAGTATGTCGTGCCGTTGGGAAAGGCACGGATAGTCCGCGAGGGAAAAGATGTGACACTGATATCCTGGTCTTATCCGGTATTGATTTGTCTGCAGGCGGCAGCGGAGCTGGCAGAAAAAGGAATTGAAGCAGAGGTACTTGATCTTAGAACCCTGGTACCACTGGATCGGGAAGCCGTCATGGATTCGGTCAGGAAGACCGGCAGAGCCGTGATTGTCAGTGAAGAACACAAGACCGGCAGTTTTGCAGGTGAGATTTCTGCCTTGCTCGCTGAAGAGGTATTCGGATCGCTAAAAGCGCCGGTTGTCCGATGTACAACCCTTGATACACCGGTTCCATTTGCGGCATTAGAGGATGAATATGTGATAACGCCGGAAAAGATTATTCAGGCAGTCAAAAAAACGCTGGGAGATTGATGAAAATGGTTGCAGAATTAAAGATGCCGAAGTATGGCTCGATGATGACAGAAGGACGTGTTGAAAAGTGGTATAAGAATGAAGGAGATCCTGTGACAAAAGGAGAGGCAGTTTTGGCCATATCGACAGAGAAGTTAAATAACGATGTCGATTCTACGGTGACCGGTGTCATTATAAAGATTGTGGCACAGCCGGGAGACCAGGTTCCGGTTGCGGGAGTACTTGCATTAATTGAAACGAATTAATAATCCTTAACGGCGAAGAATTGATTTTCTTTGCCGTTAAGACAATAATGAGGAGAATTATAGGATGGAAAATAATAATACGGATCATAAACCGGTTATCGTGCCGGCGGCTTCGATGCGGAAAGCGATTGCCGAACATATGGTGAAGAGTTGGACAACGTCGCCAAAATGTGACTATTTAATAAAAATAAATGCCGAACCGCTGCTGGCCTGCCGTGAGGCACATAATCAGATGGGAAATAAGATTTCGCTGCTGTGCATTGTCATGAAGGCAGCGGCGCAGGCCCTTAAAGAGTTTCCGTATATCAACTCCGCTTATGATTTTGAAAAGCATCTTCACATATTACATCAAAGAATAAACATAGGATTTGCGATGTCGACCGGAGACGGACTGCTGGTATTAAATGTGAAAGATACGGATAAGCATCCATTTCACTATGTGGAAACAGAAATTAAAAGGCTGGTGGACAGCGTCAGGAACCGGAAGCTAAATATGGATGACATGTGTGAAGGGACTTTTACGATCAATAACATGGGGGCCTACCCGCAACTGCAGTACCACAATGCAATTATCAATCAGCCGGAGCTTGCAATTCTTTCAATATATAGGATTCGAGAAGAGCCGCTTGTCACAAACGGCCGCATTGCCGTAGGCAAGATTATGAATTTGGTATTATCGGCAGATCACCGGGTCATTGATGGAGAAATGGCCTGTAAGTTTCTGGATCGCATCGCTGCATTGCTGGAAGCCCCGGGCGATATTGCGGCAGCAGAAAGTTGAGACTGTGAGATGATTTATCTAGAGACAGGAAGCAGCAGCCCCTATTACAATTTGGCTTTCGAAGAATATGTTTTTGAAAAGCTTAACGTTGCAAAAGAATACTTTATGCTATGGCAAAATGACCGTACGGTGGTGGTTGGCAGATACCAAAATACGACCGAAGAAGTTAATGCGCAATACGTCGATGAAGTGGGAATCCATGTGGTGCGGCGTCTTTCGGGTGGCGGCGCGGTATATCATGATATGGGAAATCTGAATTATACCTTTATTGTAAATCAGGACAAAGCCCCTGATTTTGATTTCAAGATATTTACCCGTCCGGTGATAAGTGTGTTGAATGAATTGGGCGTTGAGGCGGAATTTGCCGGACGAAATGATATCGTCATTCAGGGAAAGAAATGTTCAGGAAATTCTCAATACTGTAAGAACGGCAGGATATTACACCACGGGACAATCCTGCTGAACTCTGATTTGTCCATGATTGAAAGGGCGCTTCCGGTCAATCGGCAAAAGATCGAATCAAAAAGTGTAAAATCAGTCCGCAGCCGGGTGACGAATGTAGCTGATTTTTTGGATCAAGCACTCTCTATGGACGAATTAAAGCACCGCTTAATAGCATGTGTTGCCAAGGATACATGGCTGGAAGCGGGGCATATAAGTGAAGCAGATAATAGAAGCATTCGGGAGCTCCAAAGCAATAAGTACCAGACCTGGGAATGGAATTATGGCAGCTCTTTGCCTTACCCGATTCAAAAAAGCAAAAAATTTCCGGCGGGGCTGGTGTCGGTGCGGCTGCAGGCAGAGGGAAACCGTATTGCGGCAATACATTTCTCCGGCGATTTTTTTGGTAACGGGGATATCTCTTTGCTAGAGCAGGCATTGGTGGGAACGCCCCTGAACGAGGAGTTATATCAGAAGCTGGTAAGGCTGCGGGCGGAGGAGTATATGAAAGGAATTTCACCCGGGGATATTTACGAGATGCTTATTTAACGCATTAGCTCAATGTATCATACGGAGAACAGAAAATGGAAAAAGAGAGAATAATTATTATCGGCGGCGGCCCCGGCGGTTATGTGGCCGCAATCCGGGCCGCTCAGCTGGGTGCAAGGGTAACGCTTATTGAAAAAGAGTATATCGGCGGAACTTGTCTGAACGTTGGCTGTATTCCGACAAAATTTCTGCTGCATAGCGCAGAGATGTTTAGAAACATCAGGGAGCATGGCGCGGAAATAGGCATTGAGGCTACCGGCTTAGCGGTGAATTTCGCTAAAGTAATGGCGTCGAAGGAGACCGTTTCACAGCAATTGAAAATGGGTGTCACCGGGTTATTGAAAGCAAACCAGATTACAATCGTTATGGGGCGGGCCAGGTTCATTGACAAGAACAGTCCCCGTAAGATTCTTGTTGTAAAAAAGGACGGGCTCACAGAGACGATGACAGCGGATGCAATTATCATTGCTGCCGGCTCGGTTAACGCTGTCCCGCCGATTTCCGGTATTGAGGAGAACCCTGCCTGCGTTGACTCTACGGGCGCATTGAGCCTTGCGGAAATTCCAAAGAGGCTGGTTGTGATTGGATGCGGCGTGATTGGTTTGGAATTGGCCGCTGCTTATAGGGCATTTGGCGCAAAAGTCGTAGTCCTGGAGATGATGGAAGCAATCCTGCCGGCTTTTGATCAGGATATTATTGCCGCCGGCCTCAGACATTTGGCAGGGGCAGGGGTGGAGTTTCATTTCGGCTGTCAGGTCCAGAAGGTAGCAGCCATTCGTAGCGGTGCAAAAGTATTTTGCAAAGATAAGAAGGATATAGAACGAACATTTGAGAGCGATAAAGTATTGATTGCTGCCGGACGCAGAGCCAATACCGAACAACTTGCTTTGGATGTCGGCGGTATACGCCACGAACGAGGATATATTTTAGTGAACAATTATATGGAAACAAATGTACCCGGTATCTATGCGATCGGCGATTGTGTATTGGGGAATGCGGGGCTGGCGCATACGGCAGCGGCGATGGGAGAAGCTGCCGCCGAAAACATCTGTGGCATCCGGTCGGAATATAATCCGGCGACAAGTCCGTCATGCTTATATATTGAGCCGGAAGCGGCGTCGGTAGGACTGACAGAAAAGCAAGCGCAGGAAGGCGGTATCTCATATTTAACCGGAACGTTTCCGCTGGCGGCAAATGGGAAGGCGTTAATTCTTAACGGGGGTGAGGGTCTGGTAAAAATCATTGCCGAAGAAAAAAGCAAGCGGATTTTAGGCGTGCATATTATCGGCCCCAGGGCAACGGATTTAATCGGCGAAGGTGCGCTGGCTATTAAAATGCAAGCGACGGTTGATGACGTAATAGCCACCATACATTCACATCCGACGGTCTCAGAAGCGGTCAGAGAGGCGGCGCTAAATATTGAGAACCGTTCCATTCACATTTTAAACAGGAGATAGTTCTCCGTAAAATCTGCGCCTTTTGGCGGTGGGAACTGCAATAATTCATATGAGAAGCCTTAGCGCCTTTTCAACAAGTTCCGCTAACTCATCTGGAGTTTTTTTCGCACCTTCATTTAACCATAGAGTGAGTATTCTTCCAAATCCGCCTATGTTAAAGGTTAATGCAATGTGGGACAATTCCAAATCATAACCAATAGATGGCCCTCTTAATTCTTGATGAAGCGGAAGGAGAAACGTGTCCATTTCTCTTATAAAAAGCTCCATTATCTGATGCTGATTTATCAAAAAAAGAAAGTCCAAATGTCCCTGCATAGTGGAAAAAAAGATATTCGCTATAGTGGGAAATGATAAGTCTTTAGCGGAACGCAAATTTTCCTCATACTCTTTACAGATACGTTGAAAATAGCCGAGCAGAATTTCATCTTTTTTTTCATAATTCCGATAAAAAGTACGACGGGATAATTGTGCGGTGTCCGTAATGTTTTGGATGGATATTTCTCTATATGGCTTTTTTTGCATTAATTGAAAAAGAGATTCTTCCATCCATTTTTGCGATTGTTGTGCTTTAATATTCCCTTTGTTTTTCTTAACCATAGTAGCCTCCTTTCATCGTCACAATTCTACCGATATGTAGCGATTTAGCCGATACCTTGACGCCATCCTATTATTTTATTATACTAAAAAATGAAAAAAGACACAAGTGAGGCGATTATTTAAAAAGGAGGGGGTGCTTTATGAAATACATTTCTATGGAAGTCATTTCCTTATTATTGCCGATTATCTTTATGCTTCATGATTTTGAAGAAATTATCATGATAAATGTTTGGCGAAAAAGCACATGAAACTACTGGAAATATCGACATCAAAGCATTTGAACATTGGGTTTCAACGAATTCTGGGGCGATTGCGGTTTTAATTGAATTTCTAACTATACACCGGGCGTTACAACAGCCGCTATTTTTATGCCTTTGTGTCTGTACATTCTATATGATTGTACAAAGCAATTTTCATATGGAATTTGTGCGCTAGCCATTACTTGTTTTGTGAACTCGATAATATTTATTCTGTTTTTTAAGTGGTTGACCAAAATGATTCAAACTTTTGGAAAATGGCTGTCTTTCTATGCAAGCAAAGAGAAATGATTATTGTATAAGTATAGTTTATCATTTTGTGAGTGAGGTGAAAATATGGCATATGTAACGCTACATCCAATAAAACAACTAGATTTCCAAATAAACAGGATTCTAACTTATGGTGATAAAGCCTGTGATTTTAACGAAGTCAAAAAAGCGGCAACAGAAATAACCGACTTCGATTCATGGTATTATGTATGGGAGCAGCTTGGATGTAAAGCTGAAAATGGAAACCGGAGCCTTCATGCCGCATATTACTATAGATTGGCAGAATTTTTTCTATCTGAATGTTCTCAAAAGCAAGAGATGTACAGAAAAACGATTGAGAATTTTCACAAAGTTATTGATTTAGACAAAAGTATGCGTGTTGAGTATGTGCCGTATGAGAACGTAGCAATGAAAACCTTCATATTCACCTGTGATAACCCGATTGGCAATCTTATTATTTTTGGAGGATATGATTCTTTTATTGAGGAGTTTTATTTAGCAGTTAAAGAGATTGTAGGGACTGGATATAACATCTATCTCTTTGAGGGACCGGGGCAGGGTGAAACTCTAAAAAGAGGGCTTACATTTGAGCCATTTTGGGAAAAACCGACGGGTGCAGTATTGGATTATTTCCACTTGGAAGATGCCTGTGTAATCGGTATATCATGGGGTGGTTATCTAGCACTACGTTCTGCCGCATTTGATAAGCGTATTTCTAAAGTCGTAGCATATGATGTGCTCTATAATGGCTTTGATTGTATGACTAATCCGTTTCCGAAGGCGGTTAAAATACTAGTACATGTTCTGTTTAAATTTAAAGCAAAAACCATTCTTAACGCAATAATTAAAAATCTTATGAAAAAGAGGCTGATTATAAACTGGGCAATATCTCATGGACAATATATAACAGGCACAAAAACCCCGTATGACTTTTATATGCATTTGATGAAACATTCGCTCAAGGGGATTATGGAAAATATCGAATGTGACACCTTACTTTTGGCTGGAGAAAACGACCATTATATTCCCAAAACACATTATTCAATTTTGATGCAGGGCATTACAAGAGCAAAATCTCTTTCTGGAAAATTGTTCACCGAAGCCGAAGGTGGTGCGGAACATTGCCAAATTGGTGACCACAGACTTGCAATCGACCATATAATAAAATGGCTTAAAGATTTTGAGTGCGTACATTTTATGGATGTCTAGAAGAATATTTATAAGATTATCATAATACGAAAATCTCATAAAAAATATGCGAAACCCAACGTTTTTACTGGAGTTCCGCATGTTTCCTTATTCCAACAAAAAAAGCGGATAACGAGAATAGAACCGTGTTCTATTTTGAAAACATTCGTAGAAAGGAGATTGTTAGCACGCCTGAATAGTAATGTGACCGTAGGTGTAACCGCTATTTATTTAGCTGTTTTAAACAGGTTTTAAACAGGCTGTTTTAAATTAGTTGACAAATTTATTAGTATTACATATAATGGACTTAACAAGAGAGCCGTTGTCTAGATTCAGCCTAGCCATCGGCAAAATAATTACCTAAAAGTAGCGCCTTACTTTACCAGAGTGGGGGCGCTACTTTTTGCGTCTAACAAAACAATTATCCGCAAGGTACGATATTAAAACTATAAATGGCATGCCTGATAAACCTCTCCAGGTGCAAAATTTACCCCCAGTAATTCCCTTCCCCACGTGATGATATCCTTTATACTGTCCGCGGCTGCCTCCGGATCCCGGCGACGAATAGTGTCGACCAGATCCCGCATACGCACAAGGCGCTGCTCAACCTGTCCAATATTGTAAAATGCCTCGAACTGCGGCCTGTATATAGGCTCAAAAGTGTAAACTAAAAGCGGGTATATCCCATTGCCGGATACGATGGACAGCATATGGTAAAACTTGAAGGTCTCGCGGCTTAAGGCAGCGGGGTCGGACTGCCGCGCTATCGTGTCAAGCTGTGCATCAAGCTCCGTGATCTGCTCCCGGGTCGCGTGTTGTGCTGCCAGATACGCTACGCGGGACTCAATACAGCACCTGACCTCCAAAAGAGCGTCGAGCATTTCCGGTTCAAAACGACCACCGTTGTACTCAAGGATGGAAATGAGCGTTTCGATTCGGCCGCGGCTCTTATAGTCCGCTACAAACGCGCCCCGCCGAGGCACGATCTCCACCAATCCCCGTTTGGCGAGCTCGGTCAGGCCGCCGTTGACGACGGCGCGGCTGACATTCATCATCCGCGCGAGCTCGCGCTCGGTCGGCAGGCGCTGGCCAATCTCCAGCTCCTTCGATAGTATCATGCTCTCAATTTCCTTCACAAAGAGCTCGCGCAGAGAAGAGGATTTCAGCTTCTTGAATTCCATGTTGTTTCCTCCCGTGGTCATGATTATACCATATACCATCCGATTATATCAAACAATCTGTTCAGATTCAATAAAGAATCTTGACTAATTTAAGGATATTTAGTAAGATTATGGTAGGTGGTATAGCCACGGAATTTGTATCAGTCAAAGAAAGGGGTGAAAACATGGCCATAAGCTACGATGTTGTCGTGGTGGGCGCCGGCAACGCCGGCCTGACCGCCGCGGCGGTGACAGCCAAGACAGGGCTAAAGACGCTGCTGCTTGAGCGACACAATATCCCCGGCGGAAGCGCGTCAAGCTTCAGGCGCGGACGCTTTGAGTTCGAGCCGTCCCTGCACGAGATGGCAGGTTACGGTTCCGCTGAGAATCCGGGCGACGTCCGGAACATCTTTGCCGAGCTGGGTGTCGGCGTGGAGCTGCTTCCCGTTAAGGACGCATTCAGAACGGTTATTACGGGCCCCGACGGTTATGATCTCGTTATGCCGACGGGAGTCGGGAACTTTGTGCGCATGCTGGAGCAGGAGGTTCCCGGCAGCGCGGAGAGCGTTACAAACTTTTTCAAGCTGGCCGGTGACGTTGGTATGGCGCTGGGCTACCTAGGCAAAGGCAACCCGGACCCGCAGGTTTTGCAGACCGAACACCTGAATTTCATGAAAGTGGCCTCACAGCCGGTGGGCGTCGTGCTAAACGCGCTGAACATGCCGAAAAAGGCGCAGCATATCCTGCTCACCTACTGGGCCTACATGGGTACGCCGATCAGCGAATTCGCTTTCGCTCTGTACTCGATAATGGTACATCGTTACGTAGACATGAAGGCATACATACCGAAAATGCGTTCGCATGAGATATCGCTCGGTCTGGAAAAGTGTATTCGGGACAACGGCGGCGAAGTTTGGTTCAATACCGAGGTTGTAGAATTTCTAATCCGGGACGGACGCTGCTACGGCGTTCGGACGAAGGACGGCCTGGAGATACACGCAAGACAGGTTATCTCGAACGTCATACCCCACCGGGTATTCGGCAATATGGTCGACAAAGCGGCGATTCCGGTTCAGGAGCTCAAACGCGCGAACGCCCGCAGCGTCAAGTTTTCCGCGTTCTGTGTCTATCTCGGGCTGAGTAAATCTCCCGAGGAGCTGGGCATAAAGGACTACAGCGTGTTCATCTCCTCGACGCCGGACTCGGACGAGCAGCGGCGACGTATGCGCACGCTCGATAAAAACGATTTCACGATCATGAACTGCCTGAACATCGACAATCCTGGATGCAGCCCCGACGGCACAAGCGTACTCTGGGCGACACAGCTTTACGAGACGGAGGCATGGGAGGGAGTTACGCCCGAAAATTATAAGGCGACAAAGAATAGACTGGCCAAGAAAGCCATTGAGCAGTACGAAACCGCCGTGGGTGTAAAAATCTCCGACTGCATAGAGGAAATATCCATCGCCACGCCTGCGACGTTCGCACGCTATCTCGACACGCCGGACGGCGCGATCTACGCCTACCATGCCTCCGGCTGGGACGCGATGCTCCCGCGCATCATGACGATGCGGGATGAGCAGTGGGTACAGGGACTGCTCTTCTGCGGCGGGCACGGCACAAGAACCATCGGCTACAGCTCGACCTACATCAACGGCTACCAGACCGGGCAGATGGCCGCGCTTGATCTGAAGGGGGGACACTGAGATGGCAAACGAAGTTAACCTTAACCTGGATCCGCGAACTTTTATGAACATTATTCCTGAGCGCAGGGCGGCAATTGAGGCGGCGCCCGCCACGCCTCTGCCCACCGATTTTCCGCTCAACAGGCTTATGCGCGCTTTCCACCCCGAGCATCAGCACCTTGTGATCGAAGCGGTGGAGACGCACGGCGGTGACGCAAAGAGCTATACGCTGGGCCCGGACAGGGAGAACGGAACAGATTCGCTCGCGTATTTCAGCGCGGGCCAGTATGTAAGCGTGCTGCTGGAGATAGGCGGGTCGAAGCTGTATAAGCCGTATTCCATCCGCTCCTCCCCGGCCGACGCGCAGAGGAGACGTTATATCCTAACAGTCAAGCGTTCCGAGGGCGGCTTTGCCTCGCCCTATATTCTGGATACATGGAAAAAGGGCCACCGCGTCACGATCACCGGGCCGGAGGGAAATTTCACCTACGAGCCGCTGCGGGACGCGAAGCATATCGTAGGCTTGGCAGGAGGTAGCGGGATAACGCCGTTTTACTCACTGGCCCGTGCCATCGCCGATGGAACGGAAGACTGTGACCTGACACTGTTGTACGGTAGCCGCATGGCCGACGGTATCCTACTCAAGGATGAGTTCGACGCGGTGTGTGCGGAATGCGGCAGCGTGAAGGTGATACACATCCTCAGCGACGAGTCAAGGTCTGGATTCGAGCATGGCTTCATCACAGCCGAGCTAATCAAGAAATACGCTCCCGCGGGGGATTATTCTCTCTTTGTCTGCGGGCCGCAGGCGATGTACGACTTTGTCGATAGAGAGATTAATAAGCTGGAGCTGCCCCCGCGCCGCGTCAGGCACGAGCTGTTCGGACAGATCGGGAACCCAGAGCGCTATCCCGGCTATCCGCCTGACCACGTGGGTAAAACATTTACACTCACGGTTCACATCCGGGCTGAGCAAAGACAGTTCTCGTGCTCAGCGTCCGAAAGTCTTCTCGTGGCCTTGGAACGCGCGGGCATCGCCGCGCCCTCGCGCTGTCGCAGCGGCGAATGCGGCTTCTGCCACTCGCGCCTGATCTCGGGCAAGGTTTACATCCCTCCCGACAAGGACAAACGTCGTGAGGCCGACGAAAAATACGGGTACATCCACCCATGCATGAGTTTCCCGGTTAGTGACGTTGCACTCGAGCTTTCAATGAAGTAACAGTTTTCGACATCTTTTCTCGTTGAAGATGTTTGTTTTGGGAAGAAACATAGAAAAGTTAAGAAAACGTGCAATCATGCGTGTTTGCGGCAAAGGCTCCCTTGTCGAATTTGATAATCGACAGGGGAGCCTTTTACTTTTTGTAGCAAACCTGCTAGTGAAAGTTAAGCCCAAAAATGAAATTTATCGAAGAACTCGCTTACGGGGCGTAGTATTTGCGTAGGAACTTAGCGGAGCTATTCTTCTTTTGTTTTCTGTTGCCGGACCAGTCAGTGAATATAAATTTACAGTGCCACAATCAGGTTTTCTGGTCTTTGTAAGTAGGCATAGTTTATATTAGAATATAGATTTGCAACTCATTTATAGTTTGCTTATTTAAATATATCACTTCGACTCTCTTTTTCTAACTTTGTATATACATTTAAGGTATTCTCATTATCACAAGTTGCAAGAAATACATCTTTTGGATTAGAAATACCATAAGACTTTAAATTATTTTTCAACCAAGTTTCATTATTTCCAGTTGACTTAAGATTTTCATATAAGATAATTCCATCAGAAATAATATTGGTAACCATATCTTCTTGTTTTGGGTTTAGATTCAAATCTTCTGGAGTAGCAGGTCTTTTCAAGCTTTTAGGAAGAAAACTTATTTTACCGTTTGTTTCTAAAATCGCTGTATGAATATCATCTAAATTAAAAAATCCATTAGTTCTACATTGCATCAAAAACTCATTAATATCTAGCTTAGACTTTTTAAAGTTTTTCCTATTTAGATTTCCATTTCTGAAAAGTATCAACGTATTACCCATTATAAACCTTCTAAATTTAATTGAATGGGAAGTCAATACAGCAATAATAATTGAAACTACCGCATAGACAATCATAGCAATTAAAGGCTCCATAAAATTGTTTTCTAATGATGTAGCCATCTCCGCTGCGATAGAACCTATTGTAATACTAGTAATATAGTCAAATATACTTAGTTGAGAAATCTCCCGGTTTCCCATTAGCTTTGCTAAAATAAAAAGAACAACCAAAGATCCTAATGATAAGTAAACTATTTTTAATAATTCCATTTAATAAACGCCTCATTTTATATTTTTTTATATTATGCGCTAAAAAGGGAAAAACATACCAAAGAAGATATTGTGGTGAACTGGGGATCATCAATAAGAGTAATAATAAAATCAGAAAATCTGTATTAAGTACTATCCTCGATGAAATTGGCTTAGATGAAGCTATGAAGCAAGGAGGGCATACTCAAAAATCTACGTTATTAAATAACTATCATTTCAGTAGGCGCACAGATTTGGAAAAAGAACGTGCAATGGAGGTTGCTTTAGATCTCTAAAAAGTGTAACCGTTAGTAACCGTAACTAATTATAACAAAGAAAAAGAGAAGCCTTGTAAAATAAGGGCTTCCCGTAGTAAAAGCTGAAGCGGATAACGGGAATCGAACCCGCCTATCCAGCTTGGGAAGCTGGTGTTCTACCAATGAACTATATCCGCATGGATTATATTATACTGTAAATTCGTAGAGATTTCAAGAACTTTTGTTTTATATCTTTATTATTTATCATTTTTCCCTGGATTTGGGTGTACACAACTTTTACACAACTATGAGCCAAATGTATTAGGAAAACTGCAAAATAGTCCGGTATAAGGGCAAAAATAAAATAGTGAAAGCTATCACACCCGTCTTTAGGAGTTAACGCCATAAATCTTTAGGAACAAATCCCATACTAACCTCCTGCAAATGCCTTAAAATAAATGGGTGCTTTAATTCGGAATGACTATGTTGTATAATTGATTTTTTCGCCGCTCCGATAAGCCGCCGCCGCGACTGCGGACTTGCCTTTGCCACGGCTGATGATTTTTATGCTCAAATGGTAGATTGCTATGAGATACTCTCCGTTTTTTTGGTTGAATAAGCACCAAAGTATTGCTATAATTTACTTTAAACTAAAGCGTAAAAAGATAAATTTATTTAATTGTATAGCTACTCTTTTCAAGCAACGCAATACTTTTCTCATAATTAATAGATTTCAAGAAAATGTAGTCTGTGTTATATGTGGAAACAACAAAAATACTTACATTCGCATGTAATAATATATCTGATATTTTTGCAATAATGCCTATCATTCCAAAATCTAAAATACCAGTTATTTTTAATGCTTTCCACCCGGTTTCTACTGCAATAGAATTTTCCGGTACAAAACAAGATTCACATACTAATGAGATTTCTTCATCGGTTTTTGATAAAAAAACAAACTCTTTATTAAAATCCACGCCATTCAAATTTTGAATTTTGCTAACTGAAAAATCCTTATCAATCTTTTTTAGCTCCATATTATTACCGTCCTTATAGTAGCCAGAACAAGATTTGTGTTGGCTCGACAACAGTACCCCACATTTTGCGCCCTTTCTTTCTTAGCATATCCGACCGGAGATCTCAAGAGTGACTTTCCCCGGAATGGTATGTTACATAGACAGAAATCCCTTACCGATAATCTCACTGGAATTGGTTACAAAGAGGAAAGCGTTGGGATCTGCCTTCTTTACGTATTTCTTAAGCAGATAGGCTTCCTTCTTCTTGACTGCCGCATAGATGATCGTCTTCTTGCTGCCGGTATAGGAGCCGGTGGCGCCTGTAACGGTGGAGCCGTGATGCAGCGTGTCATTAATATAAGCAAGGATTGGTTCCGGATTGTCACAGACAATCGTAAAATACTTGTTCATATTTAGGCTGGCAATCATACTGTCAATAATCAGGGATTTGATAATCAAGCCGGCAGTGGAAAACAGGCCGGTCTGGATTCCAAACACAAAGTAAGCGGCCACTGCGGAAATCATATCCGTAAAAAGCAGTGAAATGCCGATGTTAAACCGGGTGTACTTTTTCAGAATCATTGCAATAATCTCGGTCCCCCCGGAAGAGGCATCCAGCCGGAGCAGCAGTGCCGAGCCGGCAGCCGGCAGTGCAATGGCATAGGCCAGTTCCAGGATTGGTTCCGTGGTCAGGGGCTCGGTGATGGGGATAAGATATTCCATCAAGGACAGCAGTACCGTAAACAGCAGGCTGGCGTAGATGGTCTTGGCACCAAAGCCTTTGCCCAGGAAAATACATCCGATGACCAGCAGTATGATGTTCAGAATAAAGCTGATCGTGGAAGGGGTCATGTTAATGAGCGGGGACAAGATTGTAGCAAGGCCGGTGGCGCCGCCAAATGCAAAGTTATTTGGAAATTTAAACGCGTAAACGCCAAGCGCGGTAATAAAAGTGCCAAAGGTAACAATGGCATATTGCTGAATTACTTTTTTCATATTTCTCTCCGGTATTCTATTTAAGGAGTGTATATTGTCAAAGGAGGGTATACTCCAGAAATTCCCGATAGAGCTTTGTGCCTTCGCGGATGTCCTCCGGGAGCAGGGCTCTGGCTACGGGAATAACGGCGGCGTCGGTTTCATCGATTCGCTGCAGATGTGCATAATCGCCATCAATTCGGATTACAAGGTACGTGGCTGGTTCCATCATGTAGGTTCCTTTCATTAAAATTTCCCCTTAATTAATAATTTAAGAGAGCAGTAGACTTATTATACAATAGAAAATCTGAATTGACCAGCGTTCGCCGGCAGATTATACTTTTTGAAGGATGGTGTGAGATTTTCTTAACAAAGATAAGCTTTTGTTCTCTGGGGAAAGAAAAAGTTCGGAGGCTGTATCCGAACTTTTTCTGATTACATCTTACCCCACAGGAGTACCTGATGAGCGAACATTGGTATTGCGGAGAGGGCGGACAGGTACCCCCATTCGTGTAATGCCAGGCTGGTAGTGCCAAAAATATCCACCAGAAAGGGAATCTCTGTAACCGCTACCTGAAGTGCAATTCCTAACAAGAGAGCGACAATCATCATGGGATTGTTCAGGTGGTTCATCGCAAAAATGGATTTTCGCTGATCCCGCATGCCGATGGCGTGTATTAGCTGTGACAATCCCAGGGTCGTAAAAGCGTAGGTCTGTGCCTGTGCCAACAGGGCCGGAAGGGAGAGTGCCGTTTGGAAATTGGCCAGGGAAAGCCCTATGCCCGAATTCTTCAAGTAAAAATAGGGAATGGTTAAAAAAGCAAATAAGCTAATTCCGGCGATCAGCGCGCCGTAGAAGCAAGTGCAGAACCAGCCGCCATGTGCCATCAGACTTTCGTCCGGATCGCGGGGAGCCTGCTTCATCAGGCTTGCCTCGTCATTTTTATCCATACCAAGAGCCAGTGCGGGCAGGGAGTCTGTGATCAGATTCACCCACAGAATATGAATGGCCTGCAGCGGTACTGCCAAGCCTGCCGCTACTGCGGCAAACATGGTAATGATTTCTCCAAAGTTAGAGGACAGAAGGAACAGCACGGATTTGCGGATATTTTCATAAATTCCCCGTCCGCCGGCAATCGCCTTTTCAATGGTGGCGAAGTTATCGTCGGTCAAAATCATATCGGCGGCACCCTTAGCGACGTCCGTTCCGCATTTCCCCATTGCAATACCGATATTCGCCTTTTTAAGGGAGGGGGCATCGTTGACGCCGTCGCCGGTCATGGCTACCAAAAGGCCGTTTTGCTGCAGTGCCTGCACAATCCGAACTTTATGAGTGGGGGAAACGCGGGCAAACACGCGGTAGCGTTCAATCCTCTTTGCCAATTCCTCATCTGAAAAACGATCCAATTCTGACCCCAGCAGACACTGGTCTTCCGGGGAGATATTCGGCTGGTCAAACAGCTCCAGTTCCCTGGCAATCGCCAGGGCAGTAGTCTTGTGGTCTCCGGTAATCATCACGGTTCGGACGCCGGCTTCACGGAAATGCCGGACTGCCGGAAGAGATTCCGGACGGACAGGGTCTTTCATACCTGCCAGTCCCAGAAAAGTCTTATCCCGTGCCAGGGCCAGTATCCGAAGGCCCTGGGAAGACAATTCTTCTACCGCTTCTCCGATCGAACGGCGCATTCCGGCAGAAAGTGGCTTTTTAGTACCAAAGTATTCCACATCCGTGCATTGATCCAGGATAAAATCACAGGCACCCTTTATATAGGAGAGAGTTCCTCCATTCACGGAGTGTTTTGTGGTCATTTGCTTGGTTTTGGAAGAGAAGGGGATTTCGTCTACCCGTGGGTATTTTCTCTCCAGATCTTCCCGCCGGACGTGATGCGCGGCTGCCCAGTCCAGCAGTGCCAGCTCCGTAGGATCCCCGATTCGCTGGGTCTTGGTCAGCAGCCCGTTATTGCAGAGGGAGAAACCCTCCAGCAGGGTGGCAGGGGCGGCACCTTTTCCGGCCGGATAAATTTTGCCATTTTGATAGTAAGTCGTTACGGTCATGCAGTTCTGGGTCAGGGTTCCTGTTTTATCCGAGCATACAACCGAGACGGAGCCCAGAGCTTCGACGGAGGGAAGCTTCCGCACAATGGTACCGGCTCCTGCGAGACGGCTGACGCCAATAGCCAGTACAATGGTGACGATCGCCGTCAGTCCTTCCGGTACGGCGGCAACGGCCAGTGAAATGGCGGTAACCAGCATTTCCGGAATATCCCGCCCCATAAAAAGTGCCAGGAAGAAGAGCAGAGCACAGAGAATCAGAGCCAGTATGCTTAACACTTTGCCGAGCTTTCCCAGGCGGATCTGCAGAGGGGTTGGATCCTGCTGACTCTTATGGAGCAGGGCGGCAATCTTGCCGATTTCCGTATCCATGCCGATGGCAGTTACCACGCCTTCCCCGCGGCCATTGGTCACCAGTGTGGACATGAAAGCAGCATCCCCGGCCCCTTTATGTACAGGAAGAGACTCCCCGGTTAGCGCAGATTCTTCCAGCGAGAGGTGTGTGGCCTCGGTCAGCTTCAGATCCGCCGGGACTCCACCACCGGGTTCCAGCAGTACCACGTCACCTACCTGCAGGGAGATTGCCGGAACGGAACGAACGGTGCCCTTGTCCCGGATCAGTGCCATCGGGCTGGACATTTTCTTCAGTGCAGCCAGTGCCTGCTCTGCCTTACCTTCTTGTATTACCCCGACAATTCCGTTAAAAATTACAACGATCAAAATTACAATTACATCACTGTACTCCTTTAATAAGAAGGAAATAATTGCGGCGGCAAAGAGCACAAAGGTAAGAGGATTATTCAGTTGTGAGGCAAATTTCTCGCTCCAGGAGGATGGCTTTTCTTCGATGATTTGATTTTCATTCTTCATAGTATCAATGTATGCTTGTTCAAACGGGCTATGACAAGTTTGCAGACAAATTCCGG
>Ga0153924_1000565_pt1 | contig 22751 bp, 24 predicted proteins | sample TSNJ008MetaG_FD_104709 | JGI IMG/M metagenome (GOLD analysis project Ga0153924, IMG submission 104709) | Attine ant fungus gardens microbial communities from New Jersey, USA - TSNJ008 MetaG | ecosystem: Host-associated > Fungi > Mycelium > Unclassified | place: USA: New Jersey, Wharton State...
ATACTCTGATAGGTTTCACCTCGGTTTCTGAATAACGATGCTCACCTGCTCCTTGAGAGCGGCAAGGGGCTTTGGTAACGGCGGGGCTTGAGAAGATTCGACAACGTTGGCTCTTCCACCAGGTTGTGAGTCCTACAACCAGTCATCGCAGTATTCATGGGGAAACAGATAGAGGCATACAGCATTTGGGGCTGGTTGCCGACTAGAGTTATTGGACATGGTCTGAGTAGTATGGAATGAGAAACTTCAATTTTCTACAGACACATTCCTTTTACACTCTGGAATTAGCTCGGTTCTTATCTTAGCTGATTCGGCAAGTACCGTACAGAGAACCCCGGGACTGTGTTAGAATAACGGTATGGTATTAACGAGGTCAAGACTAGAGTTACAAACGGCGAACGTCTGGCTGTGTAGATTCATCCACGCCCCACCATCGAGATAGACTATCAGAGGACCCACTCCAATGAGGAACTCGAAGATGAACACCCAACGGCAACACACAGCCCGACTTAATGAACACATATATCTTCTTTTCTCTCTCTTCTTATTACAGTCATAACGTCACCTTCGAACACACTGCAATCTTCCCTATCTGCTAGTTAACTGCGCCCATACCCTACTCCTTTCTTCAGTAGACACGTCCCAGACATTGAGCCCTATATAGCCCTCCGCGTCTTGGTACTAGTTTGCTTGTTTGCGGAATCGAAATGCTGAATCCAAAAAAATCTACGTGTATCAGTATTCATATTTAACCAGGGATGATTCTCCGGCAGTTTGTTGGTTGTTCCCCGCACCCGTGTCCACCCTCCATCAAAATACGGGTACACCACGGTACCGCATACGTGATCCTCTCCGCCAACTGAACCCATTCACGATCCGATCCCTCGTTTGTGAGCACTCATCTCAACTTCTCGCACTCTCCAAATTTTCTGCTGCCTCAATCAAGCACAATCATGAATGATCTTAAGCTGTCTAAACAGCTTCGTAAGAGGATTCTGATGATGGTGCAGATGGCTGTGGGAACGTTTGTCACAGAAACAGAACCATCTCGTTAGGGTCCTGGTTGGAAGACAGCACAATCGGACATAGGGTTCACATCCATCTCTGGGTTTTTCGGCAACGCGGTCACAGAGTAGCCATGAACAGGAGCATCAGACATATTAGTTTTAGGGCGAACCTCCGACATGAAATACAGTCACTGTGCTCAAACTCTGGTCTAGACATGTATGGTGGTGTAGTAAGGCCAAGAGCTGGTGCTTCTACGAGCGCTCCTGGCAGCTACTAAACGAACTAATATCTTGGTCAACGCGTACACGGGTTTGATCAAGGTTCGTCGCATTCTGAGCTCTTCTGACGGATTAATTTATTAGCTGATTGTGCAGATCCCTTAACCGAGGTCAAGCAAGCTACGCAGCATGTTCGACATTTTTCAGCACATTCCAATCTCACTCTTTCAAAATCTCAATCTGATAAATCGGACTCAGATTTTGACAATGCTCTTCTTGTGGCACTCGTACCACTACGCCGACCTGGAAGTGCCTTTCTTAAGTCTCAAATATCAGTTCATGAACTCGTGGACCTGCAGCCTGAGGACTAAACTCTCATTAACATCGATGAGCTCAGCAACAAGGGTCCCTCAGCTGACCCTTATTTTGGATTTACTAAGAGCGCATTATTGGCAAGTCGCTTGTCGCGATCAGAAGGGCTTGGCTCATCGGTGGAAATGTCAGTTTGACTCGCTCCAACTCCTTCGTTCGGTTCTATTGGATTCTTAGGGGCGATAAGTGGAGCTAAGCACTCAATTTGACAAGTTTTGTGTCACCTACATCTTCAAAGGAAGTAAATGTTCGACCGATAATTGTTTGACAGAGAGGCTGACGAAATTGGCGAAGAGTAAGGATAGGATTGACGCCTTTGGTAGAATGATGAGCTCCACAAGCCCCCATTCCAACAACATCATGCTGGGCCAGGGTCACCGTCAAAATATTCTGTACCGGAGTTGCCCATATCCCCTCCCTGAAAAACCAAGTTCTCTGGACAACGATTTGATATGCGGTGTTGATCTTTTGTGTCAAAATTTTATTGTATCAGGATAACAGACCATTGTAATGTAGCTGGTATATACACGGTGCTAGATTAACTTATGAATGGTGTGCATTTGCCATGGTCCCTTTGATCAGCATTGCCAACATACACATGATGAAAGAAGCAGATCCAGAGGGACTTGCAACATGATTCCAAGTCTACTTACTCTCTAGAAAAGTGGCATTGGCACCAATGATGCTGAGGAGAGTCTGAGTAGCTACCACCAGTTTTATGATATTGAGAACGAGGTTTTTTTTACATCTCCCACCTCAAATCTTGTCTTGTAGAGGTTGTAGCATTGCATACCCAAGCCGATGCATTTCAAAAAATGCCAACCAATCGCTTTTGGGAAGACTGTTACCACTGACTGGATCGCGCCTGACGACCACGGGCTTCGCCGATGTGAAACAGCCGAAAGAGTGTACACGAGGTATCATGTCGAATTGGTGCAATGAAATGATATCAATACAGATATCTATTCGTTCAACAGTAACTGAAGTCAATTCGAAGTGGCGTTCTAAAGTCATCCATTAAGAGGAATAGCAACGAGACCTCTGGGTGATTCTTCCTTCGCACCATATTTTGTTGGATCTGCCCCGTGATGAAGATGATTCGAGGTTGAACCTAGACAAAGACCTCAGCAAAGAGAAAGAAGAGGAGGGAGAAGTTACCTACATAGAAAATACCACTGAGATGAAGACATAAGTATATATTCTAGCTAATGACAGTAGGATACGTACAAGATTTGAACCGAGAGGACTGCGAATTGCGGAATGAGGTGCTTTGCACGCACACCGACTGATAGCTTTCGCCGTAAAGAAGCTTGCCTTCCTTCACACGTTGACTGAGCTCATCATAGTCGCGATCGTATTCACGCTGACTCTCTGACCAGCCTCAGAAGCGTGCTAATGGTAGCATAAGAAAGAGAAACCAAAATTGAAAGAACTTGTACAAGCTGCTCGAGCGCTGGCATGCCATCAGGAAACCCCCAATAAAGCCGAGTACACCTCCAAGACACAACGGAGGTCTCATCTTAACTTCAGCGGGGTCTGCCACATCTGCACGAAGCTGAGAATTAGAGGCCAAGATCAAACTGGTCGCAAACCCCAAAGATACAGCGCAGTTGGGAAGACACCAGTTACGCTTAGCAAGACAGCATAGTCAGAGAGCCTCAGATATCTGATAACACGCGACGCATGGGGATCCACGTCAATTCAGGTGTTTCAATATTTCATTGCGGAGCACGCTGGCTCACGTGCTTGTGGGAAAGATGGTCAAAACTCTGGGGATGGTTGTTTTCTATCATACCCACGCTTCTCCCTGCAGCTATGAGCGCAATCCGCAGAAAGTTCACTCACTCGAACAGGCCTTACGTGCGCTTCGAACGAAAACCGGTAGGTATATTGTTTGATGGAGTGGTTCACAAGACTGATGCCGTTTTTCAGTCTTGGAATTTTTCAGATCTTGTAACTCGTCTGAATTCCTTACACCGTCTGAATCCCCTACAGCGTCTGAAATCTATCATCAATGATCAAAGGCGCCCTACTTCGGATGAAGAAGTCTCTAATGAACTTTTTGACGCCGAGGATCAAAACCAGTCATCCACACAGGCATCCGCTCAAACATCATTTCAGAAAGTACGTCTATTGAAATCTCACTGAATGGCTTCATCAAACTTTCAGAAGCAGCAGAAAGGGAAAGGACGCGCTTTTCCGACTTCACGTCGGGCCCCACGGGTTCAGGTGGAAGATTGTGATGACGAGGATAAAACAGACGATGAAATAGACGAGGACGAAACAGATGAGGATGAAACAGCAGACCAATCATCGACACAGATACGTAACCAACCACCATTCCCGAAAGTAAGTCCATCGTGATCTTGGTTTAATTATTCTGCTCAACTTCCCCAGAAGCCGCAGACGAAGACTGGACGCGTTCTTTTTACTTCAAATTTGAGCGACAGGACAATCCAGGTTATAGAACTTCTCCCACCCGTCGTTCAGCCAACCATCGAGTCCAGACTTGAGGCCGAGGGAAGTCGATCTCAGAACTTAAACGCAGTGTCCAATTATCTGGAGTCTCATGTAGATAGGCGGATTAGAGCAGAGAGAATCGACCAAATGGTGACCTTGATCCAGCGAAGCAAACGTGGTATGTCTTTCCCTGCATTGTTGTCCAACAATAGCATCGACAAGAATGAAAATAGATGGTTTTATTTTCAAAATTGGCCCACCGAGTGAGGCGCCCATGGTTCCTCCTGTCTGCCACCCGGATGCGTTGAACAGCACATATATGTTGGATTCCGATTCGTTTGGCGATGGTGATGATGATATCACAGAGTTGGATCCCGAGACAAACTCGGCACCAGAACAATCGTCGATCCCCCCTACATCACAAACGGCACCCAGCAACCAGACATCAAATCTACCTGTTACCACAGGCATTGAAGATCAGGCTTGGACTGATAATTTACCACCCAGCACTGAACCTGGCTCTTCTCAGACGCTTCATCAAACGGAACACCCACAGATGGAGATTGCCAAAGAAATAGAGATAGATAATCAGACAGGGTATATCAACAAGGATGGAATCCGAGTTCCACACAATCCTTACGACATAATTCATACACGTCTGCCAAAACGCAAACGTCTGGCTCCAGCAGAGGTTTCCGCGGATGTATCAATTGAAGAGAATGTCCAGACTGAAGAAACAATTGTGTCTGCAATCACAGTTACTCCATCCGAAGTCTGTTTAGGGCTGTTTCTGTAACATTATTGTGGCTGATCCTGGATTTTTAGGGGAACTCTAGGTCACAACCAATAGTCATTGATTATGATGAAGAGGAGGATTTGCCGGTTTCTAAACGACGCAGGTCATAGTTCAATAGACAAACATTGTGGGGGAAGCCAGTGAGCCGCTTGTGTACTAACCGGCGGATGCTACTCGTCGAATGTCGATTTCTTTTCTGATACCTTAACCTTACCAATTTGAGTGTTTGGACTTGATATAGAATGATTCAGTAGTCGTTGTCTCTTGGATAATTTTTTCTTTCATATTTCAATTCTTACTTCATCATTTCGAACGTGCTTGACAATTTAGCCTTTGAGCTCATTTATCTTCACTCAACCTTAAGATGTAGTCCTGAGTAACACAGGAGAACTATCTGCAATAATCATGTACAATTTTCTAACCAGCAGCCTCTGTTTCTTCTAAACACCAGTCACCTCTCAAGGATGGGCTTTGAGTATGACTAATGCCTAGAGCCTGATTCAGATTGCCTTCCTGTGGTTCACTGACTGTCTCATATCTCTATTACCCATGACTTGTTTTCATAGCACCCATATTTATTGTTGTGCAAGTGTTCAGACTCATGTTATACTTCTATCATTGACATTTCTATGTTTATATAGTGGCTCAGTTAGCATCTCATTGTTGAGGCATGTACTCTGTGCTTAGGGCCCACCAGGGGTAGGGTATGCCCCCAGGGTAAGGGTAAGGGTAAGGGTAAGCTAAGGATAAGGGTAGTCACTGACTTACCCTAGGGTCACCCTAGTAATAAGAGGGTCTGCATAACAAACAAGATTAAATGAATGGAAACCTAAGCTTGCTTAACAGTTGGATCAGCATATGACATATTTTAATGTTATCAAGAATAAGAAGTAATGTCTGAATATTATGGTAATGCACAAGTAGGTGTGAGCAGTACAGTCGTATTGTATTTGACCTGTCAAACATGATTCGACCTGTGACACAGCTCATTTTAGAAGGTGACTTGATAGCCGTCATGATAAATTTAAATAAAATAGTTTCGTTGGTGACTCTTGACATGAATCCCTGGATATCAGTTGGAATATTCTCAACTTGCGCACCAAGGCAAGTACATGACATACACTTCAACTGACATATCTTCATATAGCAACCACTGAATGTACGTTGTACACAGTAGTCTGGCGACAACAGCACGTCGACATAAATCATACCTAGATTCCGGCAGAACCCAAAACAGACGCGGTCGTGAAGCTCGTGTTTTTGATGTCCTAGCTTTATTTTTTGCAACATCAGATGCACTTATGAACAGCCAATCACACAAGTGCGCGTGTATCAATAAACGTCAAAGGAGTTATGAGTATATATGTTCTCATCATTCGTAACCCAGACCAGGTACCATCTCCGATAGTGTGTCCCGTAGCTGAGAAACCATCGTCCAACGCCAAGCACCGCACGGGTGGAGGCTGTACATCAGGCTGTGCCAAAGCTACAACGCAAACAGATTTCAAATAGTACTCAGATCGTTACAGCCTTGTGTACTTTGCCTGATCCGAAAATAGAGTTGAATTCACTTTGTTTAATGACCTTGTGAGATGAAATAGGAAGCGTGGGAATGGGAAGGTTGTTGGGAGGAGGCAGAAAAAAGGATTTCTGTGGCCCGGCGCTTGGAGAGATTGTGTTCATGAATTGGATTCCACGAATCCATCAGCGAGACTCTGCTCTTTCTTCTGATCCAACAAAATCCTCTTTTAAGGCTCTCTTTCGCAGGCACTCTCCGTTACCCGACATCGAGTCTCCAGTCCTCCGTCCTCATCCTTTTGCCGCCATGCATCCTCCTCCCGTCCCCGTCGTTGCCAGCAAGCAGAACGACATAGAAGAAGAATGTCCGGTTTGCCTTGAGCCTCTCAGCTTCAGCTATCGTCTCCCAGGAGAGAAACCCCACGTCGTCCCGGAATGTGGCCATGCTCTTCATGAGGTATGCTTACTTCTGGTCTTCTCAGTTTTGCTCATCGTCGCTTCCAATGTACCAGGCTTGCTTCTGTGCAGTCTATGGCCCGCTTTCCAGTGCCGACCGCTCCATCTCAAAGAAATCCAACATCGGTGTCTGTGGCGTCTGCAGAAGACCCATGAGGGTTGCCGATTCCGACGCTGGCAAATCCAACAGTCTGTCCTCCTTGCCTTTCCTTCTCATTCTGCACTGAACCTGTCTTTTTCTCGCAGAACTCGCCGCCCTTACCGGCATGAATGACCCAAAGTCCCCAGGTCCCTACTCTGGTCGCAACACTCCCACAGCTCGACGTGGGATTTCAGATGCAAATAGTCCAAATGCTGATGATCCCGTGGAACCTCTTCCTCGACAAAACTCTAATACCACAAACTCCAATACCACTACCACCGCCGATGCATCTTCCTCCATTGTTGCCCCCTCCATCCAGGTCAGACCCGAATTCCCCACCATCAGTAGGACAACCGATCCTACACAGCCTCTCACTTGCATTGTTTCCATTGAACTCATCAGGAAACAAAATGCTGAAGCCGGCCTCTTTCCTGAAGATGCTGGCACTCATGATGGTCGACATGACTCTGGTCATTCGAGTCCTCCCTCTGAATCAATCCATCAGCAAAAAAGTGTCTACCGTAGTCCAAGCAATCAGGACATAGTCATGCGACAGATGCCAGCCCGTCAACCGTCCCAACAAGGTTCTTATCACACTATCAATGAACCTGATTTCATGGCGCCCAACACTTCTTTCAATGACACAGACGACTCCCCATTCCATGCAATTACTGAGGACCTCAGGAACCGTATTATTGACTGGAAAGGTCATCCCCTGTCAGATCTGGGTCCTCTGCAAATGTATGACCTCTTATCCGTCCGACGCGATGCTGCCATCCGTGAATTCTATGTCTATCTATTCAAAGAAGCGATCATTTGTGTCGTGGAGGAAAAGAAGCGTGGTCTGGGTCGACTTCTCTCCAATCCATCGCCCGATACTGGTTCTATGCCTTCCGGGACACCGTCAAAAGGAGTTCTACGTCTCAAAGGTAGGATATACGTCAGGCACATCAAGAACGTCACTGCCTCATCAGCTGCAGGGGAGATGAGTTTGACGATTGATATGGAAGATGAGCTTGCATCTTTTATTCTCATCTTTCGAGATCGCTCATCTCTCGAAGCTTGGAGAATCAATATTCAAACGCTCGTTCATATGTTCCAAGGACGACTCACGAGGTCAGACGAGGGAGAATACGACACACCGCATAATGTTGAGGAGTTTAATGGGAGCCATAAAGCGGCGAGAATGTTGAGCGGAAGTACACAGACCACAGTCAGTACAGTGGATAGTCTGTTGAACACCTCATCGAGATCGACCTTGTCATCTTCTACTTCACATGGGTCATTGTTGAATCCTAACTCTTCGAGACAGATACATCATAAATTATCGAGGCTCGGAGAAGATGAAGAAACAAATAAAATCGATTCTCCACCGCTTCCTGTGACGCCTCGTGTGTCTTCCGGTCCTTCAAACTCCCTTCCACCGATTACACATCCTACTATGGATTTGATTCTCGTCATTTCAATCCCCCCACCGAATACTCAACCTAGCGCAGCTCAGCTGAAAATCCGAGTAATCAGGAATATGTTGGACTTTGTTGTCGGGTCGCTGCAACCGAAAGACCGGTTGAGTCTTGTGACTTTTGAGGTTGGGATTTCGGGGAGAGTGCGGAAAACACCGTACTTGATGATCGGGAGAGCGCAAAGCAAGCACAGGCTTTTGAAATTTATCGAAGAGATTGGATTGAGGTTGGAGGATGAACAAGATGAATTTTTGATTGGAGGATCCAAAGAAGAAAAAACGGACGTGGTTACTGCTGTCAATCATGGTGGGTATCAGTTACTCTGCTGATGTGTAGTGAGATTGATTTTGCATGGCACAGGTCTGGACGTTGTCTTGCAACGAAAATCACGAAACCTGATATCGGGAATGGTTCTTGTTAGTGATGCGTCGGACAGCACGCGTCGAGCGCAAATGGATCTTGTATTGGCTCGTGCAGAAGCAGCGAATGTACCCATCCATTCATTCGGCTATGGCCGCTCACACGATCCAGCATCACTCTGGCTCATGTCCAATCATACTGGTGGTACTTATACATTTGTGAAAGATTGGTATGACCTGCAAGATTGTATCGCGGGCTGTGTGGGTGGAATGATGTCCATTGGCTTACTCAACATGAAACTTCACATGAAAATTGTCGACTTTCAACGGTTTAGAGTCCGCAAAGTTTCGGGTGGGCCGACATCAATTTTGTCGTCGGATGGACAAAATGTGGATATAGATGTGGGGGAGTTGAGGTACGGAGAGAGAAAAGAGATGTTGATTGAGTTAGAGTTGGATAACTCTGACGTACAGAGACAACAAGCACAGATACAAGGACACTCTCAAAATGGAGGCAGAAATGCCCCTAACAGAGCTTTGAACGCCACAGATCAGTTTGTTCGGGATCTAGGATTGGACGCCCTATCGATTGAAGATACTCCAGATCTGACGTATGGAATCATGGGGCAAATGATAGATGAAGTACCCGTTATTGAAATAGACGGATCATTTTTTGATCCAGGAGCAGCAAAGCAAATTACTCGTCTTGCTCGTCCCGTTCTCCTCACTATAACTTTCCTTCCAGGATCTCAACAAACCCCTCGTCCACCATCTGCACTCTCCGATTGTGTGATTGTACGAAGACGAATGGAACTCTTGGCATCGGACATGATTACGCGTGCACTAGTTTTGGTATCGAGGAGAAACTTCCAACAAGCACAGAAGATTATGGGAGAAACGAAGAGGATATTGCATACAGTTATGACCACGGTGTCCAAGAGTTTGGCTCAGACCGGAGTGGCTCCGAGACATAGAAAGGACATTCAGACGGTGGGAGCGGTGAGAGCAATGCAGGGGATACTACACGATTTGCAGATATTGTCAGAGGCGTTGGACGATGACGTGGAGATGTTTGCACATGATCATAGGAATTTTGGTGCTCAGCAGGTATGTGATGATTCTTTAGCGAGGTGATAGTAAGGTTGATTGGTTAATTCCAGGCTATGATTCTGAGAGACCAGAAAAGTTGGAGTGGCAGGAGTGCGACTGAAAAGTTGTTCTGGACTGCGGACCTGTCGATCGACCTGGTCTCTCGAAGTACGGATTGGGTTCCACGCGATCGATGATGTTGAGCCTTTGCCAACATTGAGGGTCTTTATACCACATGACACACTCTTTTGTGCATGTGTTGCGTATATTCTTTCTTGCCGGACCCGCTCTTTTTGGCCACTCCTTCGTTTTTATCTTGGTGCCTCCACTTTTTCTTATTTATTTCATACCCTTAGCATTTCCACTTCTGTTCTTGTTTCCTCGACTTGGCATCACGATGATATCCCTTTGCTTTTGTAACTCATTATTGATCTCTTTGTTTCTGCGTATGTTTGCACTCGTTGTTTGTTCTATTATTGTAATATCTCTGACTTATCTCTGGTCTGACTATTACCTTAGTGTCATCTAACTGCTGCGTCTGAACCCAGACCTTCTTTTTGGAGATGGTCTCTTCGAGGGTTCCGCAGAGATACCATTAGTTGTAAAACAATTATTTTGTCGTATGATTCCTTGAAATCTACTTGTGGGTGTCCGGTGTTTCACCGATTCTGATAGACTGAAATCAATGCCGAAAAAAATTGAATTCATTAAAAATAGGTATCAGAGTCCAAGGACTCCATTGGTTCGTCGGAAGAATTGAAAGAACGGATTGAATTTGACCATGATCTGAGCCGGGACCCATATGATCGAAAGCGGTCAATTCTGCATAATCCTTAAATGAGATTTGTGAGAAAAAATGATTTGCGCTTGGCAGACGATATAAATGTGAGACTTTGTAGGATGAGGGAAAAACAATTCAGCTGCGGAGTAGCAGCTGAACTGTTCTTCGCACATTTTGTGCGGAAACATTGCCTTTCGACAAGGCAACATTTAGTGATCAGACCGGTTCAAACTCCTGCCCGACTGCATTACGCGATCAGTAGTGTGCCCTTACGAACTCAGCCATCTGGCCGACTGAAAGCTTATCAACTTTCTCTTAAACAATACCAAAAAACTTACCATAATTGGAAATATGCTTTTGGTGCGTAGTAGATATATCCCTACATAGGTGGACTAACTTTTGTGAGGTTTTCAACTTCCTTCACCCTCTCTTCAGTCACCACTATTACCAGACCTGTCCAGCAATGTGTCATTGAAGTAAATGAGAACCCAGAAGAGCTGATAGTCCAGTGAACTAGAGAAGTCAGCCTCACAAATGAATATGCCATGGAGCTCTGTGCATGGCGGGATGACCTCGAACAAGCTCAGCTGATGCTTTGGATGGTAATTGACAATGTGAATTGACAGTGTGAAGAAAATGACAACGCCACGGTCTGCCTACGCGCCCCGTGTAATAAAAAAAATTTTAAAGAAAAAAGAAAATGACAATTATGGTGAATTTATGGTATTGTATAATAGGAGCTTGATAAACTTTCAGTCGGCCAGATGGCTGTATAGTGGCAATGGACATCAGGTTTGGATAACTAATTCAAGCAGTGCGTGATGACTCGGGTATCTCGAGGTCACGAAGACGACTGACGGAGGAAGAAACTAGTAGTCTAGATTTATGTAACCAGTAGGCAAGAATTGATGAGTACCCGACCAGTAAAGTAGACATGGAAAAGTAACGAAGGGAGAACTAGCCTAGAGTGACACTGTGGCAGTATTTATTGACCTATAGCACCTAATGTGTCACTGCAATGGCGGAAGTCCACTCCAACAGAGTGGATCCGGTGTATTATACTTATGGTGTTGCAGGAATACCATATGTTGAGGATCTACAGACCTTTTCTATCTGCTTAGTAAACATTACCAAAAACGTGTCGTAAGTTGATTTAACTTGAACACCAACTCTCATCAAACGTGAATAAAAAAACATTCTCCCTCTTCCTATACCCACCATGGCAAGCTCTAGTATGGGCGTGGAGCCGGTAAACCCTGCGCGTTTGCGTAAACGACAATATCAAGGATCTTCTCATACACCCTTTTTGACTTCGGATAATAACCAGAGTGATGAGCCGGCTGCTGAGATTTACCAGAGCGCTGTGAGTGATTGATTTCGTCGAAATTATGTTGAGTCCATGGCTTGCTGAGGGCACAATTTTTTGTGGTGGTTGTGACATTGTAGCGGTCCCGCAGTCAAGCGGAACAGTTGCTTGATACGCCGAATGCAAGTGTTATCACTGTCGCTACCCTTACAGCACTTGCATTCGCATTGAGATTCTACAAGATTAGTCACCCTGATCAAGTTGTGTGCGTGTCCCTCTTTTTTCCCTCTCCTTTAGACTCAAACACTCCAAGTTTTGACGAAGTCCACTTTGGAAAGTTCGCGTCATATTATATCACACGCCAATACTACTTCGATGTTCATCCACCTTTTGCGAAACTCCTCTTTGGGCTAGCCGGCTGGTTTGTTGGATTTGACGGAGAATTTACTTTTGACAATATTGGTGATAATTATACGTTGAATAATGTGCCTTATGTTGGCATGCGTGCGCTTCCTGCGGTTTTTGGATCGTTGACGGTACCGGTTGTTTACGCGATTATGAAAGAGAGTGGTTATTCAACAATTATTGCTGCATTTTCGGCGATTTTGATTCTCTTTGGTCAGTCTTTGTCCGGTTATAATGAGTGAGTTAATACTGAAATGTTGGTTTTGCACAAGATAATGCCCATATCACACAGTCGAGGCTGATCTTGCTGGATGCGGCTCTGATTTTCTTCATGTCTTTGACGATATATGCCTATGTGAAATTCCGCAAGCTGCGTTATCGGTGAGTTATCAGGGTGGTTGTCTGTTGGTCACTGCTCGACTCGACTGATGTGGCATGTATTAGCGAATTTACGACGGAATGGTGGGTCTGGTTGACTCTCACTGGTATCTTCATGGCATGCACTTGGGGTTCCAAGGTCAACGGTATCCTGACTGTGATCTGCATCGGATGTGCTGTCTTGATTGATCTTTGGGATATTTTGGACTACAGGAAAGGAACATCGATGGTGAGTCGTTACTTCAGCTCAGTGTGCCGGATTTGCTGACGCGGTGTGTAGGATTACTTCTGGCAACATTTTGTTGCTCGTGCTATTGGTCTTATTCTTGTTCCTTTCATTGTTTACCTCTCGTTCTTCTATGTACACTTTGCCATTCTCGTGCAGTCAGGAACTGGCGATGCCTTCATGAGCCCTGCATTCCAGGAGACTTTGGCCGGTAATGAGATGCTCATGAGCAGCGCTGGTGAGAATAATTGTAGCTTCCGGATAGGACGCTTTTACTGATTTTGGAAAGAAATCCGCTACTTTGACACCATTACTATGAAGCACAAGGACACCAAAGTTTTCTTGCACTCACACATAGAGAGATACCCTTTGACCTATGACGATGGTCGTATCAGCAGTGCAGGTTTGTTAGTTGATATTCAAGTGCTTCTTCCTTTGCTGAGCCCGTTACAGGTCAACAAGTCACCGGTTATGCTCATAACGATACCAACAACTTCTGGCAAATTATTCCCACTCAGGCTATTCCTGAAACCGGAAGGGGACGCATTGTTCGCAATGGCGATGTTATCCAACTCCTTCATGTCAACACCAACTCTCACCTCCTCACTCATGATGTTGCCTCACCCCTGATGCCCACAAACCAAGAGTTTACTACCTGGCCAGCGGATGATCATAAAAATTATAATGACACTCTCTTCCAAGTTGCACTTGTGGATAATCCTGATGGTGCTGCATGGAAGACCAAGTCGGGTTACTTTAGACTTATACATGTCCCTACTAAGGTGTCCATGTGGACCCACAATTCGCCGCTGCCTGATTGGGCGTTTAAGCAACAGGAGATTAATGGCAATAAAAACTCCAGGGAGAAATCGGCTGTATGGTTTGTCAATGAAATTGTCGATACTGAAGGTAAGACAAAACTCTCAATTTGTCATTGTTTCATGACCCTGGTCTTGATTTCTAGATCCTGAGGGCCTTGAAAACCGTTTGGATGATCAACCCCAAAAACAACCGAAGAGGATGAATTTTTTCAGGAAGTTTGGTGAACTCCAGCTCCTTATGATGCACCACAATGCCGGTTTGACCGCTTCGCATCCCTACGCCAGCACTCCTATCAACTGGCCCTTCTCTTTAACGGGTATCAGCTTCTGGACTGAGAACGAGCCTCAGAAACAAATCTATCTTATTGGGAACCTCATTGGCTGGTGGGCTTGTGTTGTTGGGCTATCGATCTACATTGGTGTTCTCGGGGCTGATCTTATAGCACGGCGCCGCAACCTGGATCCCATCCCAGAGCGTAAGTACCGATGTTCGGTTACTTTCTTTGACGAAACGTTTGATCGTGTTATGTCAGCCGTCCGTAATCGCCTCTGGAACAACACTGGTTTCTTCATGTTGGTTTGGGGTGTTCATTACCTTCCGTTTTTCCTGTTCAGCCGCCAACTGTTCATTCATCATTATCTACCTTCGCATCTGGCTTCTGCTCTAGTTGCTGGCTCCGTCCTGAGTTTTGTCCTCAGTGATACCATCAACTATCCTATCTCCATCCCCGGTCCCAAGACAAGGCGTCAGCCCACACAATTCGCAGATGTTGGCACCAAGGGTGTTGTCATCACTGCTGTTTTCAGTTTCATCATGTTTTTCATGTTTTCCTTTATTGCGCCCTTGACTTATGGCACACCTGGGTGGGGCCTCTCTCTTTTTATTTTGTGTAAAACTGGTTGCTGAATGATGCTTTTAGGTTGACTGGTGATGAAGTCAATAGCAGGAGGTTATTATCTACTTGGACACTGCACTTTGCTGCGAAAAAGACGTTCGATGTTTAGAAGTTTGGTTTTGAGCTATCTAATTCTTTTACTATCCTTGTGCTGCTCTTGATGTAATTAATTTATGATGAAAGCAATTCACAATCAGTGTGTCCCAAGAGGGAACTAGCCATCGGAGGACGCACTAAAAGAAGTGTGACACAGCCACTGCGATGAAGTAACGAACCATATAAGTTGTTAGTGGCCTGGCTATCGTCTTCCGTCATGTTCAATGCTCCTAGGCCAGGTCAGAGGTATATTTCCACGTCGACAAGCGGTTTAGGTGGAAGCTTCGTCGACGAGAACCCTCTTGCGAACTCAGTATATGACGATGGCCTAGATCCCTGGAGCTCTGCCCCCAGCCCTGCCCCGACCCCCATTCCGGATACCTCGTCCTCCTCTGTCACGTTCAGTTCTGTGATCGGTGAGCTGCTGTTTGACTAAAGGCTCTGGGCCCGGCTATTCATCACATATCTTTCAGCTGATGCTAATGTTCCTGCTATATATCGTCGAGCTTTCAGTGCTGTCGACTCGACTGGATTTGAGGAGACTTCAGTCAATTCGCTTTCGCGAGTTTTGACGGTATCCGGCTTGCCTGCAAGCACTATCGACCGAGTGTGCCCTAGTTTTATTGCTGGCCTCGTCATGAAATGCTGATCATGCGCCATAAGATTGTGAGCTTGGTTAGCTCACGTTCCCGAGTCTCGAAACTCGAGTTCTTTGTCGCTCTGGCTCTGGTAGCATTGGCTCAAATGGGAAAAGGTGCAGTGAATGTACAATATACTTTCCTGAGTCTGGACATCGGATTTACAGACCCAACCATTGAACAAGTCGCTGCTCTAGCAGTACAGAATGCCCTACCAGAACCAATCCTTGATTTGGATCGACTACAGGCATCAAATTCTACTTTTTCTACTATGCCTTCATACAGGCAGAATAGTGTTGATCCATGGGATACAACTGCACGATACAATTTTACATCACCGAACTCCTCTACAATTCCTGGTACCGGTAATAATGCGGGATTGACACCAGGGATAATCAATGGCCTTCGTTCGACACTTTCAGGGACCGGTTTACCTCCTCAGTGGTGGGAGAGGCAGGAAAGCGTTCGGGTGACGATTTTAGGCCAACAAGGATTCATCTTAAACCGGTATACTGTGTACGAGATAGCCACTGAGGTGAGCTAAGAGGCTCTCGGACAAAGAGGACAGTGTGCTCAAAGGTCTTACTAGAGCGATATAACGGTTACGGTTACGCGACGTTATTCGGAATTTGTATTTCTTTGGGAAGTGCTTACTCGAAGATATCCATTCCGTCTCTTCCCTGCACTGCCCCCTAAACGAATAGGACGTGAGCTGCTCTCATTGGTCTTCTCAATATTCGTGCATTGATGGATTTTGTGCTCCAAAGCGGATGGGCACTTCTTGGAACAAAGAAGGCATGATTTTTCCTATGAAATACAATTGTTGAGTTTTGACGTGCCTTCAGACGGGGTCTACAGCGTGCTTTGAATTTCGTGATGTATGTAGTAAACATTCTATCATTCCAACTCCTAATGATCACCCTCAGAAACCATCCAGTGTTGAAAGACGATGGTGTTCTTGGAGTATTCTTGACAGTACCTTCCTTTGAGGTATGGCGGAAGCAAACCTCTGTTTCTTTAGATGAGGAATCTATGTCAAAAAAAGTCGATCGAGTAGAAGAGATGTCAATACCGAGCGACTTTGAGGAGAAGATAAAGTAAGTGTTGGCACTACTTGTGGCCAGTCTCTTGTCCTATCATTTTCAGTGTTATCCGAACAAAACTTGGCCCTTTGATCGAACAGTGGCAAAGAATATGCATACTCGCAGAGCGTATAATGAAGAGGCATGAAGCTACAGCGGTACGAACCCCCCAAGCCTTCAGAAGATCCTATCTGCCAACTCATTTCACATTGCCCAATTTCTCTCCCATTTCTACTATATCTTCCCTTCCCGGTTCATCGTTGTCCAACAATTCTTTGCATCAATCCATCTTCGGTCTTCGTACATCTACTGTCGAAGGGCAGGGTGACCTTTCCAGGCTTACAAATACTCTGAGGGCTGTTATCGAAGTTAACGAGTATTGTTGGAGAGGAGATGAATGCGATTTATCAAATGGAGTAAGACAGGGTCTAGATCATCTTGCGACACACACTCAACGTCATTCTGACATGTCCGAGGCTCGGGTGAGCTCATTTTCGTCTTTATCTGAACTTCTCATTATTTTGACCTCTAGACGAGGACGCTTTTAAATAACACACTCGAGTCCCTGAAGGTAGGTGTAACGGTCATGGAGTTCTGATTGATAACACACAAGAGTGAATAGACCCAACGTGACCTGTATGTTGCAACCAGAGATCTCCTCGTCCGGCATGATCGACTTTCGACGGACCAAGTTGAACGCCTTAAGAAACGCGTCGAGACTGTCAGCGTCAGACTCGATGGTGTTAGAATAGCCGCGAAAGAGGGTTGGCAAGGAGAGGCTGATAGGCTGACAGCAATCATTGAAAAGGACCAAGGATCGATTGCAGCCCAGATGAGCCGAAGGGTGTTCATCCGCGTTTGGTGAACATAATCCTTTTCACCTCGTCTTCAAACTTATATCTCTTGTCAGTCTATGGAATGAACTACGAATAATCCTGCATAATCGAGAAAATACCCTAGTCACTCAAGCTGTCAAGGCGTTCGCGCGTGAAGAGCAGGAGTATGCTGAGAGTGTATCGAGAAACTGGGTCTCTCTTGGGGAAGCCTTGGAAAATATGCCCTATGAGTAATTACCCTTTATTGTGCCAGGATCGTTATTCTATGGACTATCATGATTATGATGTTTTCTTGCTTTGCGCCAACCTATCCCTTATGCAATCTACACGCGATTAATATTCACCTTTCCTCCTACTACCATATCTCTGAATATTTCTAGAAACTTCGAACAGGATATCCGTTTTTTTTGGGTCAACAATTTATTACACGGTGCTCGTTTGCAGTCCGTGAACAGGATATCCGTTCAGGCTTGGAGTTCGTAAACTAACGGATGCCATCATCGGGGAGAAGTGTCAATTATCTGGATCAGAATGCTCTGACATGAGTTCGGCAGGTGCCTCAGGATCCACCGGCAAGTGCCGTCATGCTCTAAACGATATCTCATCCTTCAACTTCTATGACTCTTGATCAGACGTCACATACTACCGTCCTTGAAGATGAACCACAGAACCTCCAGCGCGAAGCGAGAAAGGGTAGCCGGAAGAGGAAAGGCAAAGCTAAGGTCAAATTCTCCCCCACAGAATCCAAGTCATTTCCACAATTCAGCGGGCTCCCTGAGAAAATTCAGAGGCGAATCTTCGAGCATAGTCTTTGTCATGATACTTCCATTGGCCCTGCTCTAGCTCTGGTTTCTCGTAAAGTAAATGGATGGCAAGTCAATGGATCTGTAAACCCGTCTCCAGACCTCTTATAGTATCACCGCAGGATCGGGCCACTGATATACGAATACATTGTCATTGATAGATTCAACCGAATTTCCCCTCGACTTGACCGACTATGGAGGACTTTCTCCAACAGTTCCAAGTCAAAAGAATTTTTCAAGGACCAAGTTAAGGGCATTCTTGTCAACGGAATGGTTGACCCGGTAGTCACAGACCTGCTATCAGTTTGCACCAAGATCAATCGATTTTCGTGCTATGCCCAAGATCCTATACCTGATACAATATTGGAGAAATTAGCGTCAATTCTGGCAACAGAAGAGTTTCCAAATCTCCGCCATCTATCCGTTTCAGGTATTGGTTTCGATCATGAAGACATTTTACGCCCTTATTTCCAAAAATTGACTCACCTGGCCATTGATATTGGTGATCATTATGGATGCTTCCCCTGGCAAGAGCTCAGGAATCACTCCTGTCTCACTCACATCCTAGTTGATATACATCTTGAGCTACATTCGAACTCACCCCAGGAGTTCAGAAGCGCCATCCTCCATATAATCTCCAATGCTCCATTATCACTACGCTGCCTAGTCGTGTTGGTTGACTGGGACAAACTATACGAGAGTTTTTTCCAGCAAATGTGTGACCGGAGCATTTTTTCAGATACTATCAGAGGCAAGATAGACAAACGAGTGTTGGTAGCAGCACACACCGGAGATCGAGAGGGGATCAATATGATGATAGTTGGTGAAGACGCAGTGCAGTTCTTGGAATATGTTGGATACGTTGTACTAGCATCCAACAATATTGTTCCGTGGATTTATCTTCCTAACAGTATGCAAGAGGATATTTGGGATCGAGCCGAGGAAGTTTTGCAACGGCGGAATGCGATAGATAAGGCTTGATGGGTAATAAGACGCATAGACGTGCCAATTTGGTGTCCCTATATAATGTATCCCAAACCAAACGTAGTGGAGTCAAGCCTGACCCGACGGGTACCTCTAATACCTCCATGTTACCCTCTAGAGAGCCTAATAGGACCTTAAAATATACATTGTGTGAGGAAATGAAATGATCATCGTCTGTGTCACCAATTTTTGTTTGAAAAAACATCGATGCCATGTCCTTCAACAAGACTTCGGCCAGCGAAATCTCCCGTATGTACAAAATTATTTCAGGTAACTGGGATCAATAAACGAATGAAGTACTGCCGGTGCTGTGATACATTCTTACATGATGGATTTACGAGAATATTCCTCTTAGATAACAATTGCCGAGCAATTGTTGGTGATGTAGCGAAGGGGACTCCAAATACTGTCGAAAGACTTCTGGAGCTGTTACAGTGTATATTTGGAGGCACAAATCATCTTGATCTGGGAAGTAAGCCACCAGAAGTGAGAAAGTAGTAGGCAACAAGGTCCCTTGAATGCACCGTTTCTTGCCAGCTCAAATCGAGATTAAGAAGTGCTTGGAGCCGTTTATCATTTCTCCATGTTGGTAAAGATGATAGGAATTATTTCTGAATAGAGAAATATTTTCATGGTGAAGTTATGATCGTTGAGATATAGGTCAGACCACAAGACCACACATTGACGGGCAACCTGAAACACGAGCAATGCAAAGCCACGATGTAAACAGTATCAGTGTTTTATTCAGTGTCATAGTGGTTTCAATGATTATGTAATATAATTAATTATCTATGTTACTGGTCACACCTACTTCACTCTTAGTTCATAATGGACTCTTCAGAACTATATCACGTCGAACAACAATTCATTCTTGGTGCCATCTTATATGATTTGTTAAAAGACATGAATCTAATTGCATTTTATAGGTAATCATCGGTCATTGGTAGCCCTTGTTCTACCAGATGTCAACTCTCCTGATTACGCGCGCACGCTGCTTTACAAGGCTCGCGCCCTCATCGCGATCAATGAATGTGATACAGCTCTGAAGTTACTCGAAAATGTGCCTGAAAATGTCTCTACCAAAGCAGCATCGTCTCTCGCGCGATACATCGGTGGATCTAATCCTGCAGCAAAAGAGTCAGCACTTGAGGAGCTGAGAGACCTGTCTATCGAGATTGAAGGTGATGATCCTGAAGCTGACGAAAGAGACAAAGCCTTGGTCAAAGTCCTTGCAGGAACGGCCTTTGCACATGCCGGAGAAATAGAGGAAGCGCTGGATACGTTAGGAATAGACACGGAAAACTTAGAAGCGTATGTAAATGCGTAGTACGTGTGGACTTGACTAACTACGTTCCAGCGTTGCAGTCATAATTCAGATATATCTTGCCATAAATCGACCAGATCTGGCCAAAAAACAATTTGAGCGTTCAAAGCGATGGGCTGAAGATGATTTACTACTCCAGTCGATCGAATCTACCATTGGTCTAGCTACTGGGCAAGACTGGTATCACACTCCTAATTCCTTCTACACTGAACAACTAGCCAATCCTTCACTATCCTCTGCCCATATCCTCGCATCCCGCGGTGTCACAAGAATACTCCGAAATGAATTCAAGGAAGCAAAATCGGACCTGGAAGAGTCGTTGAGACAGCAAGAAGACGATGCTGAAACCCTGGCAGCACTTGCAGTCGCTGGAGACTCAGGGATATCGAAAAGATCTGAAGTAGAGGAATTATGGAGGTACAAACTGTGTAATGGTCTTGATTCATACGCTGACTCCACGACTTTTCAAATAGCAAAATGTCAATCGAACATTCAAATCATCCTGTAATACGAGATCTTGCTCAAAAGGCTGACGTCTTTGATCAAGTAGTTGCTATGTTTACGGTCCCTCCTGTCACTGTCTCTTAGTATTAGTTGTATAAATGGGTTTTGATATGCGGTCGTCTGCAGCATTTAATCCTCCTGTACCATGTTTCTCCTTTATCATATATACCACTTAGATCTCTCAATCCTTTGTCGGATCTTCCAGTGAATTTCAGTCCTGGTCAACTTTTTGTGCAAACGTCTTTCGATTCCGAGTCGAAGTGTACACATTTGCCATATATGACAGGGATATATCCATGCAAGGCCATTGTGACTGTGTGTCACAGGGAGACTGTGACATTCTGTTTAGATAAAGTCACAAATACACCACTCTTTTACAGCATACTATCCCACAAACTAGCTTTGGCCACTTTCGAAGATAACAAGATTCAAAGTACAGAACTCACTCCTGAGTGCGATGAATTTATACATATACTCTATGGTGTATTTTACAGTTGGATATCTAAGAATATATAGCAATCTGTGCTTCAGGACAACGATCTTGTACAATCTGCTCTCGTTACCCCATTTGAGCAGGGAGCTGACCAACGTCACACTTTACCATGTCTGAGTTTCATTTTGGTTGATCCCAATCAACGCATCGATCCTCATGCGGAGTTTGAAGTTTGTTGATGCCTAAGGTGTGACTGGCCAAAGCTCATATGGACCCCGAAAGTGGCCAAAGCTCATTTGTGAAATAGTAAGTCTTAGTGGTCAACAACATAGATTGACAACTGAGGTGGATGAGAACAAGTTGGGAGCTATATAGAGACATAGGCACAGTGACTGGTATGGTACCAAAAAATGATGGCTCTACCCAATCACTGTGGAGGTATGTCTGCAATGGTCTACTTCAACATACCCCAAAGGATACCCAAGAGATAAAAAGGATAGATGATATTACAATGATATTAGTAGGGTATGAACCCAAGGGACAAACCCAAGAGGGGATGGTTAAGGGAAAAGAGGTTTTTGATGGCAACATAAATGGGTTTACTAACTGAGGCCTAATATAGTAAACATCTTGCATTGATACTAAAAGCGGAAATACCCTGTGCTAACTGTATTTGGGTTCACCATTTTAAACTGATCAAGCTAATTGACAGACTAGTGGATGTAGTTAGATCCACTCCCATCTCATCGCGTTCCATTCCATCTTGGGGTTCCATCACGTGTCAAACGAAGGTCGCTGTAATTCCGAACTCTTAGAACCGAACTAATCCCAGAGTATAAATGGAATTTGCTTGTAGAAAATTCAGGCTTCTCATCCCACACTACTCAGACCATGTCTAATAGCTCTCGTCGGTTCAACCGCCAATCCAGAACTCCCAATGCCGTATGCCTCTATCCGTTTCCCCATGAATACTGCGATAACTGGTTGCAGGTCTCACAAGCTAATGGAAGAGCCAACGGTGTCGAATCTTCTCAAGCCCCGCCGTTACCAAAGCCCCTTGCCGCTCTCAAGGAGCAGGTGAGCATCGTTATTCAGAAACCGAGGTGAAACCTATCAGAGTATTCCAGTCCAAGCGGAGTGCTGTCGGCCAGCCTGGCGCCATGGTGCGTGGATAGGTCGTGTGTAATACCTTCCAGGCTTCTGAATACTTCCTCTCAGTCTGCTATCACAGACCTTGTAAGACACTCAGACGCCATCGATGACAGGAAACTCTTCGTGAGTACTGTTCTGATGATTTGAACTTGTACAAGGATTAGTGACAACAATCTGGTAGCTTGAGCATGCCCTTGCGTTTATC
>Ga0153924_1000567_pt1 | contig 22722 bp, 16 predicted proteins | sample TSNJ008MetaG_FD_104709 | JGI IMG/M metagenome (GOLD analysis project Ga0153924, IMG submission 104709) | Attine ant fungus gardens microbial communities from New Jersey, USA - TSNJ008 MetaG | ecosystem: Host-associated > Fungi > Mycelium > Unclassified | place: USA: New Jersey, Wharton State...
ACGCTTTGCAGGATTTTTTTTGATTTGGATGACTTGTGTGATGAGTACACCCGCATTCCCCACAATACTGCGTCCCGGTTCAAAAAGAATTTTTAAACCGAGGGGAGCCAGCATGGGAAGGAGCTCTGCTGCGTATCCTTCGAAAGTAAGCGGTGAGGGAGTGGTTTTTTGCCACCATTGAGGGGAGCCGCTCTCCAAAGCTTCCGCATAGACAATCCCCACCCCGCCGCCCAGACTGAAGAACTCGATTTCAAATTCTTCCTTAAGCCGGGTAACCAGTGGAAGCAGTTTGCAAATTGCCTCGACGAAGGGTTGAGGGCTCAGGATCTGAGATCCGATATGGGTTTGGACGCCTCGGATTTGAAGATTCGGAAGACGCGCTGCATGTCCAAACACTTCTTCAGCACGATCAATGCCAATTCCGAATTTATTATGGGTCTTGCCTGTGGAAATGTAACGATGACTCTGTGCGTCAACATCTGGATTAATCCGGATAGCAATGGGAACTTTTTTTCCAAGATGGCCTGCAACTTGATTAATGGTTTCGAGCTCCGCTTCGCATTCGACATTGAAACAGTAAACGCCCTGCTCAATGGCATACTCAATTTCCTTGCGAGTTTTTCCGACCCCAGCAAAGACACAGCGATCAGCCCGGCCGCCTGCCTTGAGAACTCGATAAAGTTCACCACCGGAAACGATATCGAAACCTGATCCCAAATTGACTAGCAAATGCAGAATAGACAAATTGGAATTTGCTTTCACCGCATAACAGATCGAATGGTTTAAAGGAGCAAATACGGTGTCTAAACGGTGAAAGTTGTCTCGGATGCTCGATGCCGAGTAAACATAGAGCGGTGTTCCATATTGAGCTGCCAGTTCTGATAGATTTTGCTGCTCGCAATAAAGGGTCCCTTCCCGGAGATAAAAGTGGTGCATAGCTGGTATATTCGCAGTCGATGGTTTGCAGGTCGTCGAAGTTGCTGAGCGTAACTTATTCGTTGCGTCGAAGAAATCGCAAACTATCAACCACCAACTTCTACTCACCAAGAACCACGAACTAATTCTACCAACCAAGAACTACAAGCTGCCAACTAATTTTCAACGGTCACACTCTCCCATGACAAAATCAATGCTCCCTAAAATGCTCACTACGTCGCTAACCATGTGTCCCGGAAGTAATTTGGGGAGAATACTCAGATTTGCAAAAGAGGGAGCTCGAATTTTGAGTCGATAAGGGACCCCCCCCCCTCGGCTGTAGATATAAAACCCAAGTTCGCCCTTGGGGTTTTCAGTAGCAAAATAAACTTCTCCCGCTGGGGCATCAATTCCTTCCGTAACCAGAATAAAATGGTGAATCAACTCTTCCATTTTGGTAAGAACGGTTTTTTTGGCAGGCAGAGTATTTTTTGGATCGATGTAATTAATTTCGCCTTCGGGAAACTGGGCTGTGAGCTGTTTTAAAATCCTACAACTCTGTCGCATTTCTTCCATACGAACGAGATATCGATCAAAACAGTCGCCTACCGTGCCTACCGGAATTTCAAAATCATAGTATTCATAATTCAAATATGGATGGCGTTTTCGGAGATCGTGCTCGATTCCGGAGCCTCGGAGGTTAGGCCCGGAGAGGCCGTAGGCGATGGCGTCTTCTCGGGAAATCACGCCGATATCTTTAGTGCGATCCATAAAGATTCGGTTTCTGGTTAAAAGGCGATCCACCTCCTTCAGAGCAGGTAAAAAAGAATCCACAAAGCTATTGACTTTGTCAGCAAACCCTTTTGGAAGATCCCTGGTTTGCCCACCGACGCGAGTGTAGTTTGTCGTAAATCGGGCACCGGTTAAAAGTTCGATCAAATTGTAGATTTTTTCTCGCTCAGTAAAAGTAAAGAGAAAGACCGTTACCGCGCCGATATCCATGGCGTAGGCGCCCAGCGCTAGCAAATGGGAGGAAATCCGTGCTAGTTCACAGCAAAGAACTCGAATTGCCTTTCCACGCGGCGGAAGCTCCCATCCCATGAGTTTTTCTACTGCCAAGGCGTAAGCCACATTGTTTGACAGTGGGGCCAAATAATCGAGCCGATCTGTATATGGGATGAATTGATTGTACTGCATATTTTCGGCAATTTTCTCGTCACCTCGATGGAGATAGCCTATATCCAGAGCCGCCTGAGTGATCGTTTCACCCTCTAATTCCAACACAACTCTCAGAACGCCATGAGTGGAAGGATGAGAGGGGCCCATGTTCAAAGTTAGCCGTTCTCCGAGAACCTCCGAGGCTTGATGAGCGGCATTGGTATGGCGGGCAGCAGAGTCTGGCTGTTCAAGTGTTGTCTGGATCATGAGAAATCCGAGCAGTATCACATAAATTCTTAGAAGATAACTATCTTATTATTAATAAATTACGGTTTATCGATATTTTGTATATGAAATTTATGACGCCTTCTGCGTAAGTTAAGTAAATATGACCGAGATGAGTAAGGCTGCAACGAAGTCAAATTTACCCGTTGTTGTAATTGTTGGAGGTGGATTTGGAGGGCTCGCAGCAGCGCGTTCTTTAAAACACGCTCCTGTACGTATCATTTTGATTGATCGGAGTAATCACCACCTTTTTCAGCCTCTTTTATATCAGGTGGCGACCTCGGGTTTGGCGGCGGCCGATATTGCACAACCCATTCGGTCCATTTTGCGTGACCAAACAAATACGGAAGTTTTTTTAGACGAGGTAAAAAAAATTGACACAGCCAATCGGTTGGTTGTGACAGGAGATTTGACTTTCCGTTATGATTACTTGGTTTTAGCCTGTGGTGCCCGTCATTCCTATTTCGGAAAGGATGAATGGGAACAATATGCGCCCGGCCTCAAGACATTGCGTGATGCTATCGATATCCGGCATCGCATTTTAGCTGCATTTGAGATAGCCGAAAAAGCTTCCGACCCCGAGGAACGGAAGCAGGCGACCACCTTCATTGTTGTGGGAGGTGGGCCAACTGGTGTTGAAATGGCAGGTGCTATTTCGGAGTTAGCTCGTTTCACATTGAGAAAAGATTTCCGGCACATCAATCCGGCCGATGCACGGGTGATTTTGGTAGAGGCAGCCCCCCGAGTTTTACCGCCGTTTGATCCCAGTCTTTCCGAAAAAGCCTTGGAACAGCTCAAGACACTGCAGGTGGATGTTCGCTTGAATGCAAAGGTCACCAAGGTGACAGAGGACTACGTAGAAGTCGATGGGGTTCCCATCCCAACACGTACGGTAATTTGGGCAGCTGGAAACATGGCATCGCCTTTAGGAAAACAACTCGGCGTTGAACTGGATCGTCAGGGGCGCGTAGTCGTCAATCCGGATTTGAGCATTCCCAATCATCCCGAAGTCTTTGTGGCGGGAGATATGGCGTTTGCCAAACGTGCCAATGGTGCGCCTGTACCAGGAGTGTCTCCTGCGGCTTTGCAAGGAGGACGCCATGTTGCAAGGAACATCATTCGCCTTTTGAAAGGGAAGTCCACTGAACCATTTCGTTATCTTGATAAGGGGAGCATGGCTACCATCGGACGAAACGCTGCGGTGGCCGATCTCCATGTATTCAAATTCGGCGGACTTCTTGCCTGGCTTGCGTGGGTCTTTGTTCATCTCTATTTTCTGGTAGGCTTTAAGAATCGTGTCCGTGTCTTCCTGAGCTGGATCTTTTCTTATTTCACTTACTCCAAAGGATCGCGGCTGATTCAAGTGCAACCAAAGGAAGGAGCGTTACTCCACAATCCTCCTGCAAGTCCTTTGCCCCCGTCGAAATAGAAAAGCTCGGATAATTCTGAGATACAAAAAAAGTTCTGTGGCACTTTTTTTGAAAAATAGGAAATCATTGATCACTGTTTTTCAAAAACAATGCGGTCATTTTTGACATCGGCACGCAGTCGATTGCCAGGAAGAATTTTACCGTCAAGGATTTCAAAACTGAGTGGGTCTAATAATTCGTGTTGAATGACGCGTTTCAGCGGTCTGGCGCCATAAGCGGGATCATAGCCTTCGCGAGCAATCCGGCGGCGGGCTTCGGGAGATAGTTCCAGAGAGAGTTTTTGTTGTTCCATTCTCTTTGTGAGACGTGCGAGCTGGATTTCTACGATTTTTTCGATATCGGTATCCGTAAGGCGATCAAAAATAATGGTTTCATCGACGCGATTGAGGAATTCCGGGCGGAAATGCCCTCGAAGCGTTTCCAGAACACGTCGATTGCGTTCCTCCTTCGGCAAATCCTCCATAATAAATTGGCTGCCAATGTTGCTCGTCATGATGAGGACGGTATTTTTGAAATCGACGGTCCGACCTTGTCCATCTGTGATGCGTCCATCATCGAGCACCTGAAGAAGAACATTAAATACATCTGGATGGGCTTTCTCGATTTCATCGAAAAGAACTACGGAATAAGGCTTGCGCCGAATGGCTTCACTCAGCTGGCCTCCCTCTTCGTAACCTACATAACCGGGGGGGGCCCCAATGAGGCGGGCAACGGTATGTTTCTCCATATATTCGCTCATGTCCAAACGAACCATGGCGCCTTCGTCATCAAACAGAAATTCAGCAAGAGCTTTACTCAACTCTGTTTTTCCTACGCCGGTGGGACCTAGAAACAGAAAGGACCCAATAGGTCGGTTTTCATCCTGCAAACCTGCACGGGCACGTCGAACTGCATTGGAAACAGCAACAATCGCCGCCCGTTGCCCTACGACTCGATGAATGAGGCGTTCCTCCATTTTCAACAATTTTTGCTTTTCGGTTTCCTGAAGGCGAGCGACAGGAATGCCAGTCCACGTGGCAACGACTTTTGCGATATCCTCTTCAGTAACCTCTTCTTTGAGTAACGGAGAGGTAGCTGTAGCCTGTTTTTTGGCAGCTTCTTCGAGTTGATGTTGAAGATTTGGGAGGACGCCATACTGGATTTCACTTGCGCGTGTGAGATTACCTTGTCTCTGAGCACTTTCGAGTTCGGTACGCAGTTTTTCAATTTCGCCTGCGAGCCGTTGGGTTTTTCCGATCTCTTCTTTTTCCTTTTGCCAGCGAGCTTTAAGTTGAGAAGAGGTCTCTTTTTTATCTGCAAGTTCCTTTTCTAACTTTGCAAGGCGTTCCTTGCTGGCTGCATCCTTTTCTTTTTTGAGGGCTTGGCGTTCCATTTCGCCTTGCATAATTTCTCGCTCGACCTGGTCGATTTCAGTGGGCATCGAATCGAGCTCGATTTTGAGTCGAGATGCCGCTTCATCGACGAGATCCACCGCCTTGTCGGGAAGGAAGCGATCCGAGATGTAACGGTGTGAGAGGATTGCGGCGGCAACCAAAGCGGCGTCTTGAATACGAACTCCATGATGGACTTCATATCTTTCCTTCAATCCGCGGAGAATCGCGATGGTATCCTCGACACTAGGTTCGTTGACCATGACGGGTTGGAATCTTCTTTCAAGCGCTGCGTCTTTCTCTATGTATTTTCGATACTCATCCAGAGTGGTGGCTCCGATAGTACGAAGTTCTCCTCGGGCTAGTTGCGGTTTGAGAAGATTCGAGGCATCGACGGCTCCTTCGGCTGCGCCTGCTCCCACAATGGTATGGAGTTCATCGATAAAAAGCACGATTTCGCCCTCACTAGCAGTGACTTCTTTTAAAAACGCCTTTAAGCGGTCTTCAAACTCTCCGCGAAATTTGGCTCCGGCAATCATTGAACCGAGATCCAATGCGATAATCCGCTTGTTTTTTAAGGATTCTGGAACATCTCCACTGACAATGCGCCGTGCGAGGCCTTCAACAATGGCTGTTTTTCCAACGCCCGGTTCTCCAATAAGTACGGGATTATTTTTCGTCCGACGAGAAAGGACCTGCATCGTGCGACGGATTTCATCGTCCCGACCGATTACAGGATCGATTTTTCCGCGACGTGCAAGTGCAGTGAGATCCCGGCCATATTTTTCCAAGGCTTGGTATTTTCCCTCCGGATTAGGGTCCGTCACACGCTGAGAGCCACGAATCTCTTGCAATGCCTTCATGAGCCGAGAACGATCGGCTCCTGCGGTTTTGAAAAGACGGGATGCCGGGGATTGGCCTTCTGAGAGGGCCAGCAAAAAATGTTCAGCGCTGAGGTATTCGTCCTTGAGCTTTTCCATTTCCATTTCGGCCGCGTCCAACGTTTTGCGCAATTGATCTCCGAGATGAGGTCCCGATCCTCCCTGGATGCGTGGACGATTATTTAATTCTTTCTCCAGCTCCTGAATAAAATTGGCGGGGCGAATTCCTAATTTTTCCAGCAGTGGTTTGGCGAGTCCCTCTTCTTGACGCAAAAGGCTGAGCAGAAGATGTTCGGTAGTGAGCTCTTGCTGGTTGAGTTTGGATGCGATGTCGATGGCGCCGTTCAGCGCATCTTGCATCTTAGCGGTGAATTTTTCCGGTCGCATAGCTTCTTGGTAGTATAATCCATTTTTTCCGCACTCCAAGATCAATTAAAAATAATTGGCTAAACTTACCGATCTGAGATACGCGATTTCTAGGCGAAATCTACTTAATATTTAAGCTATCCCATGTCATAATAGGGGAAATTATTGCTCAAGATGAAGAACATAAGCATCAAGACGTTGCAAATCAGCCGGATTTTTTAAGTATGGAGTATTACCAATGCTAAATACATTGAAGAAAGTCCGGACTATAGAGTTAAAAAACTATGAGAGTGAACTTGTCGTCCTTTTTCCTTGGAGCATTGTTACCAAAGATAGCCCATATCTTCGGATATGGCCTGCCTTTTGCGCCTCGCTTGATGGAGAAATTCCAGTCAACTTCATACCCATTTTATAGTTTTTACCTATAGAAATGCTATCCGGATTTCAGGTATTAAATCTGAAGAATGGTGCTGTCCAGTGAATTAAGTAAATAGTGGGATGAACCTTAGGACGAGCTCACTTTACCTTAATCTTCATCCGCAAAAAAGTGGGCACATCGATGTCCTCACCGTCGACGATGGTGGGCTCACTTTTTTCGAATCTTCCACGCGCGATGGGTTCGAACTGTAAAATTTCCTGTTTAGGTTTAGGCGGAGGTTTGAGTGCAGAGTCCATGGAGTCGCTTTTCGATTCTGTGAAATCATCCGCAACGGCAGTAGGTTCATACGTGTGAGATTCTTCAATAACCGGAATGGAATCTTCCGTAAAAGAGAGTTCTTGGGCAAGCGGTGGGGAATCAGCTTGTGGTGGCGGTGTGATTGGTGGAGGCTCGACCGCCGGAGGGGACTGGGGTTCTTCCGGTTGAGGGGGAAGACCTGCAGAAATTGGATGTGGAACGGGCACTTGTTGTAATTGGGGAGCTGGAATTGAGGCAGCTGGAGCAGCGGAAGGGTGGCTGGCGAGGGCTTGTTGTTCAGTTGCTACAATCTTTTCGAGTAAGGAAACTTCCTTGGTTGGAGGGCACGTGCCCAGAAGCGAGACTATCAAAGGGGCAGTTGAGGGGCTGATATATTTAGAGGAGCTGTTTACGTGGAAACCCAATAAGAGATGGGCGGAGGGATTACTGGCTGATATCTCCTGGACAATGGTCTGAACTTCCGAGAGCAGAAGATCGGATGGCCCATCAATGTGAATTAACAGACGTTCTGCTGTGTTCAAAAGACCACCATAGTTGGTTAACGGATTCTCTAAGGCGCGCTTTAAAGCGGTTGCAGCACGATCCTCGCCCTCTGCCTGTCCAAACCCAAAAAGAGACGTCCCAAAATTGGGCCGGAGAACCGTTGCTAAGTCGCCCAGTGTCAGTTGGAGAGGACCACTGCTGCCCGAAACAAGTCGAGCAATGGCAATAGCAGCTTGGGTGAGAAAGAGATCGGACTTTGCAAAAGTTTCACCGATGCCTAACCCCGGCTGGACATTTTCCGACATACGGTCATTTTCAAAAATCAAAATGGCATCAGCGTGGTTTCGAATGCATTCGAGAGCATCTGTAGCCTGACGCATGCGTCGTCGACCCTCAAAATGGAATGGCAGGGTAAGGATTGCTGTGGTGAGCGTTCCCTGTGCACGCCCTGCTTCGAGCAATACAGGAAGTACACTGGAGCCGGTTCCTCCGCCCAGACCAGCGCAGACAATCGCCAAAGCTGTTTCTTTCAAGAGTGCGTATAAGACGTCTTGCGATTCATGGGCCGCGTCTGCTCCGATTTCTGGGTCTCCTCCTGTTCCCAAACCGCGTGTTGCCTTTTCGCCAATCGAGATTTTGGAATCTGCAACCGAAGAGACTAACGATTGGAGATCCGTATTGATCGCAACCGTTTCGAGATCACAAGAGCGTTCAATAGTAAGCCGATCGACCAAGTTCACGCCCGCGTTCCCGACTCCCAATACTTTAACCCGAGAAAGGGCGCTACTTCCTATCGTTTTTAAGTTTCTTGGGATTTCCAACATAGTTTTTGAGTAAATTAAAAAAGCGAGGGCTCAACCAATGCGGTCAACTGCTTCGTAACTTTTCAAAAAAAATTCCTACTCGAGTACTAATCTTTTCCAAAAAACTCTTTTGTGGAAGGCCGGATTGCAATGCGTGAGCATATTTCACGACACCGATAGCTGTAGAGAGTCGAGGATTTTCGGATGCCGAAGCGGGACTTGTCATTGTCTGGGAGCGGATGAGGTGTACGGGAATTTCAAACAGCTCCTCGGCGACCGTTTTAATTCCTCGTAAGAGACTGCAACCCCCAGTCAGAATAATGCCTGCACCGAGAAGGTGGAGTGAACATTCGGTTTCGACTTTACGTTTTAAAAGCTCAAAAAGCTCTCTCACCCTGGCATATATAATGGTGTTCAACATGCGCCGCTCCACCTCACAGCCGGCGAATCCTGTATCGCTTTTTAGAATAATGGTATCGCCCGATAAACTAGCATTTAATGAGGCGGATCCATGTTCTATTTTGAGTTTCTCCGCTTTCTGGATGGGAATGTGAAGGCCCATGGAAATGTCATTGGTAATATGATCTCCGCCGATTGCGAGGACACCGCTGCACCGGACAATTCCATGGGAATATACGATGTAGTCGGTCACGCCTCCTCCAATATCGACTACCAGGGCGCCTAGTTCCTTCTGCTGGATATTGAGCACGGTCTGTGCCGACGCAATGGAAGCGAGAACTATATCTTCCACTTCTACCTCGGCTTCGCGAATGCACCGAACCGTATTTTGCAGACGGGTTGTCACTCCATGAATAATATGGAAGTCTGCTTCCAAACGAGTACCGATCATGCCCACGGGATCGACAATCCCATCTTGGCCGTCCACATAATAATGTTGGATCAAGGCGTGCAGAAAATCATGCTGCGACGGAATATCGACTTCTTTGGCGTTAATTTCCACATCCCGCAGATCTTCTAAATCAATTTCAGTTTTGTCTTCGGGGATACTAATAGATCCGCGATTATTAAAACTAGCGATGTGACTTCCAGTAACCGCTGCCCAGACGGTTTCAATTTCCACGTCACTCTTTTCCTCGGCATCCGCCAGAGTCTCATGAACGCATTTTACTGTCGTCGAAAAGTCGACGATTTCACCTTTGCGGACCCCCTTAGAGGGAGTTTCTCCGATCCCAAGTAATCGGACAGTGCCATCGCGTCTGCCCTCAGCCACAACGGCATAGATTTTGCTCGTACCAATCTCCAATCCCACGATGACCCGATTATTTCCCATTGCTGTAATTTTGAAAAGATTAAGGTAGTGATGATGCGTCGTGTCCGACCTTCAATGGCATACTGTCTCCCGAGGTCATGCTAAATCGTACAGGGGTATTTCGATGTACGAACAAATTGACGTATTCAAGTTGCTTCCCCGTCCGTTCACAAAACTTAACCAAATCTTGTAAGCGATTGAGTTGCTCATCAAAATTTTCGGTGGCAAACACAATGACTTCCTTATTGGGACCTACTGCTTTGATGCAATAGCCTTTTGAAAGATCCAAGGAACGAAGTCTGAGATGTGAGTCATTTCGTTGTGCAATCAGACGAAGTAACTCAAGGGCTTGGTGCAAATCTTCCAGTGTCAAAGGATCTCTGCAGGCGAGTGATTGATGATCAATTCCATAAATTATAGGTAGAGAGAAATAACGGGAAATCAAATAGGAGGGTGCTTTATAAAAAAAACCGTTTTGTTCCAAGAGAAATGAGTCTGGAGCGGTGTACGGATTTTTACTCTTCATGTCCGAAACAAGCCAAGCGGCAGGTTTTTTTTCCTCGGCATGGATACGGATAGTATCTGGCAGAATACGTTCAACACTGGCATCTTTGATTTGTGGGAGAGCGAGCAACGCTTTCCTTGTAGCCGCTAGATCGATTGCAAAAATATTCATCCCGACGCTCAGGCCGGTGGTGGCAAGGAATTCTTGACTCGAAAGAGTTGTTTCAGACGGTAAAACGAAGTGCCTGACATCATAGGTGGGGTTATCATAAAAGAACTTGTGCAGAAGCTTCTGAGTTCCGAACCAGGTGCCAACTATGCAGGCGGTTACCGTCCCGATTTTCCAAATAAAATTGGAAACTTGTGCTCGGCGACGTTTACGTATGGTATTCCTCCGCGCTCTTACGTCCAATAGGACGGCTCTTCGATTTCGAAAGGCAGCGGAGGGAACGCGTGACTTTTTCATATTCACCTTCGATGGAGGGAGAGCACACCGATAATTTCGCAGATTGCCGGAAAATCGAGTCCAATTGCCGCTGCTGCCTTAGGTAAAAGACTGGTTGAGGTCATGCCTGGAATGGTATTAACCTCCAACACTGCAAGTCCACCTGCGTCATTGAGAAGAATATCGACTCTGGAATAGCTCTGAAGGCCGAGTGCTTTATGTGCAGCGAGAGCGGCTCTTTGGACCATTTCAGTCTCTGAAGGCAGGATGCGAGCAGGAACAAAATAACTGCATTTGCCTGCGGTATATTTACTTTGGTAATTGTAGATTTTTCCGCTCGGCACAATTTCAATGACGGGTAATGCATGATTAGCGATAATGCTGACAGTCAGTTCCTTCCCAGGAAAAAAAGCTTCTAGAAGCACTTCGTGATCGTATTTTAAACAGTCCGCCATTGCAGGCCCTATCTGCGATTGCTCTCGCACAATGTGAATACCAATCGTAGAACCCTGCCTAGGAGCTTTCAGGACAAATGGTGGCGCAACAGAGGGATGTTGGCCAGCTTGGAGGACTTCAAATGGAGGAGTAGGCACAGAAGCCTCCATAAATTTTCGCTTTGTTAGGATTTTATCGAAAGCCAAATGACTGCCTTGAGACCCTTCACCGGTAAAGGGCACGCCTTGTTTTTCAAGAATGGCTTGCAGGGCCCCATCCTCACCGAAGGTGCCATGAATCATATTAAAAACCAGATCCGTATTTTTGGGCAATTCAAAGTGCTCATCAGTTACGTCGATTTCGGTGATTTGATGCCCTTGCGAGCGCAAAGCATCGGCGACCGCAGCGCCGGAAGTGAGAGAAACTTGCCGTTCTGATCCCGGGCCTCCCTTGAGCACAACCATATTGAGTCCCTTCAAAGCAGTTCTATCTATTTTAAAGAGCGGTTGATAATCTTTCATATTACAGGTTTTCCCCAACGATTTCGACCTCTGTTTCAAGGTCAATTCCGCGTTCACGTCGGGCGGCGGTTTGAATTTCATCAATGAGAGTTAGGATTTCTTCAGCAGAGGCCCCTCCGTCGTTGACGATAAAATTACCGTGGATTTCAGAAACTCGTGCTCGACCCACTGCAAAATTCTTGAATCCGAGTTCTTCAATGAGCTTGCCTGCAGGAATTTCTCGAGGATTTTTGAAAATACAACCGGCGCTGGAAGCGGCGGGCTGCGTACAGCGGCGTTTAGTTTCCGACTCTTTAAGGCGACGATCGATTTCTTCCGGAGAGGAGGGATAGCCTGTCAAAGTGGCACCCAATGCATAATGATCCTTCAGGGTAGGGACATTGCGATACCGAATGTCGAGATCAGCAGGAGCCTTAACAAAAATTTTTCCCTTTTCGTCACAATACCGAATTTGAGTCACTTGATCGAAAGTTTGCGCTCCCATAGCACCTGCGTTCATACGAAGCCCGCCGCCTAAGTTACCTGGGATCCCCTCCATCCATTCAAATCCTCCTATACCTGCTTTTTTGGCAAAACTACTGAACTGTTTCAAACGGACTCCGACGCCTGCGGTGATTTGAGAGCCATCGATTTTGCACTGGAGGAATTCTCCACGAGCGAGATGGGCGACGACGCCTCGAATTCCACCGTCCCGGACGAGTAAATTCGAGCCCCGCCCCATCACCATAAAAGGAATCTTTTCGACCGAGCAAAATCGAACCAGAGCGGCCAAACCCTCTTCAGTCTCTGGTTCGGCCCAAAATTGAGCGGGGCCACCGACGCGGAGGGTGGTATGCTGATGCATGGGCTCGTATAATCGAATGATACCGGCGCCCATCGTCGAGAGGAGATGCCTGCGGGTTTCCAAATCATGAGCTAAGCGTGAACCGGCCTCATGAATGTTTCCCGCACCGAGACTAATGAAAAGAGTCTTGCCACTCATTTGTTGTCCTGCCGCCTGATGAACAGTATCAACGACCGGATGGAAAACAGCCTTGGGGTGATTAGCAGCTTTCAGTGCATCGACGATGCTTTGTCCGGAAATGTTGGGAAGAGGATTTTCGCTTGCAGCATAAATATCTGTGACGAATACCACATCAGCGGCGTGGAACGCCGAGCCAAACTGTTTGAGCAGCGCTTGAGTTCGGGAATATCGATGAGGTTGAAACATGACGACAATGCGATGATCGCCCAAAGAACGTGCGGTCGAGAGGACTGCTTGAATTTCCGTGGGATGATGACCGTAATCGTCTACCACTATTTGAGAATCATCTTCATATTTCGTTTCAAAGCGGCGTTTGGCACCGCAGAAAGATTCAAAGGCCTCCGCAATCTTTGAAAATGGGATGCCCAACTCTGTTGCCAACGCAGTTACTGCCAGGGCATTCATAGCATTATGTCTGCCCGGGACGTTGAGCCAAATATTGCCGAGAGATCGGTGATGTTGATAAACAGTAAAGGAAATACCGGAACCGCTTTCGACAGAAAGTTCCATTCGGTAATGACATGAAGCGGCCATACCGTAACTGAGGGCCTTAGGGTGTGACGAACAGACCCGTCGGGCGCCAACATCGTCGGCGCAGTAAAATATCGCCTGAGATGTTTGAGTAATGAAACGGGAAAAAACGGCATCAATAGCATCCAAATTTTCGTAAAAATCAAGGTGTTCGGGCTCGATGTTCAGAACCAGAGCGTAAGCGGGGAAATAATTTGTGATGGTCCCGTCACTTTCATCCCCTTCCGCTACAAAGTATTTGCTTTGAGGAGCCCAATGGGCGTTTGTCCCAAGAAGAGGAATTTCAGCTCCCACATAATGGCTGGGGTCAAGTCCACCTTGACGCAAGACATGGGCTGCCATGGCTGTGGTTGTTGTCTTGCCATGCATGCCGCAGACCAGGATGCCGGTTTTCTGTTTCATGAGCACAGCCAAAACATCCGCGCGTTTTGCAACAGGGATATTGAGACGAATAGCCTCATCCAATGCAACGTTTCCCGGTTTGATGGCAGATGACTGGATCACGAGGTCCACATCATGGACATGTTCTGCACGATGAGGGGTCGTAAATTCCAGGCCTGATTGCGCCAAACGTTGAATTTCAATCGTATCGACTCTATCAGATCCACTAACGCGGTGACTTAAAGCCATTAACAAAGCTGCCAAACCACTCATGCCCGATCCAGCGACACCAATCATATGGATTCGAAGAGAAGGTTTATGCAACAAGGTATCCAGTTGTTTTGCGGCAATCACTGGGTAACCTCCTCAATAATACCAACAATTCGTTGAGCGGCATCGCGTGGAAAGACATTCTTCGCTTGCATAGCCATCTTTTCTCTGCGGCAATCATCATTCATCAAATCAGTAATCAGTCGTGCGAGAGTTTCTGGTGAGGTATCGGATTCTAATAACATTTCGGCTGCGCCTGCTTTTACAAAGACTCTGGCATTTGATTCTTGATGATTATCTGTGGCAAAGGGGTAGGGAATCAAAATGCTCGGAAGCCCAAAAGAGGCGAGTTCGCTCAAACTGGACGCACCGGCTCGAGAAATCACCAGATCTGCAGAAGACAGAGCTTCTTCTATCCGGTGATGAAATGGAACGACATAGGCGGGGATTTCTTCCCTCATATAATTTGCCGCCGCCACTCGATCGTCTCGTTCACCGGTCAGGTGAATGATTTGTAGGGAGAGGTTTCGGAGAAGGGGAGCCGCACGAAAAAGAAGCTGATTGATACCCGAGGCTCCTTGGCTTCCGCCTGTGACGAGAAGTGTCTTGCGCGAAGCGTCCAATCGAAACGTGGCCAGAGCTTCTTCACGATTGAGGGGTGCTTGCATGATAGTTCGGACAGGTGTGCCTGTGACAATGCACGCAGATTTTGGAAAATGTGGCTGGCACTGTGCAAAACCTAAGAGAATACGACACGCAAACCGTGCACCCCAGCGATTTGCACGACCAGGAATGGAATTAGATTCATGAATGAAGGTGGGAATTCCAGACATTTTAGCAACCAGGAGGGGCGCAGTGGAGGTAAATCCGCCCATGCTCAAAACGGCTGACGGTCGATAGCGTCGGAAAATCGTCCGACACCTTGAAAACCCTTCCCATGCTCGCTGGAGAAATCGAATAAATGCGAGGGACACGCCAGCCGGAAGTCCGATGGAAGGTATTTTTTCAAAACGAAATTCCGGATGGGTCTTGAGTACCGTAGCGTCAACCTCTTTTTCTGAAACTAACAAAAGAATTTCATGGCCGCGTTTACTCAATGCCTGAGCAACGGCTAACCCCGGGAATAAATGGCCCCCGGAACCTCCGCATGCAATAGCAATTCTCATGAATTCAATTAAATCCTTTTGGTCAACATATTAATCCCAACTTGAAGACGTGACGATACCCGTTTTAAGGGTCGTCCCATTCGATGGATGTTAATCAAGATACCTACAGCAAAAAGACAAACCGACAAATTAGATCCCCCATAACTAATGAATGGAAGCGGCATGCCCTTGTTGGGTAAAAGAGAAAGTGTGACGCCAATATTGATGATTGCTTGAAGAGTCAGCAGCATTGTGAGTCCGTATCCGAGGAGAGTGCCAAAGCGGTCCTGAGCATTGATGGCAATTAAGGAGCCGCAGAGACATATGAGGAGATAACCAAATACGACTGATAAAGTTGCAATCAAACCGAGCTCTTCCCCGATCATCGCAAAAATGAAATCGGTATGAGCGTAAGGAAGATACAAATATTTTTGACGGCCTTCCCCTAAGCCAAGGCCTTGAAGTCCTCCAGATCCGAACGCAATCAACGCCTGCCATTGCTGTAATCCCTCGGTTAAGCGATATTGCTCGGGATGTAGGAACGCTAATAAACGGCCGGTGCGTTCGTGGATATGAAGAGCTATAAAAATAACCGAGCTCAGCCCGCCGACGGCGAGTGGGATCAGCCAATAGAGGCTGGCGCCAGCGACAAAAATTAACAGAAATATCGTACTCAAAAGCAAAAAAGCTGTCCCCAAATCTACTTCCTTGGTAATTAAGGCGATTGGGATACCCACAATGGCCGCGGGCGCAAAAAACTCCACCAGCAGTCCTCTCTGACGATTCTGAAATTTGGCTAACCACCAGGCCAGAAAAAATACTAAAGCTAGCTTTGTAATCTCACTGGGCTGCAGAACGAAAATCCGCAAGTTAATCCACCTCCATGAGCCATTGATCTTCATTCCGATGTTAGGCACAAAACAGAGAGCCAGTAATAGAATTGAAATTCCCAGCCAGATCGGCCAGGTTTTTTCCCACCAATGATAATCAATTAAAGCTCCTGCGAGACAGCAAAGGACCCCAATTCCCAGCCACAAAAGCTGGCGTTTTACAAAATAATACATATCTCCATGGCTGTTTTGCGCAAAGGTGCTGGTACTAAAAAGCATTACAATGCCAAGGACTAGCAGTCCCACAAGAGCAGTGAGAAGAATGTGAACGCTATGTCGGTGGAGAAAATGCATCGGAATGTGATTAGGACCCGTTTTTAGGGGGGATCTTTAATTTGGTGCCAATTTGCAGTTTGGTAGGATCCTGAATGTGATTGAGCTGAAGCAGCTTGGTGTAATGAACCTTGAATCTACGTGCGATGGAGTAAGGATTATCTCCTGGAACTACTGTATAAATGATTTGATGGCCTTCCTTTTGCGCGACACCCTGAGCACCATGAATCCCTCGGTCCGCTGAAGATGTAGATTCTGGTTCACGCGAGGCTTTTTCTTTGCGTTCTCTAGTTGGATCATGTGCAGATTTTTGCAGAGAAGCGATTGTTGTTGACTTCGCGCTTGAAGATGCAGCGGATGTCTGATCGGCGGGAAGAGTAGCGAGCTTACGTACCTCTGATGCCTTGTTCGTTGTCTGCAGTGGAATAGAAGACGTTATAGAACTGCCGCCGGTGCGCGGGGGAATCCGAAGCAATTGGCCATTGATGATTTGGACCCCCTTGTTTGCATTCTCAATTTGAGCGACACTCACGCCATAGGCAACGGCTATCCTTTGTAACGTCTCTCCCTCCGCCACTCGATGAATTCGAAATTTTGGAGAAGGCTTTTCAGAAGCCGCCGACGCTTGCTCTTTCTCATTTGCAATGGCAGCGACTGGACTTTCTCCAGGAATGCTTGGATTATCTGCGGCGGCGTCTGATGCGTTTTTGGAAGATTCTACAGCATGTTTTGTGGCCGCTGACGCTTGATGAGGCCGGAGTGACGATGGAATTTGCCGCGCTTTGATATAATTGAACCCAAAAATTCCACCAATGAGGACAAGATGGAGAACTAATACCACAAAAAATGCATGCGAAAGTTTCATAGTATTACTTTCGTCTTCCTGATATTGATCTTCTTCGTCTGTATCAACTGTGTTCGAGCGGCGCGAGGCGACCTTCAGTGGGATTTGAGATTTTTTTTGGCGGTGTAATCTGAGTTTTGCTGGTGCTCTAAGTTTCATGGGTGGTGAACTTACTGTGACAAAGAGCGAACAAGGTATTTAAATCGATTTCCCCGATCTTCGTAATTTGAGAACATATCATAAGAAGAAGTACCAGGTGAAAACAGGACGGTATCACCCGGTGTTGAAAGCGAGTCGGCTAAGCTTACCGCGTCATCTAAGGTTTCGCAAACCCGTGGGGACATACTCTGCCACGAGGCCGCAATGCGTTTACGCATTTCCCCGATGAGGATAACAGTCTTTACTCGTTTCGCCACAAGATCGGCTATACTATCAAATTCGACTCCCTTGTCTTTTCCACCCGCAATCAAAATCAATGGTCTCCCCTGAGATACTATCGCTTTTTCTAAGGCATCGAGATTGGTCGACTTGGAATCATTAATCCAGCGAACTCCCCGGCGCTCTTGAACGAGCTCACAACGATGTTCAGGAGCGGAATATTGGACAATAGCCTTGGCCATCGTTGTGAATTCCAGGCCCAAGCAGTGACCAGCTGCTAGAGCCGCCATCAAGTTCTCAGCATTATGGATTCCGTGCAAACGGGTAGTCTTTTGATCCAAAACCGGGGTGCCTTGAAAAAAGATTTTATCACCGCGTTGAGTAAAATCCGCTTTCGTGTTTTTAAGGGCACTAAATGTGATCTGTTTCGCTGCTAGCGGAGGAAGTGACGCTCGAGCATTGACGACTGCAAAATCTTCTGCGGTCTGATTGAGGAAGATTCGTAATTTCGCTTTTTGATAATCTTTGAAACTGCGATATCGATCTAAATGGTTAGGACTGAGATTGAGCCAAAGAGCAATATAGGGTCGGAATTTGCAGATGGTTTCCAATTGAAACGAGCTCACTTCTACCACCATCACTTGCAAATCGGATAGCTCGTGCAACACGATTTCTGAAAATGGTCGACCAATATTTCCGCAGGCGCGTGCACGAATGCCGCAACCATTCAGCAGGGTTTCTATCAGGCCTGTAGTCGTGGTTTTGCCATTAGTGCCAGTGATCGCAATGACAGGAAGAGCACATTCTCGGAAAGCCAGTTCTACTTCCCCAATTAAGGGAATTCCCTTGCGAATAATATTTTGTGCAATGGGTGCTTTTAGATCTATACCGGGGCTCATTACACAGAGGTCGTAAAAGGAAGAGTCGGTGTCAGCTTCCGATCCGATAATACAAGAGATATTTTCGTCAGACAGTAGCTGGATCTTTGCATGATCTACGATAGATGAGCTATTTAAAACGGTTACCGACCAGCCGCGGTCATTCAATAGCCTCGCCGCAGCCTCTCCACTATTTCCTAAACCTAATATCGCCGCTTTCCTGCTCATAAAATTTATGACTTTATCTCATTATCTGAGCTTGAAGGTTGCTAATCCGAGTAGAGAAAAAAGAAGCGACATGATCCAGAATCGAACGATCACGGTATTTTCCTTCCATCCACTCAGTTCAAAATGGTGGTGGAGTGGAGACATTTTGATGATGCGCTTCCCTGTCAACTTGAAACTAGCTACCTGCAGAATGACCGAGAGTGCTTCAATAACAAAGATGCCTCCAACAATAACAAGAAGGAGCTCCTGTTTACAGCAGATGGCAACTACGCCGAGAAATCCGCCAATGGCAAGCGATCCGGTGTCCCCCATAAATACGCGTGCGGGATGGCAGTTCCACCATAAAAAACCCAGGCAAGATCCAAATAAAGCCATGCAGAGTACGGTCAATTCTCCGGAATAGGAAACAAAGGGAATCTGTAAATAATAAGCCACCTTGAAATTTCCGACAATGTAGGAAACCACAGCGTATGCAGCTACAACTGTGGCGGAACAACCGGTCGCTAAGCCATCCAATCCATCAGTCAAGTTTACAGCATTGGATGTGCCCACAACAACAAGCAAATAGATTAGAAAGACAGACCATCCGAGATTAGAAAGAATCGGCTCCTTATAAAAAGGAATATAAAGCTGCTGGGCGAGTTTATTTAATTGAGGATTGAGTATGAAGAAGAGTGTTACGATAGCCGCGAGGAGGCACTGAAGCCCAAACTTCATTCGGCTGCTAATACCTGCCGAAGAGCCCTTGGTAACCTTGAGGTAATCGTCTATAAATCCAAGTGTACCTAAATAAACGATAGTGAAGGCTGCCAACCAGACGAACGGATTTTGCAGGCGCGCCCATAATACAGTCGCTATTAAAGTGGCGCCCAATAAAAGGATTCCGCCCATAGTAGGCGTACCTTTCTTGGAGCCATGAAGCTCAAATAGCTTATGCACTTCTTCCTTGCTTCGAATCGGTTGGCCGAATTTTAAGATAATAAGCCGCCGAATAACAAAATTTCCAAAAAGTAAGGAAACAAGAAACGCAGTAATTCCGGCACTAACCGCACGGAAGGTAATGTATTGAAAAACATTCAGAGCCTTAAAAAAGTCGCTCGAGAGACCATGAGTCTTTGCCCATTCGCTGATTTCAAAAAGATAGTAAAGCATGGTATCCTTAGAGTGCTTGAAATTGCTCGATAACGCGTCCCATCCGAGAAAAGTTGCTCCCTTTAACCAGTACTAAATCGCCCGACTTCGTGGTGCGGCGAAGAAATTCTGCAGCAGCAGAAGTATCACTGAAATGATGAACATTTTGTAATCCTTTTGCTGCTTCGGCAAGACAGTAAGTTTTTTCTCCGACAGCTAGGAGAAAATCAAAAGCGGCTGCCACTGTGGCTCGGGCGGCTTGGCGATAGGCATCTTCGGCGTAGGTACCTAACTCTCCCATTTCGCCCAGGACAGCAAACCGCCGACCTTCACAGGGCATCTCGGCGGCGGTTTCCACTGCGGCGATCATAGATTTTGGATTCGCATTATAGCTATCGTCTAAAAAATGAATCCCGCGGACGTTCATTAAGCGGAGACGGGCGCCAGTTGGCGTGGCCGTTCTCAGCGCAGCTGCCCCCTCTGAAAGAGGGACTCCAAGTTCGACTCCCGCAGCTAAAGCGAGAAGCGCATTTTTTATCATATGCCGACCACTGACGGGAAGAAATACCGAAACACTTTGTTCGGGCGAATTTGCAATAAATTCGGTCCCTTCAAGGTGAAGTTTAATATTGGATGCGGTGATGGATCCCGATTCCAAACCCGCAAAGATTGCGGGTACGGGAGAGCGCGCGGCGAATCTCTTGGAGAAATCATCGTCTGAAGATAAGATGAGTCTGCCATTTGGAGAGATTTGATGGATGAGGTTTTCTTTTTCGTCTGCGATGGCTTCGCGTGATCCGAAGTGCTCAATGTGAGCGACCCCGATGTTGGTGACGATACCGATTTGAGGCTGTACAAGCTGAGCGAGAGGTAAGATTTCACCCGGATGATTCGTTCCAATTTCCCACACCGCCGTTTCGTCCGTAGATGAGGTTTGAAGGATCGTGAAGGGGACGCCAATATGATTGTTGTAAGTGCCCTGAGTTTGCGAAACCGAATAGCGGCTTGCTAAGATTGCAGCTGTAAAGTCTTTGGTGCTGGTTTTGCCTGTGCTACCGGTAATGCACACAACTTTCGGCGAGATTCGTTTCCGCCAGGCTATTGCAAGATGTTGTAAAGCAAGTAAGGAATCGGCGACGGCTATGATTGCAAGTTGAGAGTGTGCTGGGACAGCAGAGGGCGCGTCGATAATTGCAGCTGCTGCACCTCGCGCTTCGGCCATTGCTAAAAACTGATTTCCGTCGAAGTGATCACCTCGTAAAGCCAGATAGATATCTCCCTGTTCTAACGTGCGGGTGTCCTTGGAAAAGCGGCCCTCGACGGTGCGATGAGGGTCTCCTTGCAAAAGTTTCCCTCCGCACATGTCTGCAATTTCTTGAATAGAAGAAGGGTCCATCTGATTAGGTTTCTACCGATTTTTCTGCAATAGCGCGAGATGCCACAGTCACGTCATCAAAAGGAATTTGAGAATCCGCGAGTTCTTGATATTTTTCATGCCCCTTTCCGGCAATGAGGAGAATATCACCGGATTGGGCAAGCGTGATGGCATGCCGGATGGCGGTTTCCCGGTCTGGGATGCATTCGTAGCGAGCATGGAGAAACCCTTTTTTGGCATCGGCAATAATGGCTTCCGGGTCCTCCTTACGGGGATTGTCTGAAGTCAGGATAGTCCAATTCGCCAATTCCTCGGCTGCTCGAGCCATCAAAGGTCGTTTGGCACGGTCGCGGTTGCCACCGCACCCAAAAACAACGATGAGCCGTGAGGGACGGAGCTGTTTTAGGGTATGAAGGGCATTGCGGAGGGCATCCTCAGTATGGGCATAATCCACAAAAACCTGAAAACTCCGTTTGGCCGGCACGCGTTCCATACGTCCTGGGATTTGCGGAGATGAGGCAAGGCCAGCCACCGCAGCCCGTAATTCCAGGCCGAGTGATGAGGCTGTAGCAAGTGCGGCGAGAGAATTGTAAACGTTAAATAGACCTATGAGTGGAAGCCGCACCAGATAGCTTTTTTTGCGGGTTTTTAATTGGTAGGTAGTTCCTGTAGCATGAACGCGCACGTCAGATGCTTGAAAATCCGCATTTGCGCTGACCCCATAACGAAGAATCGGGATACGGTCACGAAGACGCTCTATTAAAAGATGTCCATAGCGATCATCCGCATTGACGATGCCTTTGGCACGTTTGGTTTGAAGGGAAAGCCGTTCAAAAAACGCGGCTTTAGCATTGAAATATGCCTCTAATGTTTTGTGGAAGTCTAGATGATCCTGCGTCAGATTGGTAAAAACAAACGTATCGAATTCGATTGCGTGTAAGCGATGAAGAATACTGGCATGGCTGGAGGCTTCCAGAGCGCAAGCACACAGGCCATTTTCACGCATTTGTGCAAGCATTTCCTGTACATCAGGAGCTTCCGGTGTGGTACGGATCGCCTTTTGAATACCGGAACCGGTGTCATAAACGACTGTACCGATGAGGCCGCAGGGGAGACGAGCATTTGAGCACAGGTGACGAATCAGAAAGGCGGTGGTAGTTTTTCCATTCGTCCCGGTGACAGCGGATATTTTTAGAGAATGAGAGGGATATGAATAAAACGCAGCAGCTATTTCCGCCATCGTCATCCGAGTGTTCTCCACTTTGGCGATGGGGACCGTCGAGTTTAACTCTCGGGACTGCGAAACTATGGCAACGGCACCTTTGGCAACAGCATCAGATACGAAGCGATTGCCATCTAATTTTTCTCCCTCCAAAGCAAAAAAAAGACTTCCGGGTTCGACCTGTCGTGAATCGTAGGCGAGCGAACTGACCTCTGGATCAAAGTGATCCGACACAGCTTGGATAGGAGTAGTGGAAAGGAGCTGGCTCAATTTCATCGTATCAAATGGTGTTCGTTTATGGATTCTCGTAACGCGGTCATAGAGGAGCCCTTTGCAGTGGGGAGTAAATTCATGTAACGCGCAGCTTTTTCGGCGATGCGGGAAAAGATGGGAGCCGAGACTAAGCCACCCCAATCTCGTCCTGGTGGGAGCTTTGCGTCATCCACCATGACTAAGCAGACAAATTGAGGATTTTCTGCCGGCAAAAAGCCAACAAAAGAAACGATGTTTTTTTTGTCATAATATCCACCCTTTGGATTGACCTTTTGAGCGGTTCCAGTCTTTCCCGCGACGTTAAACCCATTGACGT
>Ga0153924_1000570_pt1 | contig 22603 bp, 23 predicted proteins | sample TSNJ008MetaG_FD_104709 | JGI IMG/M metagenome (GOLD analysis project Ga0153924, IMG submission 104709) | Attine ant fungus gardens microbial communities from New Jersey, USA - TSNJ008 MetaG | ecosystem: Host-associated > Fungi > Mycelium > Unclassified | place: USA: New Jersey, Wharton State...
CACCGCGGAGGGCAGGAACGTGACCGACGGGATGAGCGCGTCGCCGATGCCGAGCTCGACCGCGGCGGGCCCGTCCATCAGGCGGTTGTTCTTGAGCGGGTTCTCGACGATGACGCGGAGCGCCTTCTCCGGACCGATCAGGCGGGGGAGCAGCGTGGCGCCGCCCCAGCCGGGGATGATGCCGAGGAAGACCTCGGGTAGCCCGATGCCCTGCGCCGCCGACGAGAACACGCGGTACGTGCAGTGCAGTCCGATCTCCAGGCCACCGCCGAGGGCGATGCCGTTGATGAACGCGAACGACGGGACGCCGAGGTCGGAGAGCTTCCGCAGCGTGGCGTGCCCGAGGGCGGCGAGGTCGTGCGCGGCTTCCCGCGACGGCACGGCGGCCGCCTGGGAGAGGTCGGCCCCGGCGGCGAAGCAGTACTCCTTGCCGGTGATCGCGACGGCCTGCACCGTGCCCGCGGACGCCTCGGTCTTCAGGGTGTCGAGCACCCCGGAGAGCTCGTGCAGCGTGCGCGGCCCGAGGGTGTTCGGCCGCTTGTAGTCCTTGCCGTTGTCGAGCGTGATGAGCGCGAGCGTGCCACCCGAGGGCAGTGCGACGTGCTTGAGGTACGAGTGGGTGACGACCTCGTCCTCGCTGAGGGCGAGGAGCCGGTCGTTGTCGACGATGGTCATGCTCAGGCCGCCTTCCGTGCCGCGGACTTGCTGAAGTTCGGGTTCTCCCAGATGACGGTGCCGCCCTGGCCGAGCCCGATGCACATCGTGGTGATGCCGTACCGGACGTCGGGGCGCTCGGCGAACTGCGCCGCGAGCTGGGTCATCAGGCGGACACCGCTCGAGGCGAGCGGGTGCCCGACGGCGATCGCGCCGCCCCAGGCGTTCACGTTCGTGGAGTCCTGGTCGATGCCGTAGTTGTCGAGGAAGGCGAGCACCTGCACGGCGAACGCCTCGTTGATCTCGAACAGGCCGATGTCGTCGATCGTCAGACCCGCCTTGGCGAGGGCCTTGTCGGTCGCGGGGACCGGGCCGATGCCCATCACCTCGGGGTCGACGCCCGCGAACGCGAACGAGACCATCCGCATCTTCGTCGGCAGGCCGTGCTGCTTCGCCGCGTCGGCCGACGCGAGCAGGCTCATCGTGGCGCCGTCGTTCAGGCCGGCCGCGTTGCCGGCGGTGATCCGTCCGTGGGACCGGAACGGCGTCTTCAGGGCGGCCAGCGCCTCCAGGGTGGTGCCGGGCCGGGGCGGCTCGTCACTGGAGACGATGTCCCAGCCCTCGCCCGTGTTGACCTCGACCGGCACGAGGTCCGGCTGGAGCTTGCCGGCGGCCCACGCGGCGGCGTAGCGCTGCTGGGACTGGACGGCGTAGGCGTCCGTGCGGTCCTTGGTGATCGCGGGGAAGCGGTCGTGCAGCCGCTCCGCGGTCTTGCCCATCACGAGTGCGTCGCCGTTGACCATGCGCTCCGCGATGAAGCGGGGGTTCGGGTCCGAGTTGAAGCCCATCGGGTGGCGGCCCATGTGCTCGACCCCACCGGCGATCGCGACGTCCGCCGCGCCGAAGGCGATCGCTCCGGCGAGCGTCGTGACGCTCGTCATGGCACCGGCGCACATCCGGTCGATGGCGTACCCGGGGACCGTCTTCGGGAGGCCCGCGAGCATCCCGACGGTCCGGCCGAGGGTGAGTCCCTGGTCGCCCTGCTGCGTGGTGGCCGCCACGGCGACGTCGTCGACCGCGGCCCCGTCCAGCGAGGCGTTCCGGTCGAGGAGTCCGCGCATCGCGTGCACCGCGAGGTCGTCCGCGCGGGTCTTCCAGAACACCCCCTTCTCCCCGGCTCGTCCGAACGGTGTCCGAACGCCGTCAACGAAGACGACGTCTGCTGCCTTTGGCAATCTGGGCCTCCAGATCCTCATCGATCAGGTCGGGGCACGTTCCGCCCCGACCGGCCGGGACGTACCCGGCATGCAGGGTCGACGCTATGCCCCGAGCCTGTGCGGACGCATGCCGGTTGGGGCGTTCCTACGACTCCGTGTTGCTCTCGGCAGCAGGCGCCTGTGCAGCAGCGACAAAGGCGTGCGCGATGATCGACGCGGTCTCCTCGACCTGCCACGGGCGGGCGTCGTGCGAGGCGAGTGCGGCCCCGACGGTCTCGGTGGCGATCGGCTGCGGCGGCTCCCACGACACCACGCGGAGCGTCTCCGGGGTGAGCAGGTTCTCGACGGGCAGGTCGAGCTCCTCGGCGCGCGTGACGACCGCCGCGCGTGCGGCCTTGTACCGGCGGTCGGCGGCCGGGTTGCGGTCCGCCCAGGCGCGAGGCGGCGGCAGCGTGGCCTCGCCCGTGCCGCGGAGCTTCGGGAGGTCCTCGGTCGTGCGGCCGTCCTCGACGGCGGCCCACCAGCGGTCGAGTTCGGAACGGCTGGCGCGGCCGGTGAAGGCCTTCACACCGCTCAGCTCGCCCTTCGACGCCGGGTTGGCCGCGGCAGCCGCGACGATCGCCGAGTCCGGGATGGTGCGGCCGGGCGCGATGTCGGTCTCACGGGCGTAGGCGTCCCGCGCGGTCCAGAGCGACCGGGCGATCGCCAGCGCACGGGTCCCGCGCAGCGCGTGCATGCCGGACAGTCGGCGCCACGGCTCGGCCTTCGGGGGCTTCGGCGCCCGGGTCAGCACGGCCGCGAACTCCTCCTCGGCGATCCGGGACTTGCCGGCCTCGTCGAGCTTCGCCGCGAGTGCGTCGCGGAGGTCGGGGAGCAGCTCGACGTCGAGCGAGGCGTACACGAGCCAGGACTGGGGGAGCGGGCGGGTCGACCAGTCGGCGGCGGAGTGCGCCTTCGCGAGCGTGATGCCGAGCAGCTGCTCGACGACCGCCCCGAGCCCGACGCGCGGGAAGCCGGCGATCCGTGCGCCGAGCTCGGTGTCGAAGATGCGGGTGGGGACGAGACCGACTTCCTGGAGGCAGGGGAGGTCCTGCGAGGCCGCGTGGAACAGCCACTCCTCGTCGACGATGGCGTCCTGCAGCTCGGAGAAGTCGCCGATCGGGATCGGGTCGAACAGGAACGCACCGGCGCCGCGGCGGAACACCTGGATGAGGTACGCCCGCTGCGAGTAGCGGTAGCCGCTGGCGCGCTCGGCGTCGAGGGCGACGGGTCCGTGTCCGGCGGCGATCGCGGCGACGGCCTCCAGGTACTCCTCGCGGTTCTCGATGACCTTCACTGCGTCATGCGAGTCCTCGAAGGCGGGGTCAGTCACGGGCGAGCCTCCTCGGGGCCAACAGGGTCACGCCGTCCGACGCGGGCGGCAGACCGGCGAGCATCGCCACGATCTCCTCCCAGGCCTCGACGTGTGCGGTGAGGTCGCCCCCGCGCGGGGTCCACGAGGCACGCAGCTCGAGCTGCGCCCCGTCGCCCTGCGCCGCGAGGTCGCCGTAGCCGCGCGAGATGATCTTGGTCGCCGTGCCCGAGGCGTGGTCGTAGGTGGCTCCGTGCGCCGCCAGGGCGTCCACGAGCCAGCTCCACGTCACGTCGGCGACGAACTCGTCGACGCCGATCTCGGGTTCCAGCGGTGCCTGGGCGAACGTCACGATGCGGAACGCGCCGCCCCAGCCCTCGGGTTCGTCCGGGTCGTGCAGGGCGATGAACCGGCCCGTGCCGAGGTCGGAGTCGATGCCGTGCGCAGCGCCCGAGACGTCCGCCGCGAGGGCGATCGAGAAGGGCGCGATGCGCGAGGGCGAGGGGATCTCGGTGATCGTCGTCTCGGCGCGGGTGCCACCCGACGCCACGAACGCACGGAGCCGCGCGAACGCGTCGGGCTCTCGGGTTTCGGACACGAATGCAGACTAGGCTCCGGACCATGTCCCGATCCGCGCGACCCGCCGAGGACGTCGTCCAGGAGACCGCACGATCGGCCGGGTTCGTCGCACTGGGAGCGGGCATCGCAGCGGCAGCCGTCACCACCGCGGTGATCGGCGGCTTCGTCGCGGCGGTGGCCAGGGCGGTGGTCACCCCCGATCGCAAGCGCACCGAGCGCGTCCCGATCCACGCCGTCGACCCCGTCCGGAAGACCGTGACGCTCGAGCGCACCGCCGACACCGAGCTGCAGGGCCGCTACAGCCTGTGGTTCGGCGGCGGCACCGGGCACATGCGCGTCGGCGAGGTCCTCGGCACGACCGACACGACCGTGACCCGTCGCATCATCGCGATCGACGCCGGGGACCCCACGGCGGCGCGGCGGGGTCGCTGGGGTGGCTGGTTCTACCTGAACCCCGGTGAGCTCGACGTCCCGGTCGAGGACGTCGACGTCTCCACCCCGAACGGCCCGGCGCCCGCCTGGGTGATCCGCGCCGACGACCCGGAAGCACCGTGGGCCGTCCTCGTGCACGGCCGCGGCGTGACCCGCGCCGAGACGATCCGCGCGGTGCCGGTCTTCCGGGCGGCGGGGTACTCCGTGGTGCTGGCGAGCTGGCGGAACGACGGCGTCGCCCCGCGGAGCGTCGACGGCCGCTACGGCCTGGGCAGCACCGAGTGGGAGGACATCGACGCCGTCCTCCGCTGGGTCTCCGGCCAGGGTGCGTCGAGCGTCGTGCTCATGGGCTGGTCGATGGGCGGCGCGGTCGTGCTGCAGACCCTCGTCCGCTCACGGTTCGCGGGACTCGTCGACGGCATCGTGCTCGAGTCGCCCGTCGTCGACTGGCACGCCGTCCTCAAGTCCCAGAGCCAGCTGCTCCGCCTGCCGCGGCCGGTCCGCAAGGTCGCCCAGCGCCTCCTCCGCACGCCGGTCCTGCACCGGCTCACGGGTCTGCACCAGCCCGTCGACCTGCGTGAGCTCGACATGGTCGCGCGCGCCGACGAGCTGCACGTCCCGATCCTGCTCATGCACAGCGACGACGACGGTTTCGTGCCGTCCTCGGCGTCGCACGCCCTGGCCGAGGCCCGCCCGGACCTGGTGCGGCTGGAGATCCAGACGACGGCCCGGCACACCAAGCTCTGGAACCACGACGCCGACTGGTTCGATGCCCGCATCCTCGCGTGGCTGACCGAGGTGGTTCAGCGCGACGGAGCGGCCAGCGCGCGGTAGACGCGACTGCAGGACGGACGGGAGGCGCGGAGCCAGCTGGCACCGCGCCTCCCGTCGGTCGGTGGAACGGCCCGCAAGGTCGCGCCCCGATGTGAACATCGCGCCCGATCAGACACGGGCGCGATGTTCGCCGAGGGGCGCGACTCCGGGTCGCGGTTCGGCTGCCTGCCGGTGTCGGTTCTACGCGACCGCGGCCTGCGTCTTGACCTGCCGCTGCACCCGACCCAGCATCCCGACCATGCCGCGGATCCGCAGCGGGCTGACCGCCTCGCTCAGCCCGATCGTCAGCGGGTAGTCCGCCGGGACGGCGAGCACCTGCTCGACCGTCAGGCCGGAGAGCCCCTGCGCCAGGATCGATGCGAAGCCGCGCGTGGTCGGCGCCTCGCGCGGTGCCGTGGCGTGCATCCGGACGATCCCGGGAGCGTCGCCGTCCTCGCCCACGGTGACCGTGATGAAGACGGGCGACTGACACTCCTCGACGCGTTCGAGTTCGTCCTCGTGCCCCTGCAGGCGCTCGGGCAGCGCCGGGAGCTCGTTCGAGAACTCGAGGAGCAGCTGCAGGCGGTCCTGCTGGGAGAGCTCGAGGAAGTCGTCGCGGATCTCGGCGAGGGACTGGGGGAGTGCGTCGGTCATCGGTCGGTGATCGTACCCGGTTCGGTGCCGACGGCGATCGGGACGCGGACGGCGCTGCCCCACTCGGTCCAGGAGCCGTCGTAGTTGCGGACGTTGTCGTACCCGAGCAGGTGCTGCAGGACGAACCAGGTGTGGCTCGACCGCTCGCCGATGCGGCAGTAGGCGATGACCTCGTCCGCGTCGCCGATGCCGGCACCTTCGCGGTAGATGGCGTCGAGCTCCTCGCGGGTCTTGAAGGTGCCGTCCGGTGCGGCTGCGGTGGCCCACGGGATGTTCACGGCGGTCGGGACGTGGCCGGCGCGGAGGGCGCCCTCTTCCGGGTAGTCGGGCGCGGTGGTCCGCTCGCCGGAGTACTCGGGCGCGCTGCGGACGTCGATGAGGGGCTTGCCGAGGTGCGCCAGGACGTCGTCCTTGTACGCGCGGATCTCGGTGTCGACCCGGTCGACGACGGGGTACTCGGCGGGGGCGACGACGGTGGCGTCCGTCGTGAGTGCGCGGCCCTCGGCGATCCACTTGGCACGGCCGCCGTCGAGCAGGCGGACGTCCTCGTGCCCGAAGAGGGAGAAGACCCAGAGGGCGTAGGCGGCCCACCAGTTGTTCTTGTCGCCGTAGATGACGACGGTGGTCTCGCGACCGATTCCCTTGCTGCCGAGGAGTGCGGCGAAGGCCTCACCGTCGATGTAGTCGCGCTGCACCGGGTCGTTGAGGTCCGTGTGCCAGTCGATCTTGACCGCACCGGGGACGTGGCCCGTCTCGTAGAGCAGGACGTCCTCGTCGGACTCGACGACGACCAGGTCGAGGGTGCGGGCGTCGAGCTGTTCCTGCAGCCACTCGGTGGAGACGAGTCGCTCCGGGTGCGCGTAGGCAGTGAACTTCTCGGACGTGTCGACCGGTGCGGTCATGGTGGGCTACCTCCAGGTGGTCATCCGGCACCGGACTAGGATCGGTCGTCGGTGCCTGTGGGCAACGGTACGCGGACGTACCGTGCCCCTGACGCAACGTGACACCCCACGACATGCTTCCCGAAAGGGCCTTCCGATCTCCGTGAGCACAGCGCCTGAACACCTCGTCGACCGTGACCCGCAGGTGACCCCGCAGCAGATGGCTGCCTCGCTCGTCCCGCCGCCCCAGTTCGCGGACGCCTCCTTCGCCTCGTACCGACCGGACGCGGACTACCCGTCGCAGGCGTCGGTGCGGGACGCGGTGGAGGCCTTCGTCGCTGCGGGCCCCGCTGACCAGCCCCGCCGGGGTCTGTTCGGGCGGCGTCGCGCGGCTGTGTCCGACACGCCTGCGAAGTCCGGCGTCTACCTCGACGGCGGGTTCGGCGTCGGCAAGACCCACCTGCTCGCCGCCGCGTACCACGCCGCCACGGGGCGCAAGACGTTCGGCACCTTCATCGAGTACACGGCGCTCGTCGGGGCGCTCGGGTTCCAGGGCACGGTCGACCTGCTCCGCGGGACGTCGCTCGTCTGCATCGACGAGTTCGAGCTCGACGACCCGGGCGACACGATGGTGATGACGCGGCTCATCAAGGAGCTCACCGAGACCGGCACCCGGTTCGCGGCGACGTCGAACACCCCTCCGGGCGCGCTCGGTGAGGGCCGGTTCGCCGCGCAGGACTTCCTGCGCGAGATCCAGGCGATGTCCGACCGGTTCGACACCATGCGCATCGACGGCCTCGACTACCGCCGCCGCGCCGTCGACGAGTCCGCCGGGGTCGTCGCCGACGTCGAGGGGGCCCTGCCCGCCGGCGCCGTCACGCTCGACGACTTCCGGGCCGTGGTCGGACACCTCGCGTCCGTGCACCCGTCGAAGTACGTCGCCATGGTCGAGGACCTGGACGCCGTGGGGCTCACCGACGTCCAGGCGTTCACCGACCAGACCGATGCCCTGCGCTGGGTGGCGCTCGTCGACCGGCTGTACGACGCGCAGGTCCGGATCGTCGCGTCTGGCACACCGCTCGACCAGGTGTACCCCGACACGATGCTGAACGGCGGGTACCGCAAGAAGTACCTGCGTGCCGCGAGCCGTGTCGTCGCGCTGACCCGGGCCGTGGACTGAGCCACCTGCCGGGCCCGTGACGGCGCACCTGCGCCGCGCCGCGCCTCCAGGCGGTGTTGCGCGACGGGTGTCGAACACCGTCCGGACGGACTGCGGATGCTCCTGGCCCCCTTCCAGGGGACTGCCCGGGTGACGAAACACGACGTTTACACAGCGCGCCGTCGCGTTACACCCGCGAAACACTTCGTGCCTCCTCGTGAAACCTCACCTCGCCAGACTCGGTGACACCCGACGCGGACCAAGAGCCGCTGGTGCAATCGAGAGGTGAACAGATGCTTGATCAGGGCAACACGACGTTCGTGTTGGTCATGGCGGCGCTGGTGTTGTTCATGACACCCGGCCTGGCCTTCTTCTACGGCGGTCTGGTGAAGGCCAAGTCCGTCATCAGCATGATGATGATGTCCTTCGGGGCGATCGCCCTGGTGAGCGTCCTCTGGGTGCTCTACGGCTACGCGATCGCCTTCGCCAACCACGGTGACGGCACGGCGGTCTCCGGTGTCGTCGGCTTCTTCAGCATCGACTGGAACCAGATCGGCCTCGGCCAGGCGTTCGAGGAGGCCAAGGCCTCCACGATCAACGCGGCGTACCCCTCGATGGCGTTCGTCGGCTTCCAGGCCACCTTCGCGATCATCACGGTCGCCCTGATCTCCGGCGCGATCGCCGACCGTGCCAAGTTCGGCGCGTGGATGGTCTTCGCCGGCGTCTGGGTCACGGTCGTCTACTTCCCGGTCGCCTCGTGGGTCTTCAACCTCACCTCGGGCTGGGCAGCGACCTGGGGCGTCATCGACTTCGCCGGTGGCACCGCGGTGCACATCAACGCCGGTGCTGCGGGTCTCGCTCTGGCGATCGTCCTCGGCAAGCGCGTCGGCTTCGCCAAGGGTGCGCACAAGCCGCACAACCCGCCCTTCGTCCTCCTCGGTGCCGCCATCCTGTGGTTCGGATGGTTCGGCTTCAACGCCGGGTCCGAGGGCGCTGCTGACGGCATCGCCTCGATCGCCTGGGTGAACACGCTCGCCGCCCCGGCCGCCGCCATCCTCGGTTGGCTGCTCGTCGAGAAGCTCAAGGACGGCAAGGCCACCTCGATCGGTGCCGCGTCCGGTGCCGTCACTGGCCTCGTCGCCATCACGCCGGCCTGCGCCGCGCTCACCCCGGGCTGGGGCATCCTGCTCGGCTTCGTCGCCGGCATCATCTGCTGCTTCGCGATCGACTGGAAGTACCGCCTCGGCTTCGACGACTCGCTCGACGTCGTCGGTGTGCACCTGGTCGGCGGCATCGTCGGCACGCTCTACCTGGGCTTCTTCGCCAACGACACCGGCCTGATCTACTCGGGCTCGTTCGCCCAGCTCGGCAAGCAGGCAGCTGCGGCCGGTGCGGTCGGTGCGTACTCGTTCATCCTCGCCTTCCTCATCGGCTGGATCATCGAGAAGACGATGGGCTTCCGCGTCAAGACCGAGGACGAGGTCGCCGGCATCGACACCGCGGTCCACGGTGAAGAGGGCTACGTCCTCTACGAAGACCGCGACGAGACCCCGGTCTCCGTCCGGTAGCACCTGACACCACCCGTCCGACGGGCCCCGCGCACACAGCAGGCGCGGGGCCCGTCGTCGTGTGTGTGCGCTGTGGGGCCGGGCGCGGTGGTGGGGTGCGGACTCGGAACGACGACTCCGACGTCGTACGACATCGGAAGAGTCGCTCGTTCACGTCCGCAACGGCCCGCGCGCGCAAGCAACGACGAGACCGACGTCGTGCGACATCGGCTTTGTCGTACTGAGTCCACCTCCGCCGGCGGCCGGTGCCGGACGGCCGGTGGGCGTGCCACAGCCGTGCTCTCGGATGCCGGACCTGCGGCAGAGTGGACCCATGACGACGACGTCGCGCGCCCTGACCAACCTCCGCCCCGTCGGAGGACCCGCACTCCAGGTCGATCGCCCCCGCACCGTGTACCGCGCGAACACCGAGCCCGTCGGGCCCGAGGCGTACCCGTCCGACCTGGCAGCGGTGATCGACCTCCGCCGAGTCGACGAGACGGCCGCCGTGCCGCATCCCCTCGCCACGACCCCCGGCTACCGAGGTGTCCCGATGTTCGATCCGTCGTCGGGCCTGGAGTCGGCCGCCGAGGCGATCGCCCTCGAGGACCAGTACATCGACTGGCTCGACCGGCACCGCAGCGGGATCGCCGACGCCCTGCGTGCCGTCGCTGCGACGGACGGCGACGTCCTGGTGTGCTGCTCCGCCGGCAAGGACCGGACGGGGATCGTCAGCGCACTGCTCGCACGGCACTGGGGTGACAGCGTCGAGGCGATCGGGGACGACTACGCCGCGAGTGCCGCCGGGTTGGCGGACCGGTTCGCACGGGAACGCGCTGCGAGCACCGACCCCGAGGCCACCGCGACCGCGCAGCGCTGCGTCCCGGAGATCATGACGACGGTCATCGAGCACCTCGAGCGTCGCTGGGGGAGCGTCGACGACTACCTGCGGGCGATCGGCCTGCAGGATGCGGAGATCGCGCGCCTCTGATCGCGACGCTGGTCGCGTTCTCGACGTGACCACGGACTGGAGGCGCGGTGCGGGTCCGACCCGCGCCGCGCCTCCAGGCAGATGGTCGCGTCAGCGACCCGTCGGTTCCGTCGGCGACGTCACCAGGCGTAGTCCTCCGGCGAGGTCTTGTGGCCCGGGAAGATCTCGTCGAGCCGGTCCAGCGCACGCTGGTCGAGGCGGATGTCGACGGCGCGGACCGCGGACTCCCACTGCTCCATCGTGCGGGGCCGGTGATCGGTGCGGTGACGCCGGGCTGGTGCAGCAGCCACGCGAGGGCGAGCTCGCCCGGGGTGTGACCGAGCTCCTTCGCGAAGGACTCGTAGGCGGTGAGCTGGTCGCGGTGCCCCTCGACGTACTCCGCGCTGCGGCCACTCAGGCGGCGTGAGCCCTGCTCGGTCTTCTCGATGATGCCGCCGAGGAGCCCGCCCTGCAGCGGGGACCAGGGGATGACGCCGAGGCCGTACTCGCGGGCGGCGGGGAGGACCTCGCGCTCGATGTCACGGACGACGAGGTTGTAGATCGACTGCTCGCTGACGAGGCCGAGGGTGTTCCGGCGTGAAGCGGCTTCCTGCGCCTGGGCGATGTGGAACCCGGCGAAGTTGGACGAGCCGACGTAGAGCAGCTTGCCCTGCTGCACGGCGACGTCGATCGCCTGCCAGATCTCGTCCCACGGAGTCGCGCGGTCGACGTGGTGGAACTGGTACAGGTCGATGTGGTCGGTCTGCAGCCGTCGGAGGCTGGCGTCGAGGGCCTGGCGGATGTTGTACGCGCTGAGCTTCCCGCCGTTCGGCCAGTCGATCATGTCGCCGTAGACCTTCGTCGCGAGGACGGTCTTCTCGCGACGCCCGCCGCCCTTGGCGAACCAGCGGCCGATGATCTCCTCGGTGGCGCCCTTGCCCACCGAGCCGCCGTAGCCGTTGGCGGTGTCGAAGAAGCTCACGCCGAGCTCGTGCGCCCGGTCCATGATCGCGTGCGAGTCGTCTTCGCTGGTCTCCGGGCCGAAGTTCATCGTGCCGAGCACTGCTCGTGAAACCGACAGCCCTGTCCGTCCGAGGTGTGTGTAGTCCATGGATCCGGTCTACGCGATCGAGGGGGTGCGTGGCAGGCCCTGCGAGTACCGGCCTCGGGGCTCCGTGCGGAGTCGTTCGGGTGGCGGCTGCATGCCGTGGGGAGCATGAGCAGGTCCGGCAGGGGAGTAGCGTGCCGTCTCGTGAACACCCCAGCTCTCCGTGGCAGCCGGATCCTCGGGTTCGGCCACCACCAGCCCGCGCGCATCCTGACCAACGACGAACTCTCGACGATGGTCGACACGAACGACGAGTGGATCCGCACCCGGACCGGGATCGAGACCCGGCACATCGCCGGGCCGTCGGACACGGTCACCTCCATGGCGATCGAGGCGGCCCGGAACGCCCTCGCGGACGCCGGCGTGACGCCGGCCGACGTCGGTCTCGTCATCGTCGCGTCCACCACGCACCGCGACCGTGCGCCCTACACCGCGGGCCGGGTCGCCGCGGCTCTCGGGCTCTCGCCGTCCGCCGCCCCGATCGACATCAACACCGCGTGCAGCGGCTTCGAGTACGGGGTCGCGCTTGCCGACCAGGCGATCCGCGTCGGTTCGACGGACATCGCCGTGGTGATCGGGTCCGAGATCCTCTCCGGCATCGTCGACTGGTCCGATCGCTCCACCTGCGTCCTCGTCGGCGACGGCGCCGGCGCGGCCGTGCTCGGCGTCTCCGACGAGGCACAGATCGGACCGGTGTCGTGGGGGAGCGTGCCGCACCTCGAGGAGGCGGTGCTCGTCTCCGGGGACCCCGAGCGCTTCAGCCAGGAGGGCCGCTCCATCTACCGCTGGGCCATCACCGAGGCCGCCGACCACGCCCGCGCTGCCGTCGCCGCTGCCGGGCTCACGCTCGACGACATCGAGGTGTTCGCGTTCCACCAGGCGAACCTGCGGATCATCGAGCCCCTCGTCACGGCGCTCGGCGGCGAGTCGAAGTTCGTCGTCCGGGACGTCGTGGAGTCGGGCAACACCTCGGCCGCCAGCGTGCCGCTCGGGCTGTCGAAGGCCTGGGCTCGGGGCGACCTGCCCGAGGGTGTGCCGGCGCTGCTGTTCGGGTTCGGCGGCGGGTTCGCGCACGCCGGGCAGGTGGTGACGACGCCCGTGCGGGCGCGGTGATCGGGAACTGACCGACAGCGGACTGGAGGCGCGGTGCCAGCTGGCAGCGCGCCTCCGGTCCGGTCGGTGCAGTTCCGTCCGGTCCGTCAGACCGTGTCGTCGGTGTGGTCGGGGGTGTCGGCCCAGAGGTCCTCGCGACCCTTGCGGCGCGTGATCGCCCGGCGGTCCTTCGGTGCCTGCTTGGGCGCCTTCACCTGCTTCGGTTCCTTCGACTGCTTCGGTTCCTTGGGCTCGAGCACGATCGGGAACTGTGCGGGCGGAAGGCCGAACCCTGTCCGCGACGCCTGGATCACCTTCCGACCCAGGGCGTGGTTCCCCAGCCCGCCGACCGCCGCGCCGATGCCGAACGGGAGCGCTCGACCGACGATCGTCGTGCCCTGCCGAGCTGCGAAACGCTTGATGAACTGGTCGCGGACCTGTCCGCCGATCCCGTTCACGACCTGCTTCGGCAGCGACGACGTCACCATCTCGCCCCAGAACGCCGTCCGGACCTGACCGCCGGCGATCTGCCCGGCGAGCTGGTTGATGAGCTGCGTGCCCGGTGTCCCGAGGATCATCGCCATGACGAGCATGCGTGCTCGCTCGGGGTCGTCCAGGGCGATGCCGTGCACCTCGGTCACCGACTGTGCGAAGAGGGCCGTCGTCTCGAGGAACCCGACCGTCTCCGCCCCGCTGAGCCCCAGGGCAGCGGCCATGCCGACGCCGGGGATCACGGCGCTCGCACCCACTGCCGCGCCGCCGGTGGTCACAGCGGTGAGGTACTGCCGCTCGAGGATCTGGATGATCTCGGCGGGCGTCGAGTCGGGATGGCGCCGGCGGAGTGCTCGGACGTGCGCGACCACGACGGGACGCTGCACGCTCAGCACGCGGTCGAGCATCTTCACCCATCCGGCGGGTTGCTGCTCTGGGGTGCGGGCGTTCGGGTCGGTGGGGGTGGAGGCCACAGGCGCTGCCGGCAAGGGCACGATCGCCTGGTCCTTCTGCTCTCGGGCCATGCGGTCGACGGTACGCCGCACGGGTGGGAGCTCCGTCGGACTGTGCTGTGCGGCGCGTCATCGGCAGGGGACCCCCGCTCGGTGGAGCTTCATGCGGAGTCGATCCGGGTCCATGAGGTCGGCCCAGGTCACCCGGACGACGGTGCGCACCTCGGGGAAAGACCGGACGAAGTCTTCCCGCTGTTTCTCCTGCCAGTGCGCGTCCGCCGTCGAGCGACCGTCGAGCATCGCGTCGTCCTCGTACTTCGCCCGGCCGTCCACCTCGACGACGACGCCGTGCTCGGGGAACCAGAAGTCGACGATCGCCGTGCGCTCCCCGGGGCGGGCGAACACGTGCTGCTGCACCGGGTCCGAGACACCGAGCTGCCGGAAGCGCACACGGCACACGGACTCCGCGGGCGATCCCGATGCCGCGGACCCCATCCTCACCGCGACCGCCGCCTTGTCGCTGCCCCGGGTCGGTCGCGCAGCCAGCGCGTCGTGGAGCATCGTGGGCAGGACCCGTCGGTCGTACAGCGCGGCATCGATCATGGGGACAGCGTCGATGAGGTCGACGGTCGACGCGACGTCGATGATGGTCCCTACCAGTGAGGTCACCTGAGCGCCGGCGAACTCCCCAGGCAAGGTCGGCGGGAACCCGTCCCATCGTGACGATGACGAACTGGCCGGCGCGTGCACGCGCAGCAACGCGGTGGTCTCCCCGCGACCGCGACGCGGATCGGTGACGTCCACACGGTCGGGAGGTCGTCCGATGAAGGGCAGCCCGTGGACCGCCGCCGCAGACCGGTGGGAGATCTCGACCGGCGGATGGATCGTCGGCGCCGTCGCGCGGAGGAGCAGGAGGTGGTGGTGCTCGGGCCGGAGCCCTTCGAGGTGTTCCGGACGGGCGAGGACACCGGGCCGGATCGCGACGAGTTCGCCGCGGTGGACCTGGCGCTGCAGCGCACGGCGTTCGGCGCTCGGATGACCGCCGGTGCGGATGAGCGGGACGGCGAGGACTCGTTCGTGCATGCCGTAACCATGGCGCGGTGGACCGCACCACACGGCGGAACCGGGCTGATCTGTGGATGGTGAGCCGTGCCTCCAGGCTGTGGAGGGGTAGCACGGGTGCAACGTGCGACAACGTCGATGTCGCACGACAGCCGCCTTGTCGCAGGCAAGCGTGCGCAACTGTTGCGGACGCGCAGCGGCGACAACTCCGATGTCGTACGACAGCGGAGTTGTCGTTCCGAGTCGGAACCGGGGCGCGGCGGCCGCGCCGCCCGCGTCAGCGCCGGGCGAGCTCCGCGCGCAGCGGCAGGTCCTGGTCCTCCAGGATGAGCTGGGCGCCGGCCGAGGTCCGGGCGTTCACGACGATCGGGGCGAGCAGGTTCACCGTGGTGCCGGACTCGCCGGGGTTCGCGACGACGAGCAGCATGGCGTCTTCGGCCGAGGTCAGCCCGAGCCCCGAGGCCTGCTCGTCGGTGAGCTCGGGGGAGTACGAAGGCAGGTGCACCGAGGCGTCGAGCACGAACAGGCGCGAGGAACCCCCGACCAGGGTGAACAGACCGTCGGCACCGTCGACCGGCGTCAGGGTGAAGACGTCTGCCGGCGCGAGGCCGAACGGCGGGACGGCGAAGGTCAGGTCGATGCTCATCGGAGGTAGTCCATCAGGGTCGGCTGCAGGACCTTCGCGGTGACGGCGAGGGCTGCCTGGTAGTTGGTCTGCTGCACCTGCAGGTCGAGGACGGCCTTCGCCAGGTCCTTGTCCTCGATGCCGGCGCGGCGGCTCTCGAGCGACACGGTGGCGCTCTTCAGCGAGTCCTGGGCGGCGAGGGCGGCCGCGTGCCGGACACCGACGTCTGCCTGCACGCCGCGCACGGTGTCGATCGCGGCGTCGACGTCGTCGATCCGCGGGTTCAGGTTCACACCGTTCTGCAGGTCGCCGACGATCGAGTCGATCATCGAGAACACGGACGAGCTGCCGGAGCCGAACACGGCGGTGCCCGCGGTGTCGACCCGCACGGTCGTGCCGTCGCCGATGCGCCGGGTGACGTCGGTGCCTGCGGTCGCCCACCCGGTCGCGGGGTCGTACGCGTTCGCGGCCGTCGAGGACCCGGCGAACACCGAGCGGGCTCCGTACGTGGCGTTCGCCTTCGACTCGAGCTCGTTCTTCAGGGACTGGAACTGGGTGATGAACGCGTCGCGGTCGGTGTCGCTCATGGTGCCGCTGTTCGCCGCCTGGACGGTGAGGTCCCGCACGCTGTTGAGCACCGAGTACACGCTCGACAGGGTGCTGTCGGTCGTGGCGAGCCAGCCGACGGCGTCGTCGGCGTTGCGCGTGTACTGCGCCGCGGCGGCCTGCTCCTTGCGGACCTGCATCGACGAGGCGGTGCCGACCGGGTCGTCGGACGGTCGCTGGATGTTCTTCAGCGTGGTCGCCTGGTCGGTCAGCTGCGCGAGCTTCGCAGCGCCGGCCTGCAGCCGCGCGCTGGCGGCCGTCATGGACATCTGGGTGGTCACTCGGGTGATCACGGTCAGCCCCTCCCGACGATGCCGGTGCGGTTGATGATGGTGTCGAGCATCTCGTCGACGGCGGTCAGGACGCGCGCGGCGCCCTGGTACGCGTGCTGGTAGCTCAGCAGGTTCACGTTCTCCTCGTCGAGGTCCACACCGGCGCTCGACTGCTGCTGCGTGCGCGCGTTGGTCAGGGCGAGTCCGGTGAGCGTCGATTCCGACGAGGCCGACCGGGAGGCAGTGCCCACCCCCGCCACGAAGGTCGCCCAGGAGCGGTCAGCGCCGTCCGGCGCCGTGCCGAGTCGCGAGAGCGCGTCGGCGAACGAGTCGTCGAGTTCCCCCGCCGCGTTCCGCGTCGCCAGTCCGCTGCCGTCGGTCGGGACGACGCCGAGGCCCTGGGCGGCCGGCACGCCGGCCGTGAGCGAGAAGAACGGGGTGCCCGTCGCCCCGGTCGGGGTCGTGCCGGTGGCGTGCACGGCGTTGACCGCGGTGGCGAGCTTCGTCGCGACCTGGTCGTAGGACGCCGAGGCCTCGGCCAGGGCACCGCCGGTCCCGTTCGCGGTGACGGGTGCGAGGAGCGAGAGGTTCCCGCCGATCGAGCCGCCGGACAGGGACACCGCGCCGGCCGTCCCCGAGGTCCAGGTCAGGGTCACGGCGGCCCCGTCGGCCAGTCGCTGTCCGCCGCCGAGGGCGACCGAGCGGGCGTCGGTGCCCTGGACGATGGCGTTGCCGCCGATCAGCACGTCGACCGTGCCGTCGGCGTTCTGGCGGACGGTGCCCCCGGCGAGGGACGCGATCTGCTCGGTGAGCTGGTCCCGCTGGTCCAACAGCTCGTTGGCGTTGCCTCCCGAGGCGAGGGCGGTGCGGATCCGTCCGTTCAGGTCGGCGACCTGCGAGGCGGCGCTGTTGAGCTGCTGCACCTGGCCGTCCACGGTCCCGCGGACGGTGGACCACTGGGTGTCGATCGCCTTGGAGCCGCTCGCGAGCGCACTCGCGACGGTCTTCGCGGCGCCGATGACCGCGCTGGCGGCACCCGGGTCGTCGGGGTGGGTGGACAGCTCGCTCCACGACGACCAGAAGGCGTCGAGCTTGCTGGCGAGGCCGTCGTCACCGGGCTCGTTCAGCCCGTTCTCGAGCGCCGACAGTGCCGCGGCGCGGGCGTCGGCGTAGGCCGAGGACCCGGAGGCCACCCGGACGCCGGCGTCGAGCGTCAGGGAAGCGAGGCGGGCGATGCCGTCCACCGAGACCCCCTGCCCGGCGAGGGCGGCGGTCCCTCGCACGAAGCCGGTCTGCGCGGCGGGGATCGACGACTGGGAGACGCGCTGGCGCGTGTACCCGGCGGTACCGGCGTTGGCGATGTTCTGCCCGGTGACGTCGATGCCGGCGCGGGCCGCCGCGAGGCCGGAGTAGGCGGTGGCGAGGGATCCGAAGGTGCTCACCACGGCGCTACAGGGTCCCCTCGAAGAGCCGCGCGCCGTCGGAGCCGGCACCCGAGGCACCCGAGGCGTCGTACGTGGCGGCGCCAGTGACGGATCCGGCGAGGGTCTCCTCGGTCGCCTGTGCGGCGGCCCGGAGGAAGCGATCGTTCTCGTCGCGGAGGGAGCCGATCTGGGTGGTCAGCTCGACCATGGCGGTGAGGTGCGCGGCGAGGATCTCGCCCCAGGGGCCGTTCGGGGCCGCGGCGACGACCTCGCGCAGGGGTGCGTCGGTGGGGACACCCCACTCCTCGGCGACCTCGGCGCTCGACGCGGCGCGCTCGAGTCCGGTGCTGCGGAGACGCTCGAGGACCTGTTCGACCTCGCGGCTGGCGTGCGAGACCCAGCGGGAACGTCCGGCCGCGAGGAGCAGCTGTTCCTCCTCGAGCTTGAAGGTGAGCAGCTCGAGCAGTTCGCGTTCGCGCCAGAGCACGGCGGACAGTTCGTTCACGCTCATCGTCTCCTCCCGGTGGGGTGTGTCGGTCATCCTGCGGACACCGGGACCTATCGGGTCGCCGGTCGCGGACGTAAGCGCCGCTCTGGCGACTGCGCCTGCCGGACACGAGCCGCGCCTCCAGAAATGACCCCGAGCGGGGGACAAGAACGCCCGTTCCCCACCCGGTGTCCCCCCAAATGCCGACCGGGAAAACACCCTCTCACCCCCGCATTGGGGACGGTTGTGCACCCGTACAGGGCTTTGTCAGCCGATACATTCGAAGCGCACCGCGGGGGACATCCCGCACCGCGTCGCAGGGGCGCGGACCTGCACCACCCGGAAGGAACCGGGTGGTTCTTCGGCGTACGCACCGGCCATCCGAGGCCGGTGTCCGCCGCGCCCAGGGACGGGTCAGTCACGTCAGTCGACCAGGGGATCAGCATGGACCGGAACGACCGCAACGCGATGATCGTGGAGCACCTCCCGCTCGTGGGCTACATCGTCGCCGACGTCCGAGCGCGTGCCACCCACCTCGACCGTGACGACCTCGCCGCCGTCGGTTCGCTCGCACTCGTCGCTGCGGCCGAGACCTTCGACCCCGACCTCGGCGTCCCGTTCGGCGCCTACGCCCGAACCCGGATCACGGGCGCGATCGCCGACGACATGCGCTCGGCCGACTGGGCGTCCCGCGGCACGCGGAAGCGCATCCGGGAGACCCTCGCCACGCAGGAGGCCCTCTCCGCGCGCCTCGGCCGGAGCGTCGGCGTGCAGGAGATCGCCGACGCCATGGGTGTGGACCGGCAGACCGCCTCCGACGCGATGAGCGATGCCGCCCGCACCGTGACCCCGATCGACGAGACGGTGCACGACACGCTGGCCGCCGACCTGCCGCTGCCGGGCGAGGACCTGCTCGAGGCGGAGAAGCGTCGCTACCTCCGCGCCGCCGTCGAGGCGCTGCCGGAGCGGATGCGCTACGTGGTCGAGAACGTCTACTTCGGCGACCGCTCCGTGACCGAGGTCGCCGCCGAGCTCGGCATCACGCACTCCGCGGTCTCCCAGCAGCGCTCCGAGGCGATGCGCCTGCTCCGCGACGGACTCGCTGCGCACTACGGCGACGGAGGGGCCGCTGCCGAGCCCGCCTCGCGCACCACGGCCGCGCGCCGGAGCGCCTACCTGGCACGGGTCGCCACGAACGCCGCCGCCGGTGTCGCCCGCGCCGTGCACGACGCCACCACCCCGGTCGTGGCGGCGAGCTGAGACGTCGACGAGGCGATCTCACCGGAAAACCTCGTCGATCCCCTAACGGCTCCGGCCGACCGGCCGAGAGTCACCCATGTCAGCCCACGGACGGGCAGACGCAAGACCCAGATTTCACGGAGGAAACCACCATGGGTATGTCCATCAACACCAACCTCTCGGCACTCAACACGTACCGGAACCTCAACGCGACGCAGAACGACCTGTCGAAGTCCCTCGAGAAGCTCTCGTCGGGTCTCCGCATCAACCGTGCTGCCGACGACGCGGCCGGTCTGTCGATCTCCGAGGGGCTGAAGTCCCAGGTCGGTGGCCTCACGGTCGCCGCCCGCAACGCGCAGGACGGCATCTCCGTCGTGCAGACCGCTGAAGGTGGCCTCACCGAGACCCACTCGATCCTCCAGCGCATGCGCGACCTGGCCGTCCAGGCCGGCAACGACTCGAACAACGGCGACTCGCGGACCGCGATCGACACCGAGGTCGGCCAGCTCCAGAAGGAGCTGACCCGCATCTCGGAGTCGACCAACTTCAACGGCATCAACCTGCTCGACGGCTCCGCCAACACCAACACCGGCAAGCTGACGTTCCAGGTCGGCGCCAACGCGGGTACGTCGAGCCAGATCGAGGTCGACCTCAGCGGCGCCAACGTGAAGGACGTCGCCGACGCCCTCACGACCGGCACCGGTGGGAAGATCGCGTTCGACACCGCGGCGAACGCGCAGCTCGCGATCACCGCGATCGACGACCAGATCAAGGCCGTCTCGACCGCTCGTTCGACCCTCGGTGCCGTCCAGAACCGGTTCGACCACGCCATCAACGTGACGAACGTGGCGAAGGAGAACCTCACCGCAGCCGGTTCGCGCATCACCGACGTCGACATGGCGCAGGAGATGGTCAAGTACACCCGCGACAACATCCTGAGCCAGGCCGGCACGTCGATGCTCGCGCAGGCGAACCAGAGCACGCAGGGTGTGCTCTCGCTCCTGCGCTAGCACCCCTGACGCCGCTGCCCGGGACCGTTCAGGCGTCCCGGGCGGCGGCGTCGCCCGCACCCGACCACCACCACCTCCGACGGCAGGGAGCCCTCGATGTCCTCCGTGTCATCGGCCAGCAGCCTCGCGATCGACGGCCTCGTCAGCGGTCTCAAGACGACGGACCTCATCAACTCGCTGATGAGCGTCGAAGGCGTCCCGCAGACGCTGCTGAAGAACAAGCTCACCAGCACGAACTCGTTCATCTCGTCACTGCAGACGATCAACAGCCTCGTGCAGACCCTCGCCACGAAGGCCGCTGCCGCCGGCAAGGCGACATCGCTCGACGTCTTCACCGCCACGAGCTCGTCGGCCGCGGTCACCGCGGTGACCGGCGCGAACGCGACCGCCGGCTCGATCACGTTCTCGGTCGGCTCGACCGCCTCCGCCCAGGTCGGCGTCACCGCGGCGACGTCCACGTGGTCCGCCTCGGCGGAACCGCTCACCCTCGTCGGGTCCGACGGCAAGCAGACCACCGTCACGCCTGCGTCAGGCTCGCTCGACGACACGGTCTCCGCGATCAACAAGGCGGGGGCGGGCATCACCGCGACGAAGGTCGCCGCGGGGACCGACACCGACGGCACGAAGCTCTACCGCCTCCAGCTGACGTCCGCGAAGACCGGCGCGGCCGGTGCGTTCCAGGTGTACCGGGGGACCGGGGCCGAGGTGACCGCCGGCTCCGCCACGAACGTCCTGACCGAGACCGGAGCGGCCGTCGTGACGCAGGCGAAGGACGCCAGCGTCACGCTCTGGGCCGGCACCGCCGCCGAGCAGGTCGTCACGAGCGCGACGAACACCTTCACCGACCTCGTGCCCGGCCTCACCGTCACGGTGACGAAGCCGACCACCGAGTCCGTCACCGTCGGCGTCGCACAGGACACCACCAAGGCCCAGGCCGTCGCGTCCGGCCTCGTCGACGCGATGAACGCGGTCACGGCGTACTACGGCTCGAACACCGCGGTCACGAGCACCACCAGCCCGACGAACGGGACCACGACGACGACCGCCGGGGTGCTCTCCGGCGACGGGACCACCCGGGACGTCGTGCAGCGCCTGACCAGCACGATGTCCGCACCGGTGGGCGGCAAGTCGCCGTCGTCGATCGGCATCGTGATCACGAAGGACGGCGACTTCACGTTCGACGCCGACGTCTTCCAGAAGGCACTCGCAACGGACCCCCAGGGCACCCAGGCGATGCTCTCCGGCGTGGCGGCGAACGTCGGCGCGGCGGCCACCGCGGCCTCGGACAAGTACGACGGCTCGATCACCACGAGCATCACCGGCCAGCAGGCGGTCGCGAAGGACCTCACCACCCAGATCGACAGCTGGACCGACCGGCTCACCGCACGCCGCGCCTCGTTGCAGACGCTGTACTCGTCGCTCGAGACCAGCCTGAGCAAACTCCAGTCCCAGTCGAGCTGGCTCGCCAGCCAGCTCGCCTCGACGTCGAGCTGACAGGAACGACGATGAACGCCTTCGACCTCCAGGCCGCCGCCTTCCGACAGGCCGCCCAGCCACGCAGCGTGACCGACCAGCGGCGCGCGCAGTACACGAACGAGGCCGTGCTCTCCGCGACGCCGGCGCAGCTCGTCACGATGCTCTACGACCGGCTGCTCCTCGACCTGCACCGTGCCGAGGCCGCCCAGACGACCGCCGACTGGGAGGCTGCCCGCGAGCAGCTCCTGCACGCCCAGGCCATCGTCGGCGAGCTGTCGTCCACCCTGAAGATCGACGTGTGGGACGGCGGCGAGGGACTGCTCGCGATCTACAACTACGCGTCCACTTCGCTCATCACGGCGAACGTGCACCGGGACGTGCAGGCCACCCGCGACTGCATCCGGATCCTCGAGCCGCTCCGGCAGTCCTGGCACGAGGCCGCTGCGTCGCTGCCCGCTGCCTCGGCGGCCCAGCACCCCACGGGCGGAGCGCTCGGTGTCGCGTGACGCGTGGGAGGCAGCACTCGCGACCCTGGAACAGGACCTGATCGGCGACACCGACACCGTGTGGTCGGAGCCGACCGGGCTGGGACCGGTGCCGCGCGACCTGGTGGGTCGTGCCTCCAGGCTGCTCGCCGCGCAGCGGGACCGCATCGCGGTCCTGGACGCCGAGCGCCGCTCGACCGCCGGACACCTCGGGGCGTTGCGGTCGGTCGCGGAGACGCGGGAACCGCGCGGCTCGGTGTACCTCGACGCGTCCGCCTGACGCGCCGGCCGGTGCGGCTGCGGACTCGGAACGACAACGCGGACGTCGTACGACGTCGGACCTGTCGCAGTGCGGCGCGTGCAATCGTCCGCGTCCGCAACGAGCGACTCCGCCGGTGTCGTACGACATCGACGTTGTCGCACTGAGTCGGCCCCGACCGCCCCGCCCCCCCCCACCCCGCCCCGCCCCCCCCCCCCCCCCCCCCCTCCCGGCGCGCCCCAACGCCCCCCCCGGGC